>Ga0315274_10002551_pt1 | contig 27408 bp, 23 predicted proteins | sample YL17G02_20_MG_FD_203700 | JGI IMG/M metagenome (GOLD analysis project Ga0315274, IMG submission 203700) | Sediment microbial communities from Yellowstone Lake, YNP, Wyoming, USA - YL17G02_20 | ecosystem: Environmental > Aquatic > Freshwater > Lake > Sediment | place: USA: Wyoming | collected...
TACCACCTGGGCCGGGTTGAGGATCATGGAGAGGGCTGAGCGCAAGGAGGAAGAAGTGGACCTCACCCCGGACGCTTCCATAAGTTGCCCCCCTCGCCTCGATGCCGCCCGCGTCCTGTCCCGGCATACTGACATGTTATTTCCTTAGCCAATGCCGTTCTACATGATATCCTAACATACCGCACACGGGCCTGCTGTTGAGCATTCCTTGGCAAGCCGCAATATTATGGATAAAGCGCTCGACCTGTTGGACAACCTCGAAGATGACACCGGCTCATACCGCACCCACGAGTGGGTGGTGCCGGTCGGGGCCCCTGTAGTGGTGTACGGCAGCATGTCATTTCACTTGCCTTCAATATGATATTATCAGTGCATTACCGGATGGATATGGAAAGCGCGGATTGTTACCAAGGAGGTTTAGCAAGCCATGGCATTTGGATTTCCCGCTGGTTACGAGGAAGCCCGTAGGTTCAACATTCACCCGGATTATCTCGCCGCTGCCGTTGGCCAGGCTCTGGCCACTCTGGGTTGGCGGGTCATGGCAACCTCCCCCTATCAACTCCAGGTTAAATTCCCCTTCAGCTTTCTCTCGTATGGAGAGAACATGTTTATCACCATCTACCAGGATGGGACTATTCACACCAGGAGCCAGTGCGCGTTCGTTCTCCAGTGGTACGATTATGGCAAGAATAAGAAACACATCACCGATTTCTTCAATCAGATTACTGCGGTAAGCGGATACCAGCCTCAAGCATAGGCCTGACTAGCTTCAGCCATTCCGAGACTGAGCATTGGAGATATTGAATCCACATAACGGAAGAGAATCATAAGAAAGCGGGGGTGTATGCCCCCGCTTGGTTTGTTTGGCTCCCCGTAGTGGACGAAGTTAGAACCACGATTTATAGCCTGAGCAGGGAAATCACAATTCAAGATGCCCCTACAGAATCAAGGACATGCTTATTTCAAAGAAATGAACTGGATTGCGGCATGGTAAGATAACGGTGCCTGAAGGCGGATACGATAAATAGGTCAACGCCCCCGTATTAAGGCAAGTAGGCACCTATACGGCAAACTCATATGCAATGAGGAGACATGATGTATATGGAAAGGATAGTAGAGGAGGGATAGCATTGTCCACGAATATCGGGTTCGACCCCGAGCTTTACGGCAGCGAGGAGTTGGGCTTCAGGGAATCCCTGAGGCAGGACCTGAAGATCGAGCTGGTTCCCTACGTGGAGGAGATCGAGCACGGAGAGACCGAGATCTGGGACGTGATCAGAAAGCTCGCCGGCAAGGGCTATATGGGGATTCTTTACCCGCCGGAGGTAGGCGGTCTGGGCAAGAGCTTTATGGAGTTCATGCTGGCCTGCGAGGAGCTCTCCGCCCTCAGCCTCGCCGTGGACATGAGCATGACCGCCTCCTCCTACGGCTTCGGGGCCTTGGCCGGCAACCGCAATCCGGAAAAGTACCTCAAACCTCTGGTCGAAGGGGAGAAGATAGGCGCTTTCTGCTATACCGAGCCAGAGGCAGGCAGCGATCTGGGAAGGATGCAGGCTACAGCCGTAAAAGACGGAGACGGTTACGTCATCAACGCCGAGAAGAGATTCATCACCAACGGGAGTATCGCCGACTACATGCTGGTCTATACCAGAAACGGCGCCTTCGTGGTGGAGGCCGACCGCGAGGGATTCACGGTCAAGAAGGAATACAAACTGATGGGGCTGCACGGCCTGCACCTGGGCCACCTCTTGTTCAACCGGGTGTGGGTGCCCCAGGAGAACGCCATCTTCTACGTGGAGGAGACCACGGACAAGAAAGGAAGGGAGGATAAGGAGCGAAGGGCTCCGGCCACGGACATGTTCGGGTTGATGCTGGCCCCGGAGAGGTCATACATAGCTGCAGAGGCGCTGGGGGTGGCCAGGGCCGCCTTCCAGACCGCCCTTAAATACTCCACGGAGAGGGTGCAGTTCAAGAAACCCATCTGCGAGTTCGAGGCGATAAGCTTCAAGCTGGCGGACATGGCTACCGCGCTAAGGGCCATGAGGCTTATGGTGGTGCAGACGGTCAGAGAGTTCCAGAGTGACATGTTCAAGGCCGCGAAGAGGGCGGCCATGACCAAGCTCTTCTGCGTGACCCAGGGTTTTGATATATGCAACGAGGCCCTGCAGGTCCTGGGGGGGATCGGATATACCACCGATTACCCGGTGGAAAGGTACGTAAGGGATATTCGCCTGCTGGGGATAGGAGGCGGGACCAACGAGATGATGCGCTACGTTATTCAGAGGGACCTCTATAAGGAATTCAGCGAAGCGGAAGAAGGCAGCGGTGAAAGTCAGGCGTAAGGATGGGGTCAGGTCTCGAAGATCGAATATTCTGCTAAATATACCCAAATAGAATGCAAGAGGGAAGCGGGGGCTTACGCCCTCGCTTGGTTTGCTGGCTCCCCGTAGTGGACGAAGTTAGAACCACGATTTATACCCTGAGCAGGGAAATCACGATTCCCAAGGTACTGCAGACGGCCGAAATTATGAATTATCCATGAATACTAGAGCAGATCTCATGAGGGAGATTGAGGGGATGCTAGAATATTGACATCGGGAGGTGCATTGGGAAATACAAGGTTGAATATGAAGGGCGAAAGCTGACAAGGTCGGAGGCTACCGGATCAGCAACCCATGCGGAAAGGTTCTTCACATGGGTAAAAAGCCTATTGGTTTGAGCCGGGGTGTACTGAGCGAGGTTTCTGGCGAAAGTGGTTCATGAACACGAAGAGATTGAAAGGGGCGATCCAATGGAAAGGAAGATTACCTATTTTGAAGATATGGGGTCCCAGAATACGGAGGCCACCTTTGAGTTGGTGAAAGAAAGGTTGGAACTCTCCAAAATCCAGAAATTAGTAATCGCCTCGACAACAGGAGAAACGGCCAGGAAAGCGCTGGTTTTCTTTGGCGGCAAGGGAGTTCAATTGGTCATAATCCCTCATCAGTTCGGGTTTAAAAGAGAAAACAAGTTCCCGCAGGAATTAGTGAAGGAATTGCATGAGGCCGGGCACAGAGTTCACTTTGGCACCATGCTATTCCATACCGATGGTCTTTACGCTAGCAATACTCCGTCACTTATCGCCAACGTCTTACGTTGTTTTTCCCAAGGGGTCAAGGTCTGCTTTGAGATCGTCATGATGGCTGCAGATGCTGGATTGCTGGCGGAGGGAGAAACCGTCATTGCGATCGCAGGTACGGGAATGGGATCAGATACAGCGATGTCGATGAGGGCTGCTTCTTCTCAGCATATGCGAAAAATCCGCGTTCATGAGATTATATGCAAACCGCTAAATCCAATAAGCATCGATGAGATAATGGAAGCGGCGAAACAGGAAAGAACGCAAGGAGATTAAGATTTCAGGCTTTCAAACTGAGTCGAATTAGGGGAGGTACACGCCTCCCAGGCTTGGGGTACTTCTCTTAGCATTCCTGAGGCATTATTTGATCGCCCGAGAATGCCCGAATCTGCTAAGGGTACCTGGCAGTATATTCTTTGGAATGTTCGTATCGTGCATGTCATGGCTTGCCTTCTATTCTTCAAGGGTATATTGCTGTGTGAGAACGATTCTTCAGTCGAAAGCATCTACAACGAATCCCCATGTATGAAAGGAGAAGGAAATGCGCAGGGTTGTCACAGGCCTGACAAAGGAGGGGAAATCGGTTTTCGTAAGCGACGGGGAACCTCCACGCTCCTGTACCATAGAGGAATTACCCAGCTTCAGGATGACGGAGGTTTGGGCGACGGAGGATATTCCCACTATTCCGAATGAAAAGGGTGATATCACCACCGAGATATCTTCACTTGTACCTGGGATCCAGGGGACCCAGTTCCGTGTCGTTTGGTATTACCCGGAGCAGGAGCTGATCGAAGCGTTGCAGAAAGGCGCGGATGTTGGAGCGGTGATGGAGAAGTTCGCGAAGGGAGCGCCAGGAATCGCGGAGGCGATGGAGCCGGACAATCCGGGAATGCACACCACGGACACCATAGATTATGGGATAGTCATCTCCGGTGAGGTCTATCTGGAGCTAGATGATGGGGCGGAGGTTCATCTAAAGCAGGGAGATTGTGTGGTACAAAACGGCACCCGTCATGCATGGAGAAACCGCGGCTCCGAACCCTGCGCGGTAGCCTTCGTGATGATAGGAGCTGAACGCGTTAGCGAGTAGTAAATCAAACATCTATTGAAGCGGGGGTTAAAGCGGGGGTTAGCACCCCCGCTTGGTTTGTTGGCTCCCCGTAGTGGACGAAGTTAAACCACGATCTATATCCTGAGCAGGGAAATCATAATTCCAAAGGTATCCCCTACAGCCTAAAATTCGAATTATCCATAATGTCTGGCGTGGATTCAATGAGGAATATTGAGGGGATGATAGAATAACAGCATCAAGACCGTGTGGCCGGTGAAGTTCTTGGCGTGCATCTTGTAATGGATTTTCTTGTAAGAAGGCCATATGTAAGCAGAACTCCAAAGCTGTAACTATTTTCTTGTTAAGGCGAAGTGCTCGATCGTGGAATCATAATTAATTATCTTTACTTATGCTAAAATATAACTATAATTCTTGCATAGTAATCGTTTTTCCGGAGGAAGTCATGGTTGAAGACGAGCAGGATGTGTCGAATTACAGACTTGCAGGATATGCATTGCTCATCGAGCGGTATGACCTCGATGTTATCCCGAACTGGCACAAATCTCTGGTGGCAACCAGCGGAATCCACCGGATAGACTCAAGAGAAGGCGTCATCGAGGAGGTTTACCCGGCTAAGTATTGGCCGGGGGACACGCCGGGCGACCATCTTGAGTTCGCTCTTAAGTATGACGGTACGAATCTGGCGATCCTCGCCTGCTTGTTTCAGAAAGCGGCGAAGGAGGACCTCCTTGAATATGTTCGGTCCAAACCGACCGGCAAGTATGCCAGACGGGTGTGGTTTCTGTACGAGTTTCTGACAGGCACAACGCTCCCACTGGCTGACCTGAAGCGGGGTAACTACACCTATCTACTCGAACCGGAAAAATATTATACGGTCACTCCAGCCCGTCAAATTAGACGTCAACGGGTGAACGATAATTTGCTGGGTGACAGCCGATTCTGCCCGATGGTCCGGCGCACTGATACTCTTCGCGAATTTGAAAAGGCCGACTTGCCCAATCGATGCCGGCAAGTGGTGTCCGGCTATTCTCCAGAATTGCTGAAGCGGGCGCTTGGATATCTTTACACTAAGGAGACGAAATCGTCCTTTGAAATCGAACATATCAAACCCACTTCGACACGGACCGAGCGTTTCGTGGCGCTGCTTCAAATGGCAGAGCAAGAAGACTTTTGCCGCAAAAAGCAGTTAATCGAGGTTCAGAACCGCATTGTCGATGCACGGTTCCGCGATTCCGGTTACCGACTGAGCCAGAACTACGTTGGCGAAACGGTCGCCTGGCAAAAAGAGAAAATCCATTTCGTGTGTCCGAAGCCCGAGGACCTGGCCGACCTCATGGAGGGCCTGATGGCTGCCCACGCACGTATGGACGCAGGATCCGTTTCCGCCGTGGTTCACGCCGCCACCATCGCCTATGGATTCGTTTTTCTGCACCCCTTCGAGGACGGCAACGGCCGTATCCATCGCTTCTTGATCCACAACATCCTTGCCCGCAGAGGCTTTACGCCCGAAGGTCTTATGTTCCCCATTTCAGCGTCCATGTTGAAGAACCCCGCTGACTACGATGCTTCTTTGGAAGCGTTCTCCCGCCACGTAATGCCCCTTGTGGAATACTTGCTCGACGAAGATGGTTGTATGACCGTTCATAACGATACGGCAATATGGTATTGCTATATCGATATGACGCCCCAGGCAGAGGCGCTTTTCCATTTCATCGATCAAACCATCGATACGGAACTCGCCGACGAATTGGCATTCTTGGCTAACTACGACATGACCAAGAAAGCCATCCAAGAGATCGTGGATATGCCCGACCGCCAGATCGACCTCTTCATTCGCTTCTGTCTTCAAAACAATGGGCGACTCTCCGCACGGAAACGAGCAAACCACTTCGATACCCTGTCGGATGACGAAATTGCTCGCATGGAACGGGTTGTTCAATCCTCCTATGGAAACACCGCTGCAAGTGATGAATAAAGAGTCCGCCCCACATCACCCGAGGACGGTGGGCGCGAACGTCAGCGTTCATCGACGAAACCCGAAAGTTGTGAGGGGAGTAGAGAATCGGGAAAAATATACAGGTGGTTGCAAAGCGACTTGGAACCGCCGGAAACGATAAAACCCCGAGGGAATTATCCCACGGGGTCTCGTGTTAGATAAGAACCGCTGAAATCAGCGGATTGAATTCCTGGCTCCCCGTAGTGGACGAAGTTAGAACCAGGATCTATAGTCTGAACAGGCAAATTATCATTCCAGCAGTAAACAAGGGAACAGCATTGAGCTTGTCCATTGCATACCATGAAGGGAGCGATTCAAAAAGCTGAGTGATGAGATAATAGCATCGGGAGATGTATATGGGAAATAGCAGGTAACAATGAACAAAAGGGGGACTTGTCATGAGACTTGAATTATTGACCAGAGAGCCTGAAACCGATGCGCGCCCAACGCCTATTCTCTTCATTCACGGCGCCTGGCATGGAGCATGGTGCTGGGAGGAGAATTTTCTACCCTATTTCTCTGCTCATGGATACATCTCTCATTCCATGAGCCTGCGCGGCCATGGCAGTAGCGAAGGGCATAAGCGCTTGTTTTGGACGAGAATAGAAGACTACGTCAACGATGTTGTCCAAGTAGTGGAGGGAATGGAAAAACCTCCTATACTGGTGGGACATTCGATGGGAGGGCATGTTGTTCAAAAATATCTCGAGACATATATGGCGCCTGCTGCCGTCTTACTTGCGCCTGTACCCAAGAAGGGCATCATTGGTTTTGTTATGCGTGTTGCCCGCAAGCACCCGGGGCTTTTCCTTAAATTCCTGGTTACCCTTAAACCATATCATGCCGTCTCGACACCGGAACTGACCCGAGAGATGTTTTTCTCACCGGATGTAGCTGAAGACAAGGTGGCGGAATGTTACGCTCGGTTGCAGAACGAATCATATCGAGCCGTGCTGGACATGCTTTTTCTAAATCTACCAGATCCGAAGAGAGTCAAGAAAACGCCCTTACTGGTGCTTGGCGCTGCCAATGATAATATTTTTTCAATCAAGGAAGAAGAGGATACGGCGTTCGCCTACGGCTTGCGGGCGGAGGTCTTCTCGGACATGGCCCATGACATGATGCTGGAAGAAGGCTGGCAAGACGTAGCTGACAGGATATTAGACTGGCTTCATGGGTTAGATCTGTAGAGAACAAAGCCGAGGCGGGCATATACCCCCGCTTGGTTTGATGGCTCCCCGTAGTGGACCTTATTCGAAGCGTGAACTAGCACCTGAACAGGGAAATCACGATTCAAGATGCCCCTACATATCAAGGACATGCTTATTTCAAAGGAATGAACTGGCTTACGGCATGGTAAGATAACAGTGCTTAAGGTCGGAAATGATAAACAGGTCAACACCCCCGTATTAGGCAAGTAGGCACCCAAACGGCAAACCCATATGCAATGACGAGACACGATGTATATGGTAAGGATAATAGAGGAGGGATAACATTGTCCGCGGATATCGGTTTCGACAACGAGCTTTACAGCAGCGAGGAGTTGGGTTTCAGGGAATCCCTGAGACAAGACCTGAAGGTCGAGCTGGCTCCCTACGTGGAGAAGATCGAGCACGGAGAGACCGAGGTCTGGGACGTGATCAGAAAGCTTGCCGGCAAGGGCTATACGGGGATTCTTTACCCGCCGGAGTCAGGTGGTCTGGGCAAGAGCTTTATGGAGTTCATGCTGGCTTGCGAGGAGCTCTCCGCCCTCAGCCTCGCCGTGGACATGAGCATGACCGCCTCCTCCTACGGCTTCGGGGCCTTGGCCGGCAACCGCAATCCGGAAAAATACCTCAAACCTCTGGTCAAAGGGGAGAAGATAGGCGCCTTCTGTTACACAGAGCCAGAGGCAGGCAGCGATCTGGGCAGGATGAAGGCTACGGCCGTGAAAGATGGAGACGGTTACGTCATCAACGCCGAGAAGAGGTTCATCACCAACGGGAGTATCGCCGACTACATGCTGGTCTATACCAGAAACGGCGCCTTCGTGGTGGAAGCCGACCGCGAAGGGTTCGAGGTAAAGAAGGAATACAAACTGATGGGGCTGCACGGCCTGCACCTGGGACACCTCTTGTTCAACCGGGTTTGGGTGCCCCAGGAGAACGCCATCTTTTACGTGGAGGAGACCGCAGATAATAAAGGTAAGGAGGACGAGGAGCAAAGAGCCCCGGCCACGGACATGTTCGGATTGATGCTGGCTCCGGAGAGGTCCTACATCGCCGCGGAGGCATTGGGTGTGGCCAGAGCCGCGTTCCAAGCCGCCCTTAAATACTCCACGGAGAGGATACAGTTCAAGAAACCCATCTGCGAGTTCGAGGCAATAAGCTTCAAGCTGGCTGACATGGCTACCGGGATAATGGCTATGAGGCTTATGGTGGTGCAGACGGTCAGGGAGCTTCAAGGTAATATGTTCAAGGCCGCGAAGAGGGCAGCCATGACCAAGCTCTTCTGCGTGACCCAGGGTTTTAACATATGTAACGAGGCCTTGCAGGTGCTGGGGGGGATCGGATATACAACTGAATATCCGGTGGAAAGGTATCTAAGGGATATTCGCCTGCTTGGAATAGGAGGCGGAACCAACGAGATGATGCGCTACGTTATTCAGAGGGATCTTTACAAGGAATTCCGCGAAGCAGAAGAAGGCAGTGGTGAAAGTCAGGCGTAAGGATGGGGTCAGGTCTCGAAGATCAAGAGAAATACCAGAGATAAACAAATGGAATGCAAGAAGAAAGCGGGGGCGTGTACCCCCGCTTGGTTTGCTGGCTCCCCGTAGTGGACGAGGTTAGAAACAAGATTCACACGTCATTGTGAAATGGTAAGATAAGAATATGGGCTGCTACTGGAAATACTATTTAAGAGGAAGGGGGCTAATATGAAAAGAAAAACGATCGTGGTTCTCGTAATATTCTTGGCCTTAGGGATTCTAGGCTGTGGCGGGAGCAAAACCGAGACAAGTGCTGGCGATAGCACAACGCAGTCCGGGTCAACAACACCGCAGACCACAGCTACGTGGCAAACGGTCTTCCAGGACTCAGGTAATGCTGCAGAAATAGTCGACAAGACCACCGGCACCTTTCATCTAGGTAGCGGGCAAAAAGCAGCGAGGTATACCATTAGCGCAAGTGGGGAGCGCCTGTTCTATGCCACACTTCAGTCGGCAGGGTCTGAAGGTTACACTGGGTTCCCAATTGGCCCTATTACTGAGTCCGGCTCCGGAGAAATCCCAATAAACGCCGACGAAGGGGACTATTTCCTAAGAATTCAAGCAAAGGGCTGCACATGGTCCTTGACGATAGTTGAATCGAAGTAACAGGATATTTCTCATTTTTCTAAATCGATGATGATAAGAAAACCTACAGATATTGCGGAAGTGTACTGAACGGTTGTTGTCCATCTTCTGAAAACCAACCTACATCTTAGTATCCCTTATAAAGGGCGAGGCATCTCGGCACCGCTTGCTTTGCTGGCTCCCCGTAGTGGACGAAGTTAGAACCGAGATATATGGCTTGAACAGGGAAATCATGTTTCCATCAGTACCTGTTTGGGTATAAATAAGCATGTTTATGTGGGCTAGGAATCGCCTATGGGCTGAAGGGTTCATGCCAGGCAGGATAGGGGGTAAGTATGGCTGTGAAGAATTTTGGCAGGGTTTTCGTAGGGGCAGGCGTTACTCTGGGCTTGATGAGCATACCAAGCTTGGTCCGCTACTTGGACCGCCGCAGAGAGATCAGGGAGGGAGCCTGTGACCAGCCGTCCATCTTGGATGGCGAAGAGAAGAAAGGGGTGCATTCCATCGATGGGACGACCCTTTATGTGGACTACCTGGGGGAAAAGGACCCTACGGTTTTCCTGGTCCATGGGTTCGCCTGTTGCACGCAGGCATTCCGCTACCAAAAGCCCTTTTTGTCCGATAAATACAGGGTGGTGGGCATAGATCTGCGCGGCCACGGTAGATCAGAGGTGCCAAAGAACAGGGGCTATCACGTCGAGCGGTTTGCCGAGGACCTCAAGGCCGTGGTGGATGTATTCGAACCGGAGCAGTTCGTCATCGCCGGACTTAGCTTGGGCGGGTTAGCCGCCTTCAAGTTTTTCGAGCGCTTCGCCAAGGATTACGAAGGAAGGCTGAGAGGCCTCGCCATCATCGATTCCACCGGTGGAGATATCACAGATATGTCGCTGCAGTGGAAGCTTCTTAAAAAGTGGAACCAGAATCTGATGGATAACGTTCTAGGTAAAGCCATTGCCGATATGATGAGCGATTCTTCACTCATGTATGCATTCATCCGCTCGGGTATGTTTGGTAAGAGGCCACTTGCGAGCGAAATAGAGTTCATACAGAGAATAACATGCTCAACACCCATCGCTACTCTAAAGGGGACAATGAAGGACAACGACGATTACCGCTTCGAACATTACCTGCCAAACGTGGACATCCCGGTGATGCTGATCGTCGGGAGTGAGGACTCCCTCATGGCGAACGACCGCAAGAACAAGCGCACCTATTCGCTTCTTCCGGATGCTAGACTCAAGGTCTTAGAAGGGGCAGGTCACCTAGCGCTACTGGAAAGGCCCGAGGAGCTTAACGAGGCTTTAGATGGATTCCTAACCGAAGTATTTGGAAAAGGATGAGATCAAGAAGCGAGGCCTTTCGACCTCGCTTGGTTTGCTGGCTCCCCGTAGTGGACGAAGTTAGAACCAAGATATATAGCCTGAGCAGGGAAATTATTATTCCTGATGTACTAATTACAGCCGAAGGCCTAGATTTTCAATGAGATACAACGAAGATTAAATAGAGAATATTGAGAGGATGCCAGCGTGATGGCATCGGGAGGTGCATATGGGGAAATGCCCCCTAGTCTTCCCATCGTGGGCGACGTTAGAACCATTCTGCAGGGAGATTATCACATCCCGCGGGTGGCCGCTTAGTATGCATGAGGCCCAGATTGTCACTTCCGCTCTTTGCCATAGTGTTCGGCAACGCCCGTCACGTCCAGAATGATAGACTGAATACCCTGGCTCAAGGACTGGCGGTATAAGGGGTGGCTCCCGCGAAATCGTCGGCCATGGTCGAAGTGATGCCACGGACAACCGTAGGGTCCCTCGTAATAATCCCCACGTTGCGATTCTGATCGGTCATCTCGGTTGTGAAATTGCTGCTGCCTATATAAACAGTATCGTCGTTTACGGAGATGGCTTTGGAATGGATGTAAATCGCGGCGTTCGGCTGATAAAGGCTGACGTGAACGCCGCCGGCGGCCAGGGTGTTGAACCCGCTCACGTAAGAAGAGGAATAGGTCATGGTAAGATTGACGGTAACTCCTCTCTGGACAGCGGCGATGAATGCCTGCTCGATCGGCTGACTGTCCAGCTGCTCGTCCTCGGCGTAGAGAGTGGTCCCTGGAAGGGCGGAGTTGATAAGGTCGACCAGCCCGGGCTCGGCGCCCGGTGACCAGATAAGCTCCGACCCCGCGGGCACCACGCCCTCCGTGGGCGGGCTGTTCGTATTGTTCCAATCATTATTGAAAGTGGCTTCCATGCCTGACGCGGTAGCGGTGTTGTGGGTGATGACAGCATAATCCCTGACGATGGGGTAGAAAGGCGCGTACAGGTTGCATGTCATCACGGCGGCGGCATCGCCGTCTCGAATAATGCTCTTCTGGTGCCACAACGTGCCGGACCATGCCCATCTCACGTTGACACCGTTGGCGTTCAAGTCATCGTAGGCCGCCTGGTTCAACTTCATGCCGCCCCCACCCTCAGGGTCGGAGTCGAGCAGGACCCTGACCATAACGCCTCTGCTCGCGGCGGCCTTGAGGGCGGCCTGGGCCGTGGGGTCGGCCAGCTGATATATGGTCATATCGATAGTCTTTTTGGCCCCCGAGATGAAATCGTAGATGGGCTGGTAACCGTCCTGCGGCTCTATGGTCAGACTGTAGGAACTGGTGCTCGCCGGGGAGCCGCACCCGTACAGAGCGATGGCGAGAAATAATACGGTGAAGATGGCTACGATCCGGGTAGTACGTATCGGTTTCACACCTATTCCTTCGCCAGGAAACGGGCGATTCGGTTGGCAGCGTTCGCGCGCAGGTCGAAAAAGTAAAACGGGTAGTCAAAAGTATGGTAGATTCCGCCGGCAACCATCGCGTTGCCCGGAGCGAGCGTGCTCGGGTCGGCCGTGCTGCAGATCAATTCGCCCTTCGCCGTATCGATCTGCGCGTCCGCATAATTCAGGACCCTCTGGGGATTGCCCTCCGCGTCCAGCACCGCATAGCCATTGCTGTCCAGCGCGATGCCTCCCAGGTTCTGGGCGGCGGTTGCCAGCGTCTGGTCTGTGGTCCAGGTAATGGGGTTGATGACCATGGCGTCGGGCAGCACCACCGGGTCGGGCATCGTGGTCGTGGGGGCAACCGTGTTATATGAGATTATCACTCCCGTGTCATTCGTGCCTGTTGCGAACTTCAGCTCCGGGTTCTGCTCGAGGTATTGCGGCGTTATCGAATATCCCGGAACATACGAGGCGATCATCCGCTTGTAGACATCCGGGTTATTCTTCATGTAGTCGGCCATCAAGTTGATCATGATGTTCGATCCCTGTGAATGACCTGCCAGGATGAACGGGCGGCCCTTGTTGTAGTGCTTGATGTAGTAATCGAAAGCGGAGACCGCATCCGATGTCGGCTGGCCTCCCACTATCGACTGTTGCTGGTCGAATGGCAGGGATAAGACTTGAATGGCAGCCTGCTCGTAATAGGGCGCGTAGATATTGGCCACAGTCTCAAAGGCGGCCGCCGTTCTCGTGAGCGCGGCTTGGGCACCCGCTTGCATCTGGGGATTGTCGATCGCGCAGACCATCGGGTCGCTCGGGTCGGATTGTTGATAGACCGTCGGATAGAGGAAGAAGACGTCGACCTCCTTGGCCCCTTGCGAAGAAGGCAACGCCAGCCAGTTCGCCTTGTCCGAATAGTCGGGACCTTGGTTAGGCGATGGGGAGCTGCTCCCGCAGCCTGCCAGCAACCCGGCCGTTGAGAGGATAGCGACCAGCCCGATAACGATTCTTAATTTCTTCATCATCCTCATGCGATCGCCTCCTCCTGGTCTCAGGCTTTTTATTCATAAGGTTCCTTCGACAAAGCCTTGAAAAATACTTTAATGCCGCAAAACGCGGGACTCAATCTTGCTGTCCTGATAAATTCCCCCACGAAAAAAGCCCCCAGTTCGAGCCCTGCCCGTGGAGGTTAATAAATTGGCTCCCCATCGTGGGCAACGTTAACGGGATTGGCAGTATTGGAAACGACTCGGAAGGGGGTAGAATTGTTTTGTAAGGATGGCAAACGGGGAAATGTCGGATGAAAGGATCGGTTAATCCACCGAATTGAAGTATGCGCTCACTTGTTATACCTTGCGTCTCGAAGCCACTGCCGTTGACCGTAACCTACATGGCTTGAAAGGGGTGTCTCACATGACGAAGTCCACGGGAATCGGTGTCATGCTGGTCGCTGTCGCGGCGCTCGTCGCGATGACGGCCGGATGCGGGAACTCATCGAGCGGCAAGCCCTCAGCTTCCGCCCCGCCGACGACGGCCGATGGCGCTCCGAACTACGCGAGTTCGTCCAACTGGCTCGCGATACCCCAAACGATCACCAAGGAGGTCGACGTCTTCTACTTGAGCGACACGACATACTCGAAGGCCACGCCGAGCTCCCCCGACATAGGACCCATCGACGACCCCGAGATGCAGCAGGGAGCCAAAGCGAAGTTCACCACTACGGCCGCGGCGTTCGAGACCGTCGGCAACATATACGCGCCGTACAACCGCCAGGTCGACTCGCAGTACAAGTCGACCCTGCCCATACCCCAGCAGCTCTCCCTCGAGGCCGGCATCCCAACCTCAGACGCGGTGAGCGCGTTCGATTACTACATCAAGAACATGAACGATGGCCGGCCCTTCATCCTGGCCGGGCACTCCCAGGGGTCGAACCTGATCGCGAACATCCTGTCCGGTTACATGAAGCAACATCCCGATCTGTACGAGCGCATGATCGCTGCCTACGTCATAGGCTTTTCGATCACCGGTGATTACCTGACACAGAACCCGCAACTGAAGTTCGCCACGGGCCCGGAAGACACGGGCGTTATCATTTCCTACAACACCGAGGCACCGATGATGCAAGTCACTAATCCTGTGACCATGCCGGGCGGCATTGCTATCAACCCCATAACCTGGACAACTTCGGAGATTCCGGCCTCCGCCGAGCAGAACCTCGGTGGCATCGAGGTCAATCAACAGACGGGCGAGGCGGTCGTGGATAATTCCGGCAACCCAGTGAAAGTACAGCACTACGCCGACGCGCAGGTTAACGTACAGAGGGGCGTCGTGATCTGCAGCACCGCGGACCCGAACCAGCTCGCACCCGGTAACCCCGCCGTAGCAGCCGGCATCTACCACCCCTACGACTACCCGTTCTATTTCTTCGACATCAGGGCGAACGCCGAGAACCGCGTCGCGAGGTATCTACAGAAGAAATGATACTCCTGCGGATAGGCGGACACGTCCGGAGGATTATCTCACGAACTCATGGATTACGACCCGTAACCGGAGCGGAAAAACCCAATTGAAAACCTAGGACATGCCCGAAGCACCATGGACCTCTTCCGGTCGGAAGAACATGTTCGTAATTGGGCTTCTTTTGCTGAAGATAGCGATGAAGGCATGACACCGCTGCCTGACATGGTCACGCTTTTTTCGGGACCCTATTTCAAACAACGCCTGGATCAGTACTATGTCTCACTGTTCATAAGAGATGCTAGTTATGTATCAATGAGTCTGTTTTGAATAATTAGGCTGCCATAAATAAGATTTTCAAAATGGAAAGCGAGGCCTTGCGGCCTCGCTTGATTTGCGTGTGCCAGGCATGGTCGACAGCTTGGGGGTGAAAGTCCCCTGTCCAACCTGACGGAGGTGAAGGACTAGCAAAGCGCAAGGGCTCAATCGCGAGGCTGGGTCTGAAGGAAGCGTGGAGCAAAACCGCGACCCGACGAACAGAAACCGGATATGAGGCGCTTATGGTCGGACGAGCGAGCGCATGATCGCGAAGTCCGTATCCGTCAAGGGCCATGGGCGTAGATCCGGCGGGTGTGCGGCGAAGGCGGTCGGTCTTACCCTGGGAGGCCTTGCCCGTTGTCCGCATAGATGGACTGAGGGAACCGCGAGGAACCCCGATCGCGGGCAAGGAGTCAGCAGAGGGCATAGTAGGATGACTCTTCGTCAACCGAAGGCCCGAACGGCAGGGAGCGGCAAGTAGGAAGCGTGACTCAAGTGGACGAAAAGCGGCGGAAAAGCCAGATGAGCATGGCCTTCTTTCCCGAAGGTGAGGGTGAAGCCCGGAACTGCGGGAGGCAAGGGACCGAAGCGTCCATGGCGGAGCGCTCACCCGAACGCCCGGCAAAGGCAACGGGACTCATGGAGGTGATCACAGGTCCGGAGAACATGAAGAAGGCACTGAAAAGGGTAATGGCAAACGCGGGAGCGCCGGGAACGGACGGGATGACGACCAAGGAACTCCCTTCCTGCCTGAATCGGAATTGGCCAAGGGCCAGGGAGGCGCTGCTTTCCGGTACCTACCGGCCCGAGCCGGTGAGAAGGGTGGAGATACCCAAGCCGGACGGAGGCCATAGGTACCTGGGCATCCCCACCGTGGTGGACCGACTCATCCAGCAGGCCATCCTACAGGTGCTCACCCCCGTCTTCGACCCCCACTTCTCGAAGGCGAGCTACGGCTTCCGGCCGGGCCGTTCGGCCCACCAGGCCATAGCCAAGGCCCAATCCTACGTGGAGGAGGGGAAGAGGTGGGTGGTGGACATAGACATCGAGCGCTTCTTCGACAACGTGAACCACGATGCGCTCATGGCCAGGGTGGCCCGCAAGGTGGACGACAAGGTACTCCTCAAGCTCATCCGGGCCTACCTCAAGGCCGGGGTGATGGAGGGAGGCCTCGCCTCGCCCACGGAGGAGGGAACCCCCCAGGGCGGACCCCTATCCCCGCTGCTCTCCAACATCTACCTAGATGACCTGGACCGCGAGCTGGAGAGGCGGGGGCATTCCTTTGTCCGCTACGCCGACGACTGCAATATCTACGTCGCATCCGAGCGGGCGGGCATGCGGGTGATGGAGGGCATAACCGACTTCCTCGGAAAGCGGCTCAAGCTCCGGGTGAACGGGGAAAAGAGCGCGGTGGCCCAGGCTTACGAGCGGGACTTCCTCTCCTTTCGCATCCTGGGTGGCAAGAAGACCAAACGAGCCATCTCGAGGAAAGCGAAAGAGCGGTTCCGCCGCCGGGTGAAGGAGATCACCCGCAGGAGTCGGGGAGTATCCCTGGAACGCGTGGTCGCCGACCTCAACGTCTACCTGCGTGGCTGGATAGGCTACTTCGGCTTCTGCCAGACCCCTTCAGTACTACAAGACCTGGACAAATGGATAAGGCGAAGGTTGCGCTGCCTCATTTGGAAGCAATGGAGACGAGGAAGAACCCGCTATGCCGGGCTGCGGGGAAGGGGATTGAGCATTTCGCTCGCCGCCTTCGCCGCTGGTAGCCCGTTCTCCCATTGGCGAATGAGTGCAAGCGTCGGCCTCAATGCTGCCTTCCCCGCGTCCTTCTTCTCCGTGCTCGGTCTTATCTCTATGGAGGCCCGCTGCTCCGCTTAACCTTGCCGAACCGCCGTGTACGGACCCGTACGCACGGTGGTGTGACAGGGACAGCCCGTGAGGGCCTACCTATGTCGATTGGCTCCCCGTAGTGGACGAAGTTAGAACTAAGGTTTATGGGCTGACCAGGGAAATCATGATTCCAATAATCCTGAAGGGCACAATCTATTGCTGACAGACCCATAATTGTTGTGTTAACATTAAATATCATGGAACACGAAACTTTTAGAAGGGGCCGTCCTCCACGTGAATTAGTATACCAGCGGTTGAACGAGGCGGTGGCCGAGCTTAACGAACGCATGGGCGGGCTGCCTTCACCAACTGAAGCAGAGGATATTTGGACTTCAATTTGGTATCAGGAGGCACACCATTCCACTGCCATCGAGGGAAACACCCTTGTCATCCAGCAGGTCGAGCTCCTATTGGAGCAAGGACTCGCGGTTGGAAATAAAGAACTCAGTGAGTACATGGAGGTGAAGGGCTACGCCAATGCCGCGAAATGGGTCTATGGACAGGCATTAGAAGCCGGTGAGTGGGGGCCTGGCGAATTGCTTAATATCACGGAGGTGCGACATGTGCACGAGCTGGCCCTCGGACCCGCTTGGGAAGTAGCACCCCATCCTAAGGCCAGCCCGGATGAGCGACCCGGGAGCTTCCGGCAGCACGATATCAATCCATTCCCAGGTGGCATGACCCCCCCGCCCTGGGTCGAGGTCGAGTCCGCAATGTCGGGCTGGTTATCATCGCTTTCAGCAATCGAACAAGTTGAAAATCCTATTGAGATCATCGCTGAGGCACACGGTAGTTTCGAAAGGATCCATCCGTTCTTGGATGGCAACGGACGAACGGGGCGTTTGCTCTTAAACCTTATTCTAGTACGTTCCGGTTACCCGCCAGCGGTGATTTATAAGAGAGATCGAAACAGATACTTGAAAGCATTACGAAAGGCAGATGCTGGAGATGCGGGGCCGCTCGGAGAACTCATTGCCAGAGCTGTAACAGATAATCTCTACCGCTTCGTGGTACCAGCCGTAGCCGGACCCAACAGGTTAGTTCCACTTGCTGCTTTAGCAACGAAAGAACGAGGAGTAATAACGCTTAGGGCCGCAGTGGAACGTGGGCGTCTCAAAGCCCAGAAAGGTCCAGATGGACAGTGGCGCAGTACCCGTGCTTGGTTGGATGAGTACATAGCCGGCAGATACCAGAGGGGTTAAGTATTAATATGAATGACTTGCAGGCAGAAAGAAAGCGGGAGTCAAAGCCCCCGCTTGGTTTGCTGGCTCCCCGTAGTGGACGAAGTTAGAACCAGGATTTATGCATTGAACAGGGAAATCATGATTCCGACCATGTCCGGGATCGCCTGAATCTGCTGCATATCATAAGGGGATGTCATAGCTTGAACGTTTCAACCTTCCTGGTGGCGGGTAGAAGTATCGTATTAGCGGTATATGTGGGGAATCCAGATACTCGAAGCATGGCTGCGTTAAAGAGGTGCGATATGGACTTCGCAAAATCCGGTAGTATGCTCGAAGAGGTGGAGATGCTCACGCCTCGGGGAGCGGAGCGGATGCCGTCAATGAGCTTGCCGGTGATGAAAACCACTACCAAGTCGCTTTTCAGGCAGACGGGAGCCTTGCGAGGGATGGGGCTATTATTGAAGACCAATACCTGGGACATGATCGCCAATAAGCCTAAGTGGAACCCTGAATACTTCGATATCGAAGACGAGGAAGAGGAACAGGTCTACAGAAAATACTTCAATCTGCTGGCACCCATAATCATGATGTATGACAACCTGAAGCAACAATATGGGGAATGCCTGGCAGATGAGATAATGGCCAGCATGGCCATCCCCATGCAACTTGCATTGTATCCCCAGTTCGGTTGGATGCCGGAGGACAGAACAGATATGGAAGAGTGGAGGCAGGTGACAGCAGACGCATATGGCAACAGGGCCTATGAGTGTACGCAATGGATAGCCAAGGATAAGACCGAATTCAGAATGCGTTGGACGAAGTGCATTCCCATAATGATATTCAAAGCCTATAGCCTGCATTCATATGCAGAGAATGTCTGCCTGACGGACCACGTCTACATGGGTTGCCTTGCACCCGAGGTTATCTTCAGCAGAACCCACACCATCGGAGCTGGGGATTCATACTGCGATCACACGATCAGGCTTCCCTTGAATAAAGATGACAGGAAGGGGGAAGCGGACTACGCTGACTGCCTGAAGGTAAAAGGAGGCAGGGAAAGAGTCCGCCACTGGGAAGAAGTCTACAAGAGATTTGGCGACTTCAGACTCTAGCTAAAGGAAGGGAATAGTCAAATAAAAGCGAGACCTTTCGGCCTCGCTTGTTTTGCTGGCTCCCCGTAGTGGACGAAGTTAGAACCAGGATTTATGCCCTGAGCATGGAAATTACGATTCCTGCTATGCCCGAAGGCCATTAACACTTATTAAGCTCCCAATTCAACAAACCTAGCCTAGCAGTAAAGCTCTCATGCTCTCCGAAATGATAAAATATCGGCATCAGGAGGTGCATATGGGAGATATCTCGCCGGATAAACGTACGAGCCTGCTAACAAAATCTTTCATCACTTGGAGAGATAAGCCTCGGATATGGCTATTACTTTCCCTTGCAAGTCTGCCTCTGTACTTCTTAAGAATGGGGCTTCTTAAGAGTACAGGCTCATCAGAATATGTGTTACTAGGGCTACTTGGAGACATCATTATTTTCTGCATTGTGTTCTTGTTATGGTGCCGCGCTGCTCTTTTCTACTACTACTTGAATGGAAATACGCAGAGGCAAGAAATCGATCGGCTTTGGCGTAATAAAGTGGCTAATGAAAAGAAGTATATTTTAAGACTCTCATTGAGTTTTTGGTTATTTCAGATGATATATCTGTTAATAGTTATTATCCCGATCTTTATTGTTCTTCTGATATTAGCCTGGGTTAGAGGGTCAGAAGCAATCAATACAATCGTCAATGAATCATGGTTTTTCTTAACGATGATAGTCTCTTATATCCTAAGTTCCTTATTAGTCGTGCGCATATGTATGACTCCTCAGATAGCAATGCTCACAGATCAAACCGATCGGGTTAAGGTTATGGCCACTATGCGAGTAAGCATCAAATTAGTTCAAGAGGATTATCGCCGGATTTTATTTATGTTCCTGCCTCCTTGGATTCTTGGTTATATCCTTTATTATTTCCTAGGGCAGCTTGCTAGAGACAATATCAATAGTGCATATTTATTCTTTCTGATTCTGCTTGCCATGGCATTTGTTGAAGGTGGCAGGGTATCATTTATCGCCGCTGGTTTCAGTGAATATTATAGAGAGGTTTATGGATAGGAGTAGAATCATTAGTTAACTCGTTGTGATATAAGAGCGAGGCCTTTCGGCCTCGCTTGGTTTGCTGGCTCCCCGTAGTGGACGAAGTTAGAACCAGGATTTATACATTGAGCAGGGAATTCATGATTCCGGAGGTCCTATCTGGCCGTCAGGCAGCTATATCAAGCTTAAATCCCGATCGTGAGCTTTCTTGCTGTCTCCAGGAAACGGCCAGCGTCTTCAAGGAGCTGGGCCGCCGCTTCCCTTGAGAATTCACCATAATAATCCGCATTCTCGCGCAGAGTCTTTCCTAGCTGGAAGCTCTCCAGCAATCGGTGGCTCAAGGAGCCTTTCTCAACATAAAGGGCACGCATGGCAACGATCAGGCAGTAATGACTCCTCTCCCGATAACCTTGTGCGTAGAGCAGGGCTCTGGCGGAATGGAACATCGAGTAGTATGACTGTATCGTGCTCCATTTGATGATTCCGCGATCGAAGCTATCTCGCGCTGAGTCATAGTCCGCTCCAGCCTGATCTAGTTCTTTAGAAACCAGGTCTTTTGCTCTCGGGAACTCCATGATCTTCTTGCTGGAGAGGCAGTTCTTAAACTCCTTGCTCATTTGGCCTCCCACAATACAATTCCACGTTCCACCTCTTCGTAGAAGATTGGGTCCCTTTTCTTAAGGGCTGCCCAGTCGGTTGGTTTCTTGGCCACGAGTTGTATCTTCTCAGCAAGGTCACTTTTATTTGCTAGTGTCGCAACGTCTTCAGGAGTATTCGTAAGGACGAATAGATCGATATCGCTCTCTTCAATGTTTGTGCCTTGAGCCATACTGCCAAACATGATGATCCTTATTGCGTGGTCTTTAAGGTCGTTTATCAAAGGATGGATGGTAGTAACATTTAGCAGGATTTTGTACTGAGCAATCAGGGGGTTTGAAAGATCGACCGAGTAAAAAGACATTCGTCCTTTTCTCTCTTGCTGTATGTAACCTTCCTCGGCAAGCTCACGCAGAGCCTGATTAGTTGCGCCGGAGCTCAGCCCGGTTGCTTCCCTGACTTCTTTATCATAATAAGGACGTCCTGGATGGCTAGCCAGAAAAGCGAGTATTTGCTGTTGTGTTGTACTATCGAAGTAGCCCTTCAATACTGCTCACTCTCGGTCATGTGAAACTATTATTCATTATTATGAATACAAGTTCATTATAATGAATAATATGATATTGGGTCAAACTCTCCTAAATGAAAGGCGGGGGTGGATACCCCCGCTTGGTTTGCTGGCTCCCCGTAGTGGACGAAGTTAGAACCAGGATATATGGCCTGAGCAATGCAACTAAAATCCCTAGGGTAGTACAACGATCCTATAATACAGGAGCCATTTGCTGCTCTTTCGATATCTCTGAGGGGGCAAATCAGAAATTAATCCGGGGAAATGCTATATGGGCAAACGATGCAAGATATTGACAAAGCTGTTGTAAGAATATAAATTGTTTGTTGATATTAACAATTTATATTCTTATGGAGGTTGCCTTGGGCAGAAGAAGTCTTGTGTCGGAAAGGCGCTCGCAGCTGATCGACGCGTACTACAGATGTATCGCCAGGAGGGGGTTAGAAAGTTGCACTATGAAAAGCATCGCCAGAGAGGCAGGCATGACTACGAGCATTGTTACCCATTATTTCGGGACTATGGAAGAGTTAACGAGAGAGTTTATCTCCCGGTTTCTGGAGATGTATAAAGGCTTGATCTTTAATCAACTAGAAGAGGCAAAGGATCCTGAAGAGAAGCTTGAAAAGCTGTTGTCCATTTTATTCAGCGAAGAGATTCTCACTGACGACTTCAACCGCGCTTATACCGATGTTCTTCACCATGCCTCCCAGGATAACAAGGTGAGAGTGGCCGTCAGAGAGGCGATGCAGGATTGCTATTCAATCCTTATAGACACCTTCAAGGAGGTTGCCGAGCCCAAGACTATACCGGCCGAGGACTTGAAGAGAATGGCCGTGACTGTGATGTCCTTAGCGACTGGAACCTTAATTCATAAGGGTGTCAGCCCCGACATAGTCTGCCCAAGCATGGCATTGGATATGGCGCTCGATCTGTTGAAATCATTTCTCAAGGGTTCCGCAGGGATCAATCGGATTGCGCCAGAGGCAGCCAGAGGCATAACCTAGCCGCAAAGGGCGGGGCGCCCATCCATCTTCCAGAATTGTTGGTAAGAAGCTTGTCTTGTATAGAAGGAAGCTTGCACAGGAGGAAAACAGGAGGAAAAAAGAATGAACAGCTTCAAGTGGGGCAATAGGGCCGGAAATATCGGGTTGAAAAAGGCGATGAAGTCTTCGTCAAAAGCACTAGCTCTGAGCGCAATGGCGTCTGCGGGTGCACTGTTCCTAAACGAACACTACTTCAGGACGACTCCAAGAGGGCCGGTTGTTTGGTCACCGGGAGTGGGGGAGACATTCAAAATCGCTAATGCACATGTCATCGACCTCGAGAAAGGCGTGGTGGAATCCGATCATGATCTGCTCGTGTCCAATGGCAGGATAGAAAAGATATTCTCGCCAGGAAACGAAGCGATAACGGCGGACAAAACCATCGACGCGAACGGCATGTACATCATCCCAGGATTGATAAACGCACATTGCCATATGTTGTGGCCTGGGACATTCAACCTCAGCCTGGAATATTTGAGCTCCGTTCCCCGTCAAGTGGAGCGTAACTTCGAGGAGTGCGTGGTGCATGGCGTGACCACTGTGAGGGATGTGGGTAATCCCCCGCGGCTGTTGCGCCGCTACATCGAGCGTGTGGAAAGAGAGGATCTCTTAGGCCCGCGAGTCTACTATGCAGGTTCATTCATCGGCCCTCCGGGCTGCTATCCTTCTGACTACTGCCCACCTTTCCCGGAAATATTGGTGAAGCGCTGGGGCCAGATTGTACAATACGTTAACTCTCCCTCTGAGGCCAGGGATGCCGTGAAACGCAATCTGGAGGAGGGTAGCAGTTGCATTAAAATCGCTTTCGACAGCCGTTCCTTATTATACGGAGAGAAACCCCTGAATATACTGGATGACGAATCGCTGAAAGCTGTCGTTGATGAGGCACACGACAACGGAGTCAAAGTACTCTGCCACCATCGCTTCAGGACAGGACTTAAGAGAATCAACGATTTCGATGTAGATGACGGAGAGCACTGCGCTGCAGATGAGGTTCTGGACGATAGCGATGTGGAGGCGTTTGTTGCCGCTGGCCGCTGCTTAGTGCCAACCATTCAGGTGCCATGGGGTCTGAGCTTTATAAGCCCGAACGATCCTTATAACGATGATCCACAGGTCAGGGAGTTTATGGCTGACCGCCTTCAAAGAATGAGAACCGTTTATGCGGATGTGTGCGAACCAGCCGTGTATCGTGCAATCTACAAGATGGAAATGCTCTACCGGGATCCTAAATACACTGAGCGCCGTCATATCCTACCCGTTGCGGCCACCACTGTTTTCACTAAAGCAGCAGTAATAGGCCCGGTTAACCTCAACAAGTTTTACCATGCAGGGGCACTTATCGGTTGTGGTAATGACGGCGGCTGCCCCCAGCTCTTCACATGCCATCTTGGTCTGGAGATGTTGCTCATGGATCTAACCACGGATATGGAACCTATAGATACCCTTCGCTCCGCTACTATCAACAATGCACGCATCATGGGGATAGAGGATGAATTGGGAAGCGTCGCAGAAGGCAAGATCGCAGACCTCGTTCTGCTGAGCGGGAATCCTCTGGAGGGATTGGAGCCCATAATGTCACCTCAAGCGGTATTCAAGGGCGGCAAACTCGCATTCAACGCCCATCCTTCCTTCCTGCGACGGATTAAGTGACGGCAGTGGATAGTAAGGAAGGCGTAGAAATGAAAAAGATCATTAACGTAGGCGGCGGTGGGGACATGGGTGAAGTTGCCACGAAAAGGTTGCTTCACTTGATGGAAGACTGCGAAGTAGTCATTGCCGATTTCGACCTGCGTAGGGCCGATGAGGTCGTCAAGCTGATCGGTTCTCCGAGGGTCAAGGCGGCCCAGGTCGACATATTCGACAACCAGAGACTGCGTGAGATCATAAGGGGAAGCCAACTGGTAATAAACTCCACCGGGCCTTACTACCGTACTGGCCGGCCGGTGCAGGAGGCCTGCATCGATGAGAAAGCAGATTACATTGACTTCGGCGATACTGATGTGGCGGCCGAAGATCTGTTTTCCCTCGAGGATCGCTTCCGGGAGGCGGGAATAACCGCTCTCACATGTTGCGGATCAGCCCCCGGTCTCAGCAGCGTATTTGTGAGGAAATGCATCCTCCAACTTGACGAAGTCGATGATATCGAGATCGCATGGGTCACCGGTTCTACGCCACCAGAGGAAGGTAAGACAAAGGGAGGCAGGGCGGTTATCGAGCACATGATATTCGAGTGCTCGGGGAACACCCATACGCTAAGGGGTGGAAAACTGGTGGAGATACCGAACTTCAAGATCGGGAAGGTACTCGATTTCCCCGAGCCCCTCGGACCCTTCATGGTTTTTCAGTGCGGCCACGCTGAGATGGCAACCTATCCACGCTTCATCCCAGGCTTGAAGAACCTGCGCATTTACGGCTCTGTTTATCCACCGCCATTGAACGGCATTTTTCGTGGTATAGCTAAGCAGGTGGAGAAGGGTACCTTTGATATGAGAGCGGCTGTAGATTTTATCCTGGCGATGGACGAGGGCACAAAACCCGCGATCAAGAGGCCTTATTTAGGCGTTCTGTTTGGGGTTCTTGCGCAATTAATGGGTAGGGAGCTGCGCCGCGGGGACCTGAAGGCCCTGGTGCGGGAGATCATGGGAAAATACGAACCCTCCATCGGAGCCCTCTATATAGCGGTTGAAGGAAAGCGTGATGGCAGGAAATTGAGGATGAAAACCGCTTTCGCCGGATACCAGGGAGGACCGCATGGGGTTGTAGACATGAACGATGTCACCGGGACTCCCATGGCGGTCTTCGCCTCCATGCTTCTTGAGGGTAAGATCAAGGGACCGGGCGTGCTCGCGCCAGAGGGCTGTGTCGACCCGGATGAATTCCTGCGCATCATCAAGCCTCTTGATGTGGGGGGCATTTCAGAGTTGGATGCAATAGAGACAATGTATCTCTAGGATTGAAGATATACAACCTGAACAGGGAGATTGCACCTTCAGGATAGGGGTCAGGTCTCGAATGTCGAATTTATAACCATATTATGGCATGTTGCTCGATTTTCGACACCTGACCTAAAGCAAAAAAGCGAGGCCTTGAGGCCTCGCTTGGTTTGCTGGCTCCCCGTAGTGGACGAAGTTAGAACCAGGATATATGGCCTGAACAGCAACTATATATTCCACCAGTGCAAGCCTAATAATTGGATACATACGAGAAGGATTTAACATTTAAAGCCTGGCCCATTTATTACTGGTCTTCCAGCTCAATCTCTCTGAGCATTCTTTTGTTCACCTTGAATACCTCGGTCAAAGGCATCTCATCCAGGAAAACGACCGAACGTGGTACGGAGTACTTTGCCGCCTTCTCCTTGAGGTAGGCGGTATATTCCTCTTCTGTAACCTTACCCTTGAAATCCTCCTTCAATTGCACAATCGACCTGTCGGATCAGGCACCAACAAAGGCGGAGCTCGGAGCTCCTATCTATCCGGGGTCGGAGTATGTAGAGGGCAGCGGTGGGACCATGACCGGCACGGGCGAAGAGGGAGAATTCGCGACAGCAGCTGCCGAGTTCACCACCAAGGACAGCTTCAATGAGGTCGTCGCCTGGTATACTGCTGAGCTCGGACAAGAGCCTTTCACATTGAGCACCGACGGCGGCGGGGAGGCCTCCTGGTTCCTGGGTGATGAGGAGACGGATTTCATAACAGTGACCGTGGCCGAGGAAGATGGCGAGGTTCTTATCGGACTGGCAAGAATGATGGCAAACTAATAGCAAAAGACCGCTTTTAAGAAGGCCGGGTTTTTAAACCCGGCCTTCTTTTGCGCTTATAAACAGAGATATCATGGGCTGCAGACCCCGTCTTTTGAGAACATACAATCCCAGAAGTTTTGTTGACTTAATGGTAACAAATAATTATAGTAATGACATGTCAGTACCGAATACTGCGGGGCGGAACGGCCCTGAATTCATGGGGGGGAATAACAGTGGAAAAGAAGCTCGTGGTATGCAGCATGTGCGATCTGGCCTGCACCCTCGAAGCCCATATAGAAGACGGCCGGCTGGAGAAGCTGAGGGGCTTCGCCGATCATCCCCTCACCCCGGGTGTCTTCTGCGTTAAACCAGCCCATGCCAAGGATTGGTATTACAACGACGACCGCCTCCTGTACCCTTTGAAAAGAGAAGGTGAGAGGGGCGCCGGGAAATGGACCCGCATCAGCTGGGATCAGGCCATGGACGAGATCGCCCATCGCCTGTCAGAGGTGGTCGAGAGGTACGGGCCAGAGTCCTTCGCCTGTTCCACCTCGGAATACAATACCCAGGTGGCAAGCGGCACCACCCGGCGCTTCATGAACCTCCTGGGCAGCCCCAACTACATCAGCGGCGTGTCCCTGTGCATGGGTAACACCGCCGCCGTGGCCAGCATGACCTGCGGGGGATTTCCTTTTTCGGACTATGAGCATACCCGATGCGTCGTCTATTTCGGGCACAATCCCAGGCCCGATGTGTGGGCCGGGGAATACCAGAGATTGAGAGCAGCACTCAGGAGGGGAGCCAAGCTAATCGTACTGGACCCGTGCAAGAGCCACTGCGCGAAGATGGCCCACATCCACCTCCCCCTGCGGGCGGGAACGGACGCCGCCATGTCCCTGGGCTGGCTGCAGGTCATCATCGAGGAAGAGCTGTACGATAAGGAGTTCGTATCCCGGTGGTGCGTAGGCTTTGATGAGCTCAAGCGGCGGGTCGGCGAGTATCCGCTGCAGCGGGTGGAGGCCATAACAGGGGTCCCGGCCTCCCTTATTCGGGAAGCCGCCAGGATGTACGCCACCAACTCTCCCGGCGTCATCCCCTGGACCTGCATTACCGACCAGCAGAAAAACAGTACCTCGGCCCTGCGCTGCCAGACTATCTTGAGGGCGCTCACGGGCAGTTTGAACGTG
>Ga0315274_10002552_pt1 | contig 27388 bp, 16 predicted proteins | sample YL17G02_20_MG_FD_203700 | JGI IMG/M metagenome (GOLD analysis project Ga0315274, IMG submission 203700) | Sediment microbial communities from Yellowstone Lake, YNP, Wyoming, USA - YL17G02_20 | ecosystem: Environmental > Aquatic > Freshwater > Lake > Sediment | place: USA: Wyoming | collected...
GCAGGATCCCGTATGAAGGCCTTCGAAAGTTCATGATCAGCCACGGCATTCCGCTGGATCGGTTCGAGGAAGGCCAACGTCGCATTCTTGCGGTTGACGACGATCCTTACTATCTTGACATTATCCCCGCGGCCCTGTCTCGTGACGATGAGTATGAAGTACTTGTGGCATCCACGGGGTTTGACGCCGGGGCAATGGTCGTTCAGTACAACCCGCAGCTCATAATCCTTGACATCCACCTGTCCGACACGGACGGCCGGATGGTGTGCAAGCGCGTGAAGGAACGTCCGGAGACGAAGAATACCCGCATCCTGGCCATATCGGGTTACATCGAAGACGAAGAGGCCAGCCATCTTGGGGAATACGGATTTGACGGATACTTAAAAAAGCCGTTCGGCATCACGGAACTCACCAGCCACGTCCAACGGCTCTTTGAAATGCCCAGTTCGAGACTCGCACGGCCAAGACGGTCAACGGTGATCCCTTGATCTCATAGGGTTCAGTTTGGGGTCTGGGGGATCTAAGAGCCTGAGAAGAAATGCCGTTGCGGTACGCCCATTCTCTGAAAGGCCCAGACACTGGGCGTCATTCCCGCGAAGGCGGGAATCCAGTGCGGAGCGTGCGCCCCATATCGTACGTTCTGGATTCCCGCCTTCGCGGGAATGACGCCATTGCAGCATTTTTCAGACGTTCTAGGCTCTTCGAGTCTTTGCGCGGTTCTCGAGCCAAGCGCACTGTTCGGCGAGGCGCTGCATCCATTGGGTGGCCGTATACCCGGCCATCTGGCCGCCGAGTTGAATGACTTGGCAGGAGACGGTGGTGACATGTTTGATCCCCACTGCGTAGTAAAGCGCCTCTTCCTCCCGGTATGAGAGGGTTCGGTGGAGTTGGTAGTTGTCCAATAGCAGGTTGGTGCGCGTGGTTAAGCGATCGGCATTGTTGCTCGTTCGGATGCAGAGGTTGGACATCGCGTATGCGAGATCCTCGAGGAAACAGCCATCGCCAGCGAACTCCAGGTCGATAATCGCGGCCAACTTGCCGTTGTTGAAAAGCAGGTTCCCGCCGTGATAGTCGCCGTGGATCAGGCCCGTCTCGAACAAGTTTCGCGCATCCCAATCCAGTTTCTTTCCGGCATCATGGAGGAAAACGGCAATCTCATTGCAGTACTTAGTCGCAATCTCCGGGTCGCCTTGAGTTTTGGCCATGTCGTAGAATTTGGTGAATGATTCGCGCGGGACTTCGCTGAACCGCCACATTCGGGCATCTCGGGGGGGACGCGGGAAGTCGCGGCACACCTGGTGGAACCGGCCAAGCGCCTGGGCGGCGATGATGAGCGTGTCGCTCCTCACGTGCATCGGCTCGCCGTCGACAAACTGCTGGAGTTCGAGCGCCCAGGTGGGCATCTCGACGATGCCCTTTCCGTTCTTTGCGCGTTGGATGGAGGCTACGGGAACCGCATGAGACTGGAGATGATCTGAGAGGCGGTGCTGGAAGCGCAAGGCGTCCAGGACGCTTGGGTCTCGCTTGTAGGTCTTTATGAGAAAGCGTCCGGCCGCGGTCTTCACCGTGAGCTTACGGTGGCGGCGTTGATGCGCGTCCACGAGTTGCTGCGGCATTTCGATGTCGCCCAAGTCGTAGAACTCGCGAATCACCGCCGCGAGTATCTCAAGTCCGCCCAGTCTCTGAGTAGATTCCGCCATATTCATTTTGGATTTTGGATTTGCCGCCGCAAGCGAAAGCAGCGGCAACTCGACGGCGCAAGCATATCACAGGAGCGTACTGTGCCGCCGGGACTTGGATTTCTGCAATCCAAAGTCCAAAGTCCAAAATCAGTGTCATGGAATGGCAATCACCTTCTGCGATTCCAGATTCTTCAGCAAGTCTTCTTTCCTGAACCACGTGGGCTTGAGTTGTCTATGCGTGTAAAGCTTCTCCGATTGATCGACGTGGTGCGGCGACTTCGGGTCACTGCTCTCGCCCCAGGCCACCAGGCTGTAGGATTCGATGCCATCCTTGTGCAAGAACGAGATCATCATCGTCCCTGATCCATTAAACGCGACGTATTTCCCGGATCCCTTTGGGGTCTCGCGGGTTGCCGCATCGAAAACCGTCTCGGTCTGATCCTTCTTGTCTTTCCCTCCGCCGAAGTCCGCGCTCTCGAGCGGGAAGTAGCGTTCGTCTCGTCCAATAAGATTCACGTCGCCCCATTTTGCATCAAGCGAGCCGTACTTGGCTTTAATGTCGGCCAAGGTCTCGCTCAGCAGGTCAAGCATCTTCATCTTATCTTCGATGGAGAGATCGTTGCCATCGGCGATTGTGGCTATGTTGATGACGTTTTCACACTTCAGACGCCAGAATTTGAAGATGAGCGCGGCGGTGCTGTCCTTTAGGTAGCGGCCATCCCATTCCAGGATGTCCTTGACAGCCTTGGCCAGCGCCGGATCGGTCAGCTTGTGGGCGCCCACTTCATCCGCGGCTTTCTCGAGGGCGGCCTGCCATGGCTTTGCGAGAAGGTCGTACACGTCCGTCATATATGCAATGGCCTTCTCTTTGGTAATTGAGTGGTCCGCATCGAGGAGCTCGAGCAGGCGTTTGCCGCGTGGGCTGTTGGTGTCCCAAAGCACATTGTAAATGTACCTTTTGTACTTGTCCGGCGTCATGGGCGAGTCGCGCATCATGACGGCAGGACTGACGTTGCAGTTCTGGAAATACCCCTGAGGCGGGTTCTTTATCTGCACCAGATCGCGGATGTCGTGAATCCCGAGCCAACGCGTTGCCTCCGTGCCTCCCGGAACAGGCACCGACCAGTCGTACCCCTCAGGACGAATCGGGGTGCGTCCGGTTCGGACGTACTGTATGTTTCCATCCCGATCCGCAAAGAGGACGTTTTGCTCCATGAACTGGTTCATGGCGAGCGCCTGATAGAACTCATCACAGTTGCGGGCCTTCGCCATCGTGTACATCTGCTCGAACAGACTCGTCTGGTCATAGTAAGGCGTGGTGCCGCAATATGCGATGCCCCGCTTCGTGTCAGGCTCGTCGACGAGAGGCCCGTATAGCGAGTACAGCGCCGGCTTGATCTGCTGCGCTTTGTCCTTGACGTTGATCGTGATCGGTTTTGCATCGAACGTGTGCCAGGTCCCGTTGTACTCGTACTGCGTGACGTTCTGCGGATTGAGCTTGACCATGTAAACGTCCGACGTGTCGGGGCCTCCCGTTGTGCAGGCCCAGGCTACGTTCGCGTTGTGCGCCAAGGCCGGCGCGGGCGAGCCTACGAGGAAGTACCCGCAGAGATCCAAGTCCTTTGTGTGAATCCGCGCCTCGTAAAAGACGGCCATGCCTTCCCACGTCAGGTGCGGGTCGGTCATGAGTATCGAGCAACCCTCCGCGCTGCGCGACGGCGCTACGGCAAAGGCGTTCGAGCCGAACGGCGGCGCTTCCTTCTTCTTGTCGACCTCATCCTTCAACACTCCCAGAGGCCACTGCAGAATCATCGCGCGTCCGACAGCCGCGCACTGCCATCCGTGAAGATCGAGGGCGAACTCGGGTTTCTTCTCGGGATGCTCGGCAAGATATGCTTCGACGCCCCGCACGAAACTGTCCGCGATATCCCGGAGATAGTCCGGGGCCGTTTTCCAGTATTCCTCCATGAACTCCCCGTTCTTAAAGAGCCGTAAAATGTAGTCCTGTTCGACGTATTCCTCGCCGAAAGCTTCGGCCATCGTACCGAGAGCGGTGCGAATGTTCTTGTAGATGTCCTCGAGCCGGTCCTCTGCCTGCGCATAGCCCATAGCATAGGCGGCATCAGCCCACGTGTCGGCAAAGATATGTGGAACGCCCCACGTGTCCCGGTAGATCGTCGCCTGCTTTGGCTCGGCGCATGCCAACGCCGCCCATAGGCCGAGCATGAGGGCGCACGTGAATCCGGTGTTGATGCGTTTCATTCCGTCTCTCCCTGCGGATGCAATGCTGGCGCGATTCTCTCAAATACTTTAGATGGGTGCAAGACGCTCCGCGTTGGCTGCCGCGATCGCAGGGCGCCAGTATGCGACAGACTGTTTCAGGTCCGAGACAACCCTGTCATCGAACGGCCAGCGTTCGCGGTGTGAGATCTCGAGCAGCAGTGTGCACTTCTCCATACCCGCATCGCGCATCGTCCGAAGTATCTGCTCCGGGACTATTTTGCCCTCCGCATTGTACTGGGGCGTGAACGGGTAGTGTCCGCCCTTGTCGTGCAGGCTTTGCTTGATGTGAATGCAGGGACTCACCCTTGCGAATGCTCGTATCCAGGCATGCGGGTCGGTATCGCGCGGGTCGGGCGAGTGGAGATCCCCGTGATCGACGTCAAGGCACAGCCGCATGGGGATTGCGAAGCCTTCGGAGCACCTGTCGAGGATTTCCTGTGTGGCGGGGATCGTCTCTGCGATCTCGCGCGGGATCGACATCGGTTCGAACATCAGATACTGCATTCCAATACCCGCTGCGAAATGTGAAAGCTCCCGCCAGGCGGAAACGCCATCCTCGATGCGATGCGCGCGGCGCTGCGGGTCGGCGTTGTCACGCACACTCAGTATGCCGAAATGGCCCCCGCCGGCTTCCGCGCCAAGTTCGCGCGAGAGCTTGAAAAAACGCTTGAACCATTCGATCCACGCGCGCCGGATGTCCGGATTCGGATGAAGCACGTGGTTTACCCTCGTGAAGGCTGAGGTAAATGTTGTTTCGACGCGCACGCCCTTCTTGTCGCAGAGGCCGCGGATCCTCACAGTTTCACGAGCAACCAAGTCTTCCGGCAGGAAAGGGTTGAGCAGGTCGGCCGTGAACTGAACCGTGTCCAACCCGAGTTCGTCCGCAACTATGCTTACCCAATCTTCCGGTTCAGGGAAGCGGTTAGTCGCAAAGCCCGTGTTGATCCCCAGTGTCACTCTCATGGAGTGAATACCTCCTCACGTTGAAGAGTTTCTAACACACTTGAGCGTTTCCTTCAATAGCCGTAGCCGTAGGGTGGGTTCCGCTTCGCTGCACCCACCCTACGGCGTCCGATGTGCCCGGCGAGCGCGCCGGCGTACCCAGGAGAAGATCTCAAACGCGACAATCGCGGCGGGAATTCCGTAGAGGAGCGACATCCCCCACCAAGTCCTGGAGAAGCCTGTGAGGTCGCGCATACGACTCGGCGGCCACCAAATGCAGAAGGCACGCCCGAGAATATTGTCATTAGGCAACCACCCGAAAACGCGCCCGTCGGCGCTGTCGGCGCTATTGTCTCCACACACGAGGTAGCAGTTCTCCGGGACGAGCGAGTGCTCGTCATCCTGCAGGATGCCGTACCTCAGTGGGTATTGCGTTTCCTGCTGTGCGCGGAAGTATTGTTCGACAATGCCACGACTGACCGGGCTCAACTCGCCCGCTAACGATCGGGCTTCTTCGGGGCCAATTTCATCCGGGCGGCGTCCGCCAAGCCGCTCACGAACGCGGCCGAGTTCTTCGACAAGCGTGCGCAGAAAATGGTCCTTCGAGGTGGCTTCACGAGGGGGGGATCCCGCTCGAGCCATGTATAGGATGAACCGATCCAGGTTGTCCTCGGTCACCTCGAGTGCGGATGTATAGTGGAGAATCGCGCGCAGGGATTCGGGCGGCTCGACGGGTTCGCCATTCACCCATATCTTGCCGTCTTTGATGTGAATGCGTTCGCCCGGCAAACCCACGACGCGCTTCACAAGCGTCTTGTGGAGTGCGTTCTCCTCCACGGTCTTGAACACGACGATATCCCATCGTTGGGGTTCGCCAAGGTGGAAAACGCGCGTGTTCATGAAGGGCACGCGCGGTCCGTAGATGAGCTTGTTGACGCCGACCCGGTCGCCTCGAAAAAAACGCATGTCGCCGTGCAGCGTAGGTTCCATGGAACCCGACGGGATTTTGTACGGCTCGATCAGGAGCCATCGGAAGCTCAGCACGGCGAGAATCAGGATCAGCCACGTGAGCCCGTTGCTTCGGGTCCAGGGGCCGGTGACAAAAACGACGCATCTCTTCAAGAACGACGATCCCTTCCCGGCTGCATTGGTATGCGTTCCGGAAGGCACAACGACCGGTTTTTCGGCGCCAGCGTCAGGCTCGTCTGAAGTATTCACCCCCAAGAACGTGAATCCTCGTAAAGACCTCTATCAGTAGAGCGACGGTCACACTTCATCAAATCCAAAATCCAAAATCTAAAATCCAAAATCGGCTCCTAATCTGACTCCTCGTTCACGCGAAGCAGGGCCATAAAGGCCTCTTGCGGCACTTCCACGGCGCCCACCTGCTTCATCCGGCGCTTTCCTTCCTTTTGTTTCTCAAGGAGCTTCCGCTTTCGCGTAATGTCCCCGCCGTAGCACTTCGCAGTCACGTTCTTGCGCAATGGACTTATCGTCTCCCGGACGATGACCTTGTTGCCGATGGCCGCCTGGATGGCGACCTCGAATTGCTGCCGCGGGATCAGCTTCCGCAACTTGGTCGCAAGCTGGCGGCCGAGATAAACGGAGCGATCCCGGTGCACAATGGATGACAGTGCGTCCACGGGTTCGCCGTTCAGCAGGATATCAAGCTTGACCAGTTCTCCGGGGCGGTATCCGATCAGACGGTATTCGAGCGAGCCGTAACCGCGGGTGATCGTCTTCAACTTGTCGTAAAAGTCGAGCACAATCTCGGCAAGCGGCATCTGGTAAACGGCCATGCATCGTCTCGCGTCAATGTACTCGACCCGAACGTGAATCCCGCGTTTTCTCTTGCAGAGCTCGATGACCGCGCTGAGGTATTCCGTGGGGCAGAGGACGTCCGCTTCGATGTACGGCTCCTCGATGGCTTCAATCTCAGCCTGGGATGGCATTCTCGACGCGTTCTCGATGACGACCTCCTGGCCGTTCGTCATTCGTACGTGATACGCGACGTTGGGCATGGTCGTGACCAGCGTAAGGTTGAATTCGCGCTCGAGACGCTCCTGAATGATCTCCATGTGGAGCAGGCCCAGAAAGCCCAGCCGGAACCCGAGACCGAGCGCGTCGGAGCTGTCCGCTTGGAAAACGAACGAGCAGTCATTGAGCTGCAAGCGCTCGAGGGCGTCGCGCAGCTCCTGATAATCCGTCTCGACGGCCGGATACATCCCGCAGAACACCACCGGCTGCATTTTATCGTACCCAGGGAGTTGCTCGATGGCGGGATTCAGCGCGTCCGTGATCGTATCGCCGATCTTCGTGCTCAGGAGCGTCTTGATGTTGCAGATGAGGTAACCCACTTCTCCGGCTTCGAGACGGTCGATGGGCGTGAGGCCGGGCGTGAGAATGCCAAGCTCATCGACCTCGTACTTGAGGTTGTTGGACATCATCAGCACCTTCATGCCCTTGGTAATGAAGCCGTCCACGATGCGCACATAGACAATCACGCCGCGATACGAGTTGTAGTTCGCGTCAAAGATCAACGCCCGCAGCGAGGCACTCCGATCCCCTCTCGGGGAGGGGATGCGCGTGACGACCGCCTCGAGGACGTCTCTCGCGCCCGTGCCGAGCTTTGCGCTCGCCAACACGGCATTGTCCACCTCAAGGCCGATGACATCGCGGATCTGGCGTTTCGCAGATTCCACGTCGGCGCTTGGCAGGTCGATCTTGTTGATAACCGGGACGATCTCGAGGTCTTGCTCGATGGCCTTGTACGCATTGGCCAGCGTTTGCGCCTCGACGCCCTGCGCCGCGTCCACAAGGAGCAGGGCGCCCTCACATGCAGCCAGACTGCGTGAGACCTCGTACGAGAAATCCACGTGGCCGGGCGTGTCGATGAGGTTCAACTCATACTCCCGGCCGTCGTCCGCGCGGTACATCATGCGCACGGCCACCGACTTGATCGTGATCCCGCGCTCACGCTCGATATCCATGGTATCAAGCGTCTGTTCCTTCATGTTCCGGGCATCAACCGTACCGGTCAGTTCCAGCAGACGGTCGGCCAGCGTCGACTTCCCATGGTCGATGTGAGCGATGATGCAGAAATTCCGTATTTGTTCCAAAGGCGTTGCCATCTCAGTCAAGTGACCTCCGGCGCAGCCAGAGGATTGCCGCAGTGAACTCCGCAAACAGCCGCTTCGTCAGCAGTCGTTTTTCCTTGTCCTCAAGCGCTTGCATAACTGTTTGGCCGGCCTTCAGCCGGCTCCTCTGTACTGTTTCGCCGGCCTTCAGCCGACTCTTCTTTACTGTTTAGCCGGTCTTTAGCCGGCTCCTCTTTGCGCCCGGCTTCAGCCGGGGTGGAGGTGTCTCCAACTCGAATCCTCAGCGCGCTTCAGCGTGGCTTTGACTCTTAGCTTTAGCCTTCAGCTAGCCAAACATCTCGTCAATGACCCGCACGCTGCGCAGGTCCGTTTCCAACTGCTGCATTGCATACTGGCACAATACGCGATACACGCCTTGCACGCCGCGGATCCCGGGGCACGTCTCGCGGCTTCCGACCAGCATCCTTAACGCGGCGTATTCCGCCGCGTCGAGCCGCCGATCCGCGCGGCACATTGTACACGTAACGCCGCCGCCGAATGAGAATCCCGGCGCATCCTTCACCGGCGCGCCGCACGTTGCGCAAGCATCCAGCGCGGGCTCAAATCCCGCCGTCGAGAGCAACTGCGCCACTTGCCAGCACGCATGCGTTCGGACGTCGCCCGCCCAGACGCCCAGACTCTCCATACCACGAACCAGCGCCGCATACAAGGTCTGCGACGGCTCGTTCTCATGGGCCACCTTGAGCGCCAGTTCGAGCGGCAGCGCCGCGAACATGGCCTTCTCGAGGTTCGCTTTGACCGCGCCGAAGCCGTCCAGCAAGGCCGCTTCGCCCAGTTGCTGCACATCGCGCCCATCTCTCCAGTAGAAGACGATCTCGTCCCGGTTCAATGTATCGAGAACCGCCTGAAACGGGCTTTTCCGGCGCCGCGCGCCCTTTGCCAGACACGTGAGCCGGCCCCGGCCCGGGGTCAGAAACGTCACGATTCGACTCGTCTCGCTGAAATCCACGCCGCGCAACACAACGGCCTCTGTACGTTCTTGGGACACGGGCGACTCCTCAGGCTGGAGGCTAGAGGCTGCAGGCTAGAGGCAACGAAGGCCTACGTGCGGGACAAATCATATCACCGTTTCTCGTATGAAGCAAACCGACCCAACGGCATCAAGGGCATACGCGTTTTCCGTGCGGTCCGCGACATCGCGCCCCTCTTCCGCGAGCATCTCGATCTCTCCTGAACCTGCAACCCCCGTTCCAAGATTCCGATACCCGACTTCGGTGTCCAGCATTCCCCAATCCCCAATCGTCAATCCCCAATCGAAGAAGCTTTCCTCCCAATAGTGCTCCTGACGGGCCTGCGTCAGATTTCAAGGTCGCTCGGATTCATAGACACAGAGTCCTGTATCCATGTCGCTCGTTCGTCCCCGAAGGGGACTAACATGAATAGCCGTGGGTGAAACCCACGAAACAGAAGCTCCAAACCACGACCCTGAAGGGGTCGAATTTCGTGTCCCATGACCCGTTCGACCCCTTCAGGGTCGCTCCGTTAGGGGTCCTGTTCCGTGGGTTTCACCCAGGGCTATTCACGTTGATCCCCTTCAGGGATAGACAGACGCGAGACGCCTGCAAGGAACATGGAATATGCGGCTTACCAGGGAAGATCACCCATTGTTAGGGGTTATTAACAGAAGGGCCGCATTATTCCTCCGCGAAAACCACTAACCCCATTCTGTAACGCAGGCCCGCTCCTGATGTGAAGTTGAACAAGAAACATTTGGATGCTATATTACCGCGATTGTGGTCCCGGCGGGTCATGGCCGGGACTTCTGTAAATGCTCTCAGGGAGACGCGGATGGTGGTCCGCATCCTCTTTCGAGACGCGCTAGCCGCTGTTGCCGGCATTATGCGGGAGAATTCAAACAGCGGAAAGGTGTGATCTCGGGAGAGGGGATCAGAGTTTACAACGAGGAGGAAGTAGAAGTATGGCCAGCGAGGCACCGAAGCACGCAATGAAGTCACTTATGACCGAGAACCGGACTTTTCCGCCCCCTGACGACTTCACCGCGAAGGCGCACATTAAGTCCATGGCAGAGTTTCAAAGGATGTATGACCAGTCGATCAAGGACCCGGACGCATTCTGGCTGGAACAAGCGAAGCGCCTGGACTGGATCAAGTTCCCGACCAAAGCCCGCGAGTACACCTGGAACACCGACGCGCGCATTATCAAGCACGCGTGGTTTGCGGACGGCGTCCTCAACGTTACCTACAATTGCCTGGACCGGCACCTGAAGAACCCGGCCACGGCGAAAAAGGTCGCGTTGATATGGCAAGGCGAACCGGATGAAGACGCGGCGAAACTCACGTACGAGCAGTTGCACCGGGAGGTCTGCAAGTTCGCCAACGTCCTCAAATCGTTCGGCGTGAAGAAGGGCGATCGGGTGTCCATCTACATGCCGATGATCATCGAGCTTCCCGTGGCCATGTTGGCGTGCGCGCGCATCGGCGCGATTCACAGCATCGTGTTCGGCGGGTTCAGCGCGGACTCCCTGAAGGATCGGATCAACGACTCGCAGTGCAAAATCTTGATCACGACCAACGTTTCGCTTCGCTCCGGCAAGCACATTGCGCTCAAACAGATCGCCGACGAGGCGTTGAAGAGCACCCCGAGCATCGAGAAGGTCATCGTCTACAAGCGCACCGAAGAGCCTTGCAGCATGACGCCTGGCAGGGATTTCTGGTATCACGAGCTGATGGCGAAGGCAAGCCCGGATTGTCCGCCGGAGCCGATGAACGCGGAAGACCCTCTGTTTATCCTTTACACGTCCGGATCGACGGGGAAACCGAAGGGCGTGGTCCACACGACGGGCGGTTATCTCCTCTACTGCGCGCTAACGCACAAGTACATCTTCGACGTGAAGCCTGAAGACGTGTACTGGTGCACGGCCGATATCGGCTGGGTCACGGGTCACAGCTACATCGTTTACGGACCTTTGGCCAACGCCGCCACGTCGCTCGTGTTCGAAGGGGTTCCCTCTTATCCCGACGCGGGCCGGTTCTGGCAGGTGTGCGCGAAATACAAGGTCAACATCTTCTACACGGCGCCGACGGCTATCCGCTCGCTTATCGTGAAAGGCGAGGAATGGCCCCGGAAGCACGACCTGAGCTCCTTGCGTCTGCTGGGAACGGTGGGCGAGCCGATCAATCCCGAAGTCTGGATGTGGTATTACGAGCACATCGGGGCCGGGCGGTGCCCCATCGTTGACACATGGTGGCAGACTGAAACGGGCGGCATCCTGATTACGCCCATCCCCGGCGCAATCACCCTGAAGCCCGGTAGCGCAACGCGTGCGTTCTTCGGCGTTGAACCGGTGGTCCTCCGCGACGACGGCAGCGAGTGCGAGCCGAACGAGGGCGGAAAGCTCTGCATCAAGAAACCGTGGCCCGGCATGATGCAAACGATGTACGGCGACCACGACCGGTTTATCGAGACCTACTTCACGATGTACAAGAACATCTATTTCACGGGCGACGGCGCGCGCAAGGATCAGGATGGCGACTACTGGCTGATGGGCCGCATCGACGACGTCGTCAATGTATCCGGACACCGCATCGGCACCGCTGAGGTCGAGAGTGCCTTGGTCAGCCACGAGAAAGTGGCCGAAGCCGCTGTGGCGCCGATGCCGCACGAGATCAAGGGACAGGGGCTGTATGCGTTCGTAACCCTCGTCGCGGGCGTGGATGAGAACGACGGACTGAAGAAGGAACTCATGAATCATGTTCGAAAGGAGATTGGACCGATCGCCTGTCCGGACGTGATTCAGTTTGCGCCTGCACTGCCCAAGACGCGCTCCGGCAAGATCATGCGCCGCATTCTGCGGAAGATTGCCGAGAACGCCACCGATCAGATCGGCGACACAACGACGCTTGCGGATCCTGCGGTCGTCGAAGCGCTCGTTAAGGATCACGACAGGCTCATGGCGGCCAGAAAGTAGTCAAGCGGAGGTAGTTAGAATGGAGTGCCGGGCGCGTTAGTATGACGTGTCCGGTTTTTCATTTCTGGTGGTGGAATCGGGTAGGGTCGCGCTCCTGCGTGACCGGTCGCGCAAGAGCGCGACCCTACCGACTGCGGAGAAGGAGAAGAGAGATGCCGGAAGGTAAGACCATGAATCGATGGATCGTCGTGGTGGGCGCGATCCTAATCCAGTTCTGCCTGGGCGCCATTTATGCCTGGAGCGTGTTCACGAAGCCTCTGGGCGCGGCGCCCTATAATTTCACCGCAAGCCAGACCCAATGGATATTCTCTGCCGGTCTGGCCACGTTTGCAGTGGTCATGGTGCTTGCAGGCCGCTTGCAGGCGAAGACCGGGCCGCGCCCCATCGCGGCGATCGGCGGCATGGTATTGGGCCTCGGGTACATACTGGGCGGCTTGTTCGGCTCGACTTTTGCCGTTCAGTTCCTGTGCATCGGACTGATCGGCGGCGCGGGCATCGGGCTTACTTACGTAGTGCCGATTGCGGTCGGCGTGAAGTGGTTTCCCGACAAGAAGGGCGCCATCACCGGACTGGCCGTGGCCGGTTTCGGCTTCGGCGCTACGCTTTGGGTCAAGCTGGCGGGCGGGTTCAAGACTATCCTGTGGGTCATCCCCTGGGTCTTCCCTGGGCTGTTGACCGATGCGCACGTAATGAGCTTGCCCGGCGTGCAAAGCGTCTTCGTGATCTACGGCGTCGCATTCCTGGTGTGCGTGTTGTTGGGCAGCATCGTCATGGTGAACCCGCCTGCCGGGTACAAGCCCGCGGGCTGGACGCCGCCTCCGCCGACCAGCGCGGCAAGCGGCGCCGTGGACATGATGAGCGGCGAAATGCTGGCCACGCCGCAGTTCTATATGCTTTGGCTGATCTTCATGTGCAACGCCATGGCGGGTCTGATGGTCATCGGGTGCATTCAGTTGTTCGGCGTTGACGCGCTGCAGGCCAGCAAGGTGGCTCCGGACGCGGCTTCCGCCTCAGTGGTGGCCGGCACGGCGATGGCGCTATATGCCATCCTAAACGGCTTGGGCCGGATCATTTGGGGCAGCCTTTCGGACAAGATCGGCCGAAAGACCGCCCTGACGTTGATGTCCGTGTTCCAGTGCGTCATGATGCTTCTCTTCTTTAAGGCCGGCGCGACCGGGCTTGGGCTTATCGTGGGCGCATGTGTGATCGGGTTCAATTTTGGCGGGAATTTCGCGCTCTTCCCGGCGGCCACGGCGGATTTCTTCGGTAACAAGAACGTCGGCCTAAACTACGGCTGGGTGTTTCTGTCCTATGGCGTGGCGGGCATCGCGGGCCCCGCAATTGCCGGCTATTTCAAAGATCTCGCTACGAAGGCCCAAGCAGTTGCTGCCATCGTTTCTGGACAACAGGCTGGTGTGAATGCCGAGGTGTGGCTGGTGCCGTTCGTCATCGCGGCAGCGGCCTGTTTGTTGGGCGCGGTGCTTGCCATCCTGCTGAAACCTCCCAAAGCCAAACACGCATAATCGGATTTGCACGTAAACAGGAGCAGCCCGGTGCCAACGTCTGGCTGCTCCCATCGTTTTACGCGCCGCGAGCGTTCAGGTGTTGCGCCATTTCCCTGAATCGGAGTACGCGAGTTCGACAACGATGTCAACATCTCAGCAGGCATATAGTTTTGGACTTGCGGACACGCTTCTCGCAGAGGTAGGGGGTGTTCCGCTCGATGTCTTGCATCGCGATGCGGAGGCCATTTCCCGCTGTTATGACGCGATCTCGCCCGTGGCAGACCGGCTGGGGGTGCCAGCGCCGCGGCCACGCATTGCCGGGTTTTCGTATACCTACATTTCGGCCCTTGGAGCGGAAGTCATCTTCGCGAAAGGTTCCGAACCAAACATCATTCCCATGATCAACCGGACTGAGGACATCGACGCCCTTTCCGAGCCGGAGGATTATCTTTCGAGCGGCGTGGCGCCGCAGCGCATCGAGGTCATGCTGCGGCTCCGCGAGCTTCGACCCGATGCCGAATTCCACCTGGAACACGCCGAAGGCCCGATCACGTCCGCGGCGCTGCTCATGGGCCGGGATTTCTTCTTGCTCCCATATGAGGATCCTGTCCACGCGCACCGCCTCATCGATTTCACGGTGCGGAGCTCGCTGAACTATAACCGCGCGGTGCGCAATTACTTTGAAGAAGGCAATGGGCCGGGTCGCGTCAGCTTGTGCGATGATTTCGCGGGCATGTTTTCTCCCACGCAGTTTGCTGAGTTCGTCGCGCCTCACTGGGATGAAGTCTACAGCGGGCAAGAGGCCACCGAGCGGCATCTCCACAGCGAGCTTCTCCGTCGTGAGCACTTGCCCTTCCTCAAACAGCTCGGGATCTCCGTCTACGATCCCGCCGCGGACCAATACGTGACGCCCGACTTGCTGCGGGAACACTGCCCGGTGCCCTTCACCGCGCGCATCCAGGCATGGGACGTCCGCGACAAATTGGCACAGGAGCTTCAAGCGCTGTACCGGCGCGTGGCTTCGTGCAAGCCGGTTCGCATCGCGTTCTACATGACGCGCCTTGCCGAGGAAGAGAAGATCCGCGCGCTTCTCGATGTGGCGCGTGAGCTGGCGTAGGTACCGCGACGTTTCCAACGTCGCAGCTCGATCTGGGCTGTCAGGCTGCGACGTTGGAAACGTCGCGGTACTGAGGGATCTATCCCAGAAAATCGAGGACCAGATCGCAGAAGACGCGCATACCGATGGGGATGGCATCGTCGTTGAATACGTAATGGGGGCTGTGGATGGGGTGGGGGGTGCTCGCGCTGTAGTTGCCGAGATAGAACATGGCGCCCGGAACCTTTTGCAGGTAGAAGGCAAAGTCCTCCGCGCCCATCGACGGATGATCGATTTCGACCAGAGCGTCAGGTCCGAGCGTCTCGACAACCGTCTTTCTGACACGGTCAGCCATTTCTGGGTCGTTGACCAGTGGCACGTACCCATCCGGGCCGAAGGCAACGGAGGCCGTCGCACGGAACGCCGCAGCCGTTTGCTCTGCGATTCGTTGAATGGCGGAGGCAATCGTCGTGCGCACCTCTTCGGTCAAAGCGCGGAACGTACCCTCGAGCCGGGCCCGCTCCGGGATGATATTCGAGGCCACGCCCGCTTCGACGCGCCCGACGGTGACGACGCCCGCGTCCCATGCATTGATCTCGCGGCTCACCACGGTCTGGAGCGCAGTGATGATGTGGGCCGCAACCACAATGGGGTCGACGCCTGCGGCGGGATCCGCGCCGTGACATCCTATGCCTTTGATGTCGACCGCGAACCAATCCGCGCTGGCCATCATCGGGCCGTTCTTGATCCCGATCTTGCCGAGAGGCAGGGCGTGCCATGTGTGCAGCGCAAAGGCAGCGTCGGCGCCCTCCAACAATCCTTCCTCGACGATGCAGCGTCCGCCGGCGCCGAGCTCTTCCGCGGGCTGGAAGATGAACTTCACCGTACCTTTGAGTTTATCGAGATGCCGCGAGAGGACCTTCGCGGTGCCGCAAAGGATGGCCATGTGTCCGTCGTGTCCGCAGGCGTGCATCCGGTTCGGGATCGAGGACGAATAGGCAAGACCGGACAGTTCCTGCAGCTCCAGGGCGTCCATGTCCGCCCGAAGCACGACGGTCTTATCGCCCCGGCCTTTCAGGGTGGCGACAATGCCCGTGCCTTGTACATGACCGCGTGAATGTGGAATCTCTGCATCGGCCAAGAACCGGCTCACCCGATCGGATGTCCAATGCTCCGCGAATCGAATCTCCGGATGCTGGTGCAACTCATGCCGCAATGCGGCGGCTTCGTCCGCCGTCTCGTCGATGGATTTTCGGATCTCGGGATCCATTTGCTGATTGCCTCTCAGTTTCCTTTGTCGATCTCCGAGTATGAACGCATTCTATCTCGTCTGCGCGCGAGTTCGCTCGCGTAGTGCAGGCCGAGCGAGCCGGCATTGCTGCGGGCCCATTCCGTGAGCCGGGTCTTGCCCGCCGGGGGCGCGTCAACGTAAAGCAGGTCGGCTTTCAATCCCTCGATTTCCTCTCGCGTGATGACAACGTCATTGACGAGCTTTCCAACAATGCTTCCCACGAGGTAGCCGATGCTGGAAGGGACCCGCACGAGCGGCCTGTTCTTGTCGATCATGACGCCGATGGTTTTGACCAACTCCCGGTAAGTGAATGTCTGAGGCCCAATTGCGTTCACGATTGCATTTTCCCGGCGTTCGCCCTGCTCGACCGCCAAGAGCGCCAGATCGTCCATGTAGATCGGTTGGAGCCGGTAGTCGCCATTTCCGAAAACGCCGAAGACGGGGAGGTGTCGAAGCATCCACGCGATATTATTTACGAGGATGTCCTCGCCGCCGAAGATGACGGCGGGGCGCAAAATAGCATAAGAGATCCCGGAAGCGATGAGCGCCTGTTCCAACTCGGCCTTGCCGCGAAAGTATTCGAGGGGGGAATCGACCGAAGGGTTAGTGATGCTTACGTGGACCACGCGTTCCACGCCGGCTTCCTTGGCCGCACGGAACAACGTCAATGTGTTCTGAACCGCCGCGGCGTGCGTAAACGTCGGATGGTTGAAGCGAACCCAATAGGTATTGTAAAGGACCCGGACGCCTTTCAATGATTGGGTCAACGCTTCCGGCCGGTCAAAATTGAACGGGTACGCGGTGATCGTGCCGCCGAACGGGTTCCCGCGCTCGGGCGAGTTCGTCAGCGTGATGACGCGATGACCCTTTTGGAGAAGCCGTTGCGCGATATACCTGCCCGAGTAGCCGAACGCTCCGGTAACGGCGTGTGTCTCCTCTGAAACCATTGGTGTGCCCTGATCTGTCCCTTGTAATCACGAATCGCGCTGTCGATTCTACGCGCGAGCGCGTGACGTGTCCAGCGAGAAACTGCCATGCGTTCGTTCTCTGTCTTTGTCTTCGTGTCTTCGTGACTTGGTGGCAGGAAACGGGGATCAGTCGCTGTAGCTGGTACGGATATCGTACTTCTGACTGAGTTGGTGCAGCTCGGCTACGAGTTCGGGCTTGTCTCCGATGCGGCAGATCTCGCCAATGAGGTAGTAGATCCGCTCGAACGCCCAGCTTCGCGCAATCTTGTCGTTGCCGTTTCCCCCTTTTCGCAAATCCGCCTTGAAGATAATCTCCTTCTTCTTAGATTCGGCGGCGCCGACAAGACGCATGAAAAACTCGTGGTCTTTCGCCGGGTCAAATCGGCCGTAAACGGTCACGGCGCGTCCTTCGAAGAAATCGGGAATGGCTTTGGGGACGATGCTGTCCTTATCAGCGATCTGGCCGTAGTCGGCGTGCAGTTCCGATAGGATCGGGTCGTTCAACCGGCTGAAGAAATCCGGGAGGTCGCTTGCCATCTTGTCGAGAGAAGCCAGGACTCTCGCCTCGCCCTTGTTGCGGTAGGCGAGGAGATCCAACAGGTAGCCGTTCACCGTGTTGCCTGCGCCGTACGCGTAGATGGTATTCCCGAGCGTATTCTCCTCGGTGAGTTGGTTAATGAGCGTGCGCGCATCGCGCAGGCCGACGGTCGGCCGACCGTCGCTCATCACGACAACAACCCCGGGGACGCCTTTGCGTGGCGGAGATTGAATCACGGGCCGGAGCGCACTATACACGTCGGTCTCGCCGCCGCTCTCGAGGCCTGTAAGAAACCGCAGGGCTTCCGACTTGTTCTCCGGCGTTCCGGGGACCGGCGCGGGTTGGAAGAAGGTGGGGGAACCCCTGAAGATGACAATGTTGAACCGGTCCTCAGGCTTGAGCAGCGCGACCATGGCCTTGGCGCCTTTCGTTGTCGCGTCCAGTTTGCGCTGGAGGATGCTGCTCGATGCATCGATGACAAATGTCACGTCCTTGGGAAGGACGGGGAGCGCCTCGCCCTTCTTTGGCACGATCTGCAGGCGGAAGAACCCGTCCTTTTCGCCCGCGGGAACATATGTGTCGATCTTGATATCGACAAGGTCGTCCATGAACTGATACGGGTTCTCTTTGCGAACCTGTTCGACGACCGGGGCTCGGGCAATCTGTTGGATCTCGGGCAGGATCGGCTCATCCGGGACGATCGGTTCCGGCAATAGGACGTTCTCTTCATAGGGCGGCGCAGGGTTGCCTTCCGGCCCCGTCAGACCCGTGCCGGGCGGTTGTGTGGTCTGGCCCAATGTGCTCGTCGCAGGCAGGCTGCCCACTTTGATGGGTTCGCTCCCGGCATCCGAGGGTCCTCGCAAGGTTGGGAACTCGTTCTCTTGGAGGATCCGTTCCGGACTAGGACTTACAAGCCGGCGCGGAATCTCGATATCCTGGCGGGCGGCGTTCTCCGATATCTCGATGATCTTCGAATCGATCTCCGGCATAACCGCCGCGTCGGGCGTCAAGGCGTGTTCGCGCTCCAGAACTTCCGATGCAACCCGATCGGACAACTGCGGAATGTCAAGCGCCTTGCCCAGCGTGGATGCCGCAGGCGTGATGCGTTCATTCTCGCGCTTCAACAGGTCTTCTATCTTTCCCGGTCCGGTCACAAGGGCGCTAGAAGGGGCCTGTTTCTCCCGGGGCAGCGGCATCTGTTCACGGAACTTCACGCGGAACCGCTCCATAGGGTTCTGGGGCACGGCGCGAATTCCGGAGATCGCCACCCGCGGCGCCACCGCGAAGAATGCCCCGTGAACGAGCATTGAAAGGATGATGCTCAATGCCAGTAGGGACTGTCGGCTTAACATCGTCGGGCCCTAACGCGGCTCAGCCGCAACAGTGTAGTTTTCAATAGGGAATCTAACCACTTTGCGCCAGTGCGGCCTTGGCCTTTACGGCCTGCTCGCTGTTTCCATAATCGCGGATGAGTTCGTCGTACGACTTTCGGGCCTGTTCATGGCTGCCCGCCTTCTCGAAACACTGGCTGGCGCGCCACAATGCCTCCGGCGAGAGTTCCTCGTGCAGGAACAAGATCGCTATTCGCATGTAACTGCGCGCCGCCGCGTCATAGTCCCCTTTTCCCTCGTAGAGTTCGCCGAGCCGGAACCGGGCGCGGGCGGCCGTATCGCCGGTGTTGGTATTCGCGGCCTCCTCGTAAAGACGGAAAGCGTCGTCAGGTTTCTTCTGCGTTTCATAGAGCTTGGCCATGCGGTACGTGGCATCGACCGCAGCGCCGCTTCCGGGCGCGGTTTCGACCACGGACTTGAACTCGTCCATCGCCTGGGGGACCTTCCCGGCGGCCTCTTCGCACTCGGCGATCTTGAATCGCACGCGCTCCGGGTTCGGGTAATTGTGGTTTGCCTTCAGAAGTGTCCTGAATGCAGTGGCGGCCTGTTCCCACTTCTGCTGGTCGAAGAACCGCTGGCCCGCCCAAGCATACGTCTCTTCATTCAGATTGACCTTCGGGAATTCCTGCATCAGGCGGAGGAACATTTCAGTCGCGGCGTCGTAATCCTTCGTCTCATATCGGGCGAGGGCAATGCCCTTGACGGAGCGCCCCGCAAAGTCGCCCTTGGCGTCCGTGGCCAGTGATGTGTTGTACGACTCGATGGCCTTTACCGGATCCTTATTGTCCTGCAGAAGAAAATCTCCGATCCGCATGTGCGCCTCCGCGGTATGCGGTCCCGCCGGAAACTTCTCGGCGAGTCTTTGGAACGTCTTTGCGCTCTCCTCGTAGTTTTTCATGTTGTGATACGTGACCGCGAGGCGATACAGCGTGTCCTGTTCGATGCTGGGGTCGGCAGGCGCCTCGAGGATCTTCTTGTATTTCCCGACGGCGGCCTCGAAAGCGGATTTCATGAGGTCCGCGTCGCCCGCGCGAAGGATCGCCTGCTCGGCGAGGATGTTGTCGGGGTACTGTCTTGCGAAGTTCTCGAACGCTTTCGCGGCCTCTTCCGTGCGGCCAAGTTGCGCCAGACATTCGCCTGCCTTGAACAACGCCTCAGGGCCGAACTCGCCGCCGGGGTATTTCTCCGCAACAAGCCGGAATTCCTCGTAAGCGTTTTCGATCTCATCTTTTGCGACGAGGATGGAACCGAGCAGGAACGACGCATCTCCCACGAGTTTCGGATCATTGGGGCCTTGCAGGTATGCAGTCACCTCGGTCTTGGCTTCATCCAGTTTCCCGTTCAGATACAGACACCAGGCAAGCTTGTACCGCGACCTCGACGCGAACTCCGATTCGTTGTGTTCGGCGCGGATCTTGTTGTATATGCCGATGGCCTCATTATAGCGCTGTTGCTGCTGGAGACAGTTTCCGAGCAGGTATTCGGTCCCTATCGCCTCGGGGCTGTCCTGATGCTTCGACAAGAACGTCTGCGCGGCGGCGGATGCTTCCGCGAACTTTCCTGCGTGATACAAGGCCCATGCGTATCCATACTCGGCCTTTTGGGCGTAAGGCGAGTCGGGAAAGTCCTTCTGCAGTTGCTCGTACGCGCCCACCGCGGCCGTGAACCATCCGATCTTGTCATAGGTCTCGGCGGCGCGGAACCGCGCCTCGAGCCGCAGCGTCTGGTCCGCGTTCGAGGACGCGACGCCGGAAAATTCGACCGCGGCGTTCTCGAACTCGCCGCGGGCCAAGTGCACGAACGCGAGTTGGAACCGCGCAAAGGGCGCGAGCGGACTGTCCGGCAGCGCCTGAACGAGCGAGGTGAATGCTTTAATGGCCGCGTCCGTATTGTTGGTTTCCGCGTTAAGCTTGCCAAGGTAGTAGAGCGCACGACCCCTTATTTCCGCCGGCACACCGTCCGCGGAGAGCGGTTCGAGCATCAGCGCCGCGTCGGCGGGCCGCTTGAGGAAATAGAGCACCTCGCCCTTGCTCAAAGTGGCACGCTGGCGGAGCGCGGGGTCCGTCTCGACGGCCAGCGCCTTGTCGAACGCATCGAGGGCGGCGGAGTAATCCTTGATCGCATAGGCCGATTCGCCCATGCGATAGAAGGCCGTTTTCAGATGCTCGCCCTGGGGGAATTTCTCAATGTACGACTTGTATTCGTCGAGGGCTTCCTTGTAGAAGCCGCGTTGAAACAAACCGTTTGCGAAATCGATCTGCGCTTGGTCCGGCGGTTCGGCGTATGACACGGCCGCTATGAACAGAAAGACGAGGCCGGCTGCCAAAAAGCTAAAGCGTGTACGGAAAGGTTCGCGGATGGTTTCAGAGAGATGGGTGCCATGGATAAGACGGCGTCGCTTTCCGCTGTCATGGCCAATGGAGAGACTCATACGACGCCGTCTTATCCATGCCACCCCGCAGCCAAGGAACTTTCCGTACACGCTCTTACCGTGCCGCATTCTGCGCCTCCTCAGGCAGTGCCGCGAACGAGATGTTCGAGATGTCCGCCTTGCGGCAGCAGTTCAGCACGGCGATGGCCTTGCCTAGGGCTGCATCGCGATCACCCCGGATTATAATTGCGCCGCCTGGAAACAATTCGGCCACGCGGTTCAACACCTCTTGGAGTTCCTCGATGGACATTTCCCGATCGTTCAACACGATGCGCCCGTCCTTCAACACGTTGATGTAGATCTCTCCTTGCGTCCTCTGTTGCGGCACGGAACTGCTGGCCGTCGGCAACATCACGTCAAGCTCCGTCTCAATGCTCGTGTACGCGGACACCACCATAAAGAAGAACAGCGTCACAAACAGAATATCGATCAAGGGAATCATCTGGATGTTTTCGGGTTCGTTCTGGAACTGCCGGGAAAATCTCATTAGTGCTTCCCTCGATCGAGTATTTCGACGATCTCGCTGGCCTGAGCCTCCACCGCCGCGATGATCTTTACCACGCGTCCGCGCAGAATGTAGTACACCGACAGCGACGGTATCGCCACGACCAGGCCGCCTACGGTGCAGACCATCGCCTTGGATACGCACGACGCCACGGCCATGCTCTTGACCTGCGCGTTGTCCGATGCAATCGCGCTGAACGCCAGCACCATCCCCCAGACCGTCCCCAACAATCCAACCAGAGGCGCCAGCACGCCGATGTTGTTCAGGTAAAAAATCTTCTGCCACAGCGACATCGCGCCGCGTTCCCCTTCGCTTTCCATGGCTTCTTGGATGACGTACCGCTCATGGCCGGCCATCCTCAAGCCTGCACGGACAACGCTAACAAGCAGTTCATCCCGTCCCGAGCACATTTGGTATGCCCCGCGCAGGTCTCCCGACCGGATTTGCGCCATCACGCGTTTCGAGAAGTTTGCGGGAACCTCCCGCTTGGGCGTTACCGTAAGCAGGAGATACACCGCCATGACGAGTGCCACGAAACCCAAAGCCATCGTAGCCCACAGAATGACGCCGCCCCATTTGATCATCGTCATGAGCGTTATGCGCTCGACGGCCGCAGCCGGTTGGGAGATGGCTTGCGGGACAGGGCCGGGCTGCGCTATCGCGGGGGGGCTCGGTTCGGGTGCGGGCGCTTGCTGTGTCCATGCGCTCCAAGCGCAGGTAATTGCCGCCACCAACAGAATGCTCCATGCGAGCATCTTGATCTTCATCTGCTTGTGTCCTCTCCGCCGTGCAGGCGTTAAGTCTTTCCTTCGAGGCCTCGGTATCAGTTCCGCACGCAGCCCCCGAATGCCCGACCTGAGTTTCCTCCTCGTCTCCTCGTTCCCTCGTTCCCAAGTTGAACTTGGGCACGAGGGGCGCTTGGGCACGAGGGGCGCTTGGGCACGAGGGCCTGAGCGATTGCGCTTATCAAGGTTATTATGCCTTTAGCACAACAAAGGTTGCAAAGCGAAATGCGCGCAAACACCCGCGCACCATTCGCTTGCACGATGTAAGAATGCTGTGAAACCAAAAGATCCCCTGAGGTTGACCCTCTGACGCTCCGGCAAACAAAACGTAGCGCCCGGGGGCCGGCAGCCTGCTCATCACGACGCGATTGAGGCAGCGGCCAGTCCAAGTACTACGACAACAAGCAGCCTTCAATCATGGGCGTGACACCCACGTACATAAGGATCTGCAACTTCGAGATCGATAAGGGGCGCTCCTTCTATCGTGCGCTCGGCGCACGATAGAAGGAGCGCGCTTGGCGGCTTAATGGGCATTGGTCTGGGGGTGGGCGTCGCCGCGGCCAGCACAATAGCCAGCGGTTTCACAGCCATCGTTGAACCTTCAAGTGTTCTTCTTGCCCTCTCCTTCGCCGTATGCGTGGGAGTCTTTTTCGGATTCTACCCAGCACGTCGCGCCGCATTGCTGGACCCTATAGAAGCCCTTGGCTACGAATAGTTGGCCTACCCCGCTGGCCGCCCGTGCCGGCACGTGCTCGGCCCCTAATCGTAATCGGGTGTAGGTGTAGGGTGGGTGAAGCGAAGCGGAACCCACCGGACATGCTTTGCAGGCCTGCGGAAAAGCGGTGGGTTCCGCTTCGCTTCACCCACCCTACACCTGACCTTACGTGGAGTTATGCAGAGCGTCAACGGTTTTGCAGGACATCGCAATGCAGCATATTACATGGCATGAGCAAGCAAGTGCTTATTGCACATCCGGCAAGACCGTGGTCCATGACGGCACAATCGGTGTTGATGTGATCGGCGAAGGCGACTACAATCATCAGCAGGCATTCCGCGGAGGTCGCAGGCAGGTCGTTAGGGCGTGTCTCGGATGACAACAGTCTACTCGGGGGTGCCTCAACGGCCCACGAAACGAATGGGAAGGAGTCACTTCAATGCTTCAGGCATTCTTTCTTTCTACGCTCATTCTTTTTCTCGCCGGGCTTCCCGCTGCCGCCTTCGCGGGGCTTCCCATTCCCGAGAACCCGCAATGGAAGCCGATTGTCGACGAGGTGTATCTGCAAGAAGTCAGCAGCCGGATTGAGACAAAGCAGCCTCTGTTGGCTGTAGCGGTGCTCAATAATACGGCCTATGCCAGTGACCGCAGCGGCGTATACCGTGTCGAGGAGGGTAAACTGGTCGACGCCGGCGGGCCGCGGTCGGAAATTCAGCGCCTGCGCGTGCTGGACGGCGTTCTCTGGGCGACGGGGCCTGAAGGGCTGTGGCGTTACGTGGGCAGTACCTGGACGAAAGTGGCGTCCGGTCCCTACGTGGATGTTTGTTTCCACGTTGGCAACGTGGTGGTAGCGTCCGAGCACAGTGTGTACCGGCTGGAAGGTGAAGACCTCAAGCCGATCAATGGAAGTCAGGCGCAGTCGCCCATTCTGGGCATCGCCTCCTATAGCGAGACGATCTACGTGCGTCACGCCGACCGGCTGGGCTTTTTGCACGACGGCCGGTTCGATTACGAGAACGTCCAGGACTGGGGGCACTTGCCTCGGGCTTCAGTTACCCGGGACATGTTAGCACTGGGCAGCCGGCTATTGGTGCCGACAGACAAGGGCTTGGCTGTGCTGCGCGGGATGTCTTGGAACACCATGACGGGCGCCGACGGCCTGTGTTACGAAGACACTACGTGTGTAGCGGAGGGCTTCGACCGCGATTACTGGGTGGGCACCATGCGCGGGGCCATCCGAGTGATAAACGGCGATTTCCACTACTTCGGTTACGACCGCTGGATTCCCAACGAGAAGGTTAACGCCATTGCCTGCGGCGACAACGTCGCGTACATCGCCACGGACGGCGGACTGGGAATCATCTCTTACGAGCCGTATACCTTGCAGAAGAAGGCCGCCTGGTACAAGCGTTGGATCGACGAGTGGGGGATGAGGCGGCTGGGTTTCATCAGCACCCTGGACCGCGCGGACGATGGAAGGTACATTCGCTTCCTCAGCGACAACGACGTTGGCTGGGTCTGCCACTATCTGGATGCCCTATGCTTTGAATATGCAGTTACCGGCGATCCCGCCGTGCGGGCGGAAGCGGTCGACGTATTCAAATCCGTGAAGTGGAGCGAGGAAATCACCCCCATTGACGGCTTCCCAGCCCGTGCGATTTACGCAGTGGGTGAAGAGGCCAACCTGGCTGCGACCGGCTCCGCCGGCAGGCCCTCCGAATGGAACTTGACGGAGGACGGCCGCTGGAAGTGGAAGGGGGATACGTCCAGTGACGAGATTGCGTCGCAGTACTACACGGTGTCGATCTTCTACGATCTCGTGGCGCAGGGCGAGGAAAAGGCGCTCGCAAAAGAACACATACAGCGGATGACGGACCACATCATCGACAACGGGTGGGTGTTACGCGATTTGGACGGGAAACCGACCGTGTGGGCCCGCTGGGATCCCGAATTCATTTACAGCCCACAGCACACGGATGAGCGCGGCTTGAATTCCGCCCAGGCCCTCAACATCATCGCCACTGCGCAACACATCGTTGGGGACACCGAGAAGTACCGGAAAGCCAAGGAGCAGCTTCTCGAATGGCGCTACCCCGAGAACACCCTGCGGATCAAGATCGTGTTTCCGTACTACACAAATTTCGACGATCGCCTGGCTTTCCTCGGCTATTTCCCATTGCTGAACTATGAGACGGACCCCCGACTGCGCGCGATGTACATGCGGAGCATGCAGCGGGGCTGGGAAGCCAAGCGCTTCGAGAATCAGACGTGGTTCAACTACATCTATGGCGCATTGACCGGAAACCCCTGCCAGAACGAGGAGGCCGTCCAACACTTGCGCGACTACCCGCTGGAATGCATTAACTACCGCTTCACCAACTCGCACCGCCACGACCTGCACGTGCCAAAGGGCTACACCAATTACGTGACGGACACGAGAGCCCTGGGACCACGCGAGCAAGGCGTTCGCCGCTGGGACCGCGATCCGCTGGAGTTGGACGGCGGCGGCGATCATTCTATCCTCGATCCTTCCAGCTACCTGGATGCCTACTGGATGGGCCGCTACTACGGATTCATCAAAGCCTCGACCACCACCGATCCGAACTTGCTGACCGTCGAGAAACGCGGCCTTCAACTCGGCGCCAAACCCTACGACGGACCGCCCAGACCAAAGCTCCGGCACGAACAGTAGCCATCTGCGAGCCTTTCGCCTTCAAGCTTTGCCCATACGGCGTGGGAACGTGTCGTAAGAATCAGCCTGCTTCGCTCGTATCGCCGATACTCCCTCAATACGCTGCGCAGCCGTTCCCCTTCCATCGCGCGCGCTCCGGCTCGACATCCCGTATGGAAAGATCACAGAAAGTAGAGCCGTGCTTTTCCCGCAGGATGCAGGATGACGGGATTCACATGGTTGAACATGATCAAATATCTCCGTAAACTGGATGATTGTAGCGCTCACGAGTTCTAGAAAGGACCGTCTTATGAGAGATCTGTTAACGAAACTACATAGAGGAGCCTTGGTCGGCGGCATCGCCTTGGTCCTTGCCGCGGCTGTTGGGGGCGCGGCGCTGGCCCAGCAGTCAGTTGACCTCGCTGGCGCCACGGTGGTGACTCGCACGGGCCAACTTCCGAAGGCCGAGCAAACAGCCGCGCTCATGCTGGTTGAGGAGTTGGAAAAGCGCATAGGCAAGCGCCTGCCGGTCTCGACGGCGTGGCCGAAAGAGGGCCTCGCCGTAGCAGTGACCGCGGGTGGAACCGATCCGGCTTGGGGGCACGCCGTGCCTAAGCGGGAAGCCGGCGACCGACCCGAGACGCGGCCCGAGGGTTACCGGGTCTTCGTCGAAGGCGGCAAGACGGTGTGGGTCGTGGGTGCGGATCCGCGCGGTGCCTTGTTCGGCGTGGGACGTCTGCTTCGGATCCTCGAGTGGGCGCGGGGCGCCGCGCGCGTGTCGGCGTCTCTCGACGTGGCTATGGCGCCGGCGTATCCCATCCGCGGCCACCAACTCGGTTATCGCGCCCGAGCGAACTCTTACGACGGTTGGGATGAGAAACAATACGAACAGTACATCCGCGAATTGGTCATCTTCGGGTCGAACAGCATTGAGAACATCCCTTTCCAGGACGAGCAAATAAGTCCACACTGGCCGGCGCCGCGCGACGTCATGAACTCGAAGCTGGGGGAGATCTGCGACCGTTACGATGTGGACTATTGGGTTTGGACGCCGGCCTCCTTCGATCTCAACGACCAGAAGCTACGGGCGGATGAGCTCAAGTTGCACGAGAAATTCTATCGCGAATGCCCGCGGCTGAACGGCGTCTTCTTCCCTGGCGGCGATCCCGGCAAGAACCCGCCGGAACTCGTCCTGCCGTTTCTTGAGGACCTCTCGAAGATCCTGGCGAAGTACCATCCGGAGGGAAAAGTGTGGATGTCGACGCAGGGATTCGGCGGCTCAAAACTCGAGTACGTCGTCAAGTACCTCGACGAGAAAAAGCCAGCCTGGCTCGGCGGGATTGTGGCCGGACCCCAAACCATAGATCCGCCGGCGCTGCGTGCCCGCATCCCGAAACAATATCCCTTGCGGGACTATCCGGACCTCACGCACACGGTGCGTTGCCAATACCCGGTGACGTGGTGGGACCCGGCGTTCAACTTCACGCTGGGCCGCGAGT
>Ga0315274_10002553_pt1 | contig 27388 bp, 29 predicted proteins | sample YL17G02_20_MG_FD_203700 | JGI IMG/M metagenome (GOLD analysis project Ga0315274, IMG submission 203700) | Sediment microbial communities from Yellowstone Lake, YNP, Wyoming, USA - YL17G02_20 | ecosystem: Environmental > Aquatic > Freshwater > Lake > Sediment | place: USA: Wyoming | collected...
TCCAGTCCTTCTCCTCGAAGAGGACACCGCCCGAACGGTTCAAAAATATCTATTACGGAGTGGAGGGAGATTCGCGAGCCTTGTCCATCGCCAAAAAAATCATCCGCCGGCTGGGCGGACGGCCGCTTCTCATCAAGCCGCAGGACAAGCCGCTTTATCACGCCGCCTGCAGCATGGCCTCCAACCTGTTTGTTCCTCTTTTCGACCTGTCCTGCGAGCTCCTTCATGCCGTCGGAATCAAAGGCCGGAAGGCCGGGCTGGCCCTTTTTCCCCTCATCGAAGGAACTTTACAGAATGTAAAACATCTTGACGCGGAAACGGCTTTAACCGGGCCTATTGCCCGGGGAGATGAGCAGACCGTCAAACGCCATCTGCGGGCGCTCCGAAAATTTCCCGAAGCCCTCCGCGCCTATAAAATTCTGGGAGGACGGGCGTTGCAGCTGGTTCAAAAGAAAAGGATTCCCGTTTCAAAAATCAGGGCCCTGAAGAAACGGCTGGAAGAAAAATAACCTCTTCTTCGAGCTCGATTCCGAACCGCTCCTTGACTCTGGCTTTGAGTTCTCCGGCAAGCGCCAGAACATCCCGGGCGGTGGCATTTCCGCGGTTGATCAGGAAGTTCGAGTGGCCAGGGTAGACCGCCGCGCCGCCGACACGGAGTTCCCGGGCACCGATCTGCTCCAGCAGGTAGCCGGCCGCGACCTTGGACCCGTCGGGCCCGACAGGATTTTTAAAATAGCTGCCGGCATAGGCCGTTTCCTTAGGAGGATGTTTTTGGGCGCGCACGGCCAGCTTCTCCTCGATCCCGGCCTTGATCTCGCCCTTGTCACGGGCTTCCAGCCGGAATTGCAGGCTCAGGAGAATATCGTGCTTCTTTTTAAGCCCCGAGTGGCGGTATCCGAACGAAAAATATTCCCTTTGGGCCCGGAACTCTCTGCCCTCCTTGTCCAGCAAAAGCGCATCTTCGAGAGACTCCCCGATGCTTCGGCCGAAGGCCCCGGCGTTGCCGAACACCGCCCCTCCGACCGTCCCTGGAATCCCGGCCAGGAATTCGAGGCCGGACAGGCCCTTCTCCGTGGCGAACGCGACCATGTCGTCAAGTGATGTTCCTGAAAAAGCCGTCAGGACAGGACCCGAAGCAGCCAGGCTGACCCCCTTGACAGAGTTCTTGACAATGAGCCCGTGGAACCCCGTATCATCGAACAAGAGGTTAAAACCCCCGCCGATTACATAATAGGGGATGGAATGCTGCCGGGCAACGAGAGTCGCCGCTTTCAAGTCGTCAAAGGAAGCGGCTTCAAAAAAATAATCCGCGGGGCCGCCGATCTGAAAATTGGAAAAATCCCGGAGCACGACGCCTTCCCGGACGGTCTTGCCGACCTCCCCCAGAAAAAGCCGGGGAAAATCGGCCTTCCGTTTGCTCATAACGCCTATTCTATTCCAACCCAGCCCTTTTTTCTATGCTCGGCCGGGCGCACGGCAACAGGCATTAAGGTCAAATTGGGGAGCCTTAGAAAGGGATGAAGTGACCATGAGGGATTTAGCCTAAAAATTTCGGCTTTTGAGGGAAGCCGTTTTGAGGCCGGCGATAATGTTTGAGCTGGGACAATAAAACAAGAAACGCCTGAATGTGGACAAGGACATCCTTCTGACGCAGCTGTCGAGCATGTGAGGAACGCAGCCGCCGAAAAAGGCGAAATTTTTATGGCGTGAAAAATCCCGTTAGGGAGCGAATCCCTTTCTAAGGCTCCAATCCGAGCTCACTTGGCATAATATTTGCTGCAGAAATCCCTGGAGCGCGTTCAGGATGAACAAGTATTTTCGCCTATAGGTATCGCATTGTTGACATTTTAGGGGATGTAGGCTATTATGCTCCAAAATTTGATGCGAGGTTGTGAATGAAAAAAGCCGTTTTAGGGACGATCGCCCTCATCCTTGCCTTTGGAGGCCTGGCCCTGGCCCAGAACGAATGCGATCAGCTATATATCAAGGCCATGACCGCCAATTCTCCTGCAGAGCGGGCCACGCTCCTGAAAGATTTCCTGGCCAAGTGCGGCGGAAAAGGAAACCAGTATGAGAATTTCGCCAATGCCAACCTGTGCCTGATCCCGCATCAGGGGAAAACCGGACAAGAAACCATCAATTACGGAGAAAAGGCCCTCCAGCTCGGCGGGTTGGATGATCTCACCAAATGCCAGGTTTTGACGACGTTGGCCGCCGTCTATCTCAAACAGAACCCGGACAAAGCCAAGGCCTACGCCAACCAGGTCATCGAGGCCGCCAGAGCGGCCAAGGCCAAGGAGACCGAAGCGGCCAACGCCGCTCAGTGGAACAACTTGATCGGGGCCGGCTATTATGCTCTGGGGCAAGCCCAGGAAAAAACAAAAGACAATAAATCGGCCATCGACTCTTATCTCAATTCCTACAACATCCTCAAAAACGCCAAGATCATCGCCGAAATCAAAAAAGTCGGCAAAACCGCCTATGAGGCCAAAGCCTATGCCGATGCCGAAAAAGCTTTCCGGGCGGCCTATCAGGCCAACCCGAAAGACACAGAAAGCCTGACTCTCGTGGCCCAGTGCCTTTACCGCGCGGGCAAGACGGATGAAGCTCTGACCATGATGAAGGAATCCTACGCCAAGAACAAGAACGGCGATATGGCTTACAACATCGGCATCATCCTGGCCAAGCAGGCCGGCAGCAGCAATCCGACCTTGAATACCGAAGCCCTCCGCTACCTCGTCGAAGCGAGCTTGCTCTCTCCGACATACTCCAAGAAGGCCTCGGAGCTCGCCCAAAGCATGTTCCTCGGCGCCGACAAGGAATGGAACAACCGGGTGAAGTCCATCCAGGAAAGCACTAAGCTCATCGAAGACTGGACGAAAACCTTCAATTCGAAATTTGAAGGAAAGAATGTCGATGATCTTACCTCGGATCAGAAAAGGGAATTTCGCAGGCTGAACGAAAACATCGAAAAAGAAAATAAGATCCTGGAAAAGCTCCAGGCCGAGCAAAAGTCCATTCAAGACAAGTTCCAAAAGCTCATCGGCGAGGCCAAGGCTCGGCTGGGCATTCGCTGAAGACCGAACCTAACAAACAGAAAGCGCCCCCTGGCTTCCTTTTCAAAAAAAGGGACCAGGGGGATTTTTTTTGTCCCCGAATTCATTTAATATAGGAGAGCCCTCTCTGCCGTGAAGGTGACAATTTCCAACCAGGGGGACGACCATGGCCAAGCCCTTGACCCGGGACCAAGCCGCGGAGAAGATTAAAGCGCTCCGCGAAGCGATCAAGTTCCACGAAAAAAAATATTACGTGGACAACGATCCCCAGATCTCGGACTCTGAGTTCGACCAGCGGATGAAAGAACTCCAACGCCTCGAAGAACAATTCCCGGAGCTCATCACCCCGGAATCCCCCACCCAGCGCGTCGGTGAAAAGCCGGTCGAAGGCTTTCCGACCGTGCGCCACAAGCTGCCCATGATGAGCATCGACAACTGCTACACGGTCGAGGAACTCCGGGAGTTCGAGCAAAGGATTCGAAAGCTGCTGCCGGGCCAGGTCATCGAGTATGTGGCCGAGCTCAAGATTGATGGGCTGGGCATCTCGATCCTCTTCCAAAAAGGTAAATATGTCCAGGCCGTCACGCGGGGAGACGGCGTCCAAGGCGATGACGTGACGGCCAATGTCAAGACGATTAAAAGCCTGCCCCTGGGCATCCCCAAACACCAGGACATCGAGGCGCGGGGAGAGATCTACCTTCCCTTCGAGTCGTTCCGGAAAATCAACCGGGACCGGGAGGAGAAGGGCGAGCCTGTCTTCGCCAATCCCCGCAACGCCGCGGCCGGATCGATCCGCCTCCTCGATCCTAGAGAAGTCGCCTCCCGCAAGCTGGATGTCTTCCTCTATGCTCTATCGATCGACGGCGTCGAAATGGAGAGCCAGTGGGAGAATCTCAAAACGATCAAGGAATTGGGCCTCAAGACAAACCCGAATTCCCGGCTCTGCCGTTCCCTCGATGAGGTCATCGATTATTGGAACGAGTGGACGGAAAAACGGGACTCCCTGGATTACGAATGCGACGGCGTCGTGATCAAGGTGAATTCCACACGGCAAAGGGAGGTCCTCGGCATGACGGCGAAATTTCCGCGCTGGGCGATCTCCTTCAAATTTCCGGCCCGGCAGGCAACGACCAGACTCAACGACATCATTGTCCAGGTCGGACGGACCGGCGCGCTGACTCCTGTGGCCGTCCTCGAACCGGTCAAGCTTTCGGGGACGACGATCAGCCGGGCCACCCTCCACAATGAGGACGAGATCCGGCGCAAGGACATCCGGATCGGCGACTATGTCCTCGTCGAACGGAGCGGCGATGTCATTCCGAAAATCGTCGCCCCGATGAAAGAGCGGCGGACGGGAAAAGAGAAGAAGTTCAGGTTCCCGGCCCGATGTCCCGTCTGCCATGCCAAGACATTCAAGCCGGAAGGGGAGGCGGTGGCGCGCTGCACCAATCCGTCATGCCCGGCCAAGCTCAGGGAATCCGTTCTTCATTTCGCCTCCCGACGGGCGATGAACATCGAAGGCCTGGGCGAGGCCTTGGTCGACCAGCTCATAGAGAAAAAATTGGTCGGGGCCGTCCCGGACATCTATCCCCTGAAATATGAAGACCTGGTTCCTCTTGAACGAATGGGCCCGAAAAGCTCGCAGAATCTGCTCCAGGAAATTGAAAAATCCAAGGCGAACGACTTCTCTCGTCTGGTTTTTGGCCTCGGCATACGCCATGTCGGAGAGCGCCTGGCCCAGATCCTGGCCGCCCATTTTAGCGATATCGAGAAGCTGGTCCAGGCATCGTCGGAAGAGCTGACGGCCATAGAAGACGTCGGTCCGATCGTTGCCGAAAGCATCGTTTTCTTTTTCAGGCAGCCGGAGAACCTCGAGCTTCTCCGGAAGTTCAAGGAAGCCGGCCTGAATTTCTCCTCGAAAAAAGCGGAAGTCCGGAAAGACGAGCCCCTCTCCGGAAAAACCTTTGTCCTGACCGGAAAGCTCCAAGGCTACAGCCGGGACGAAGCCAAAGCCTTGATCAAAGACCTGGGAGGTTCGGTCGCGGATTCCGTCTCGAGCAAAACGTCCTATCTTGTCGTCGGAGAAGATCCCGGTTCCAAGTTGGACAAAGCTCGCAAGATGGGCGTTCCGACGCTCACCGAATCAGAACTTCTAAAGTTGTTAAAACCCTAACGTCCCTTCAGGCGGCGTGGGTGGCGCGGATGCTGCCCCGCGCCGCGACCATCATTTCTTCTTGGATCCGAAAAGATCTTTGGAAAAAAACCCTTTCAGCCCCTTTTTCTGTTCAGACTCTTCGCCCAGTTCCTTGAGCTCAGTGCGGGCGGCCTTATGCCCGGCCTCGATCTCCAAGGCCCGCTCGAACTCCTTCTTGGCCCGCTTGAGAAGGCCTTCTCTTTTATAGAGAACGCCCAGGCCGACATGCCCTTCCGCGTTCCAGGGCTCAAGCTCTATGGCCCTCAAAAAATCGCGCTCGGCCTTATGGCTGAGAGCGAGAACCTTGGATTCCGCCATCGCCAGAAGAAGATAATAATCTCCCTTGTTATCATTGAACCTCACGGCCTGTTCCAAGAACATGACGGCCTCTTCATAGCGCCCCTGGCTCATGAGCGTCTTTCCCTGTCGAAAGCGGATCTCGGCATTCTTGGATTTGTCTCTATCGTCGTCTCTTATGACGGCCGTGCTCTTGGTCGCCACGGTCGGCTTTTGGTCTTTGCTGGTCAGGACCCGGTAAGACTTGGTGATGTAATCAAAAAGCTCTTCGATCTGGGCCTTGATCTCCGGGGTTACGCCCCGTCCGAACAGGTCCGGGTGAAATTTTCGGGCTAGTTGAAAATAGGCTTTCTTGATCTCGGCCTCCGGCGTCTGACGGGAGACGCCCAAAATCTGGTAATAATCCATCTCCGGAATTCTGCTTTTGAGCTCGAGGGCCTCGTCAATCTTTGCCTGAAGGCCGGCCGGAGGTGCTTCCGAGGCCTCGGCCGCCGCTCCTTTCGGTTTCTCCTCCTGGCGGACCTCCGCTTTTTTGGGCGGTTCTGCTTTTGAGATCGGCTCCGCTTTCGGCCGCGGCTCGGCCTTGATCTCGACTTTCTGGGGCTCTTCTTTTCGGACCTCCTTCTTTTTCGGCCTTTCCGCCAGCCGGACATCGATCAAATCCAGGCAGTAAAATAGGTACAGCGTCTTCCAGAGCTGATCCGGGGTGTCAACCTGCGAGACGAGGTAGGCTTCGCCGGCCGTCTTGCCGTTGATCTGATGGAGGAAATCCTTTTCGTCTTCCGTGAGCATATGAATATTGGTCTTCCCTTTCAGGACGGCCATTTTGTCCTCAAAGAAACTCTTGAGAAAAGGATGAAATTCCATTTCTCTGATCCCTCGTTCGATGAGGAGGGGGACATTCATCTTGAACTCAAAATCATAATCCAAGAAGCGCTCTCGCGGCCGGAAGATCATCTCGGCATCGAAATGGTTAAACAGGCTCAAGGTGATGGCGTTCATCTGGGCCATGAGCCCGTCGTACAAGTCCTTTTGAGAGATGATCTTCTTTTGGACCAGCACTTCCCCCATCATTTTTCCCGTCTGGATGAGTTGAGGGAGGGAGGATAGGACATCGCTCGAAATCTTGCCGATCTTATGGAGGACCTCGCCCAACCGCTCCTCAGGGACGCTCGTCCGGGCAAAGATCAGCCCTCCGTCCTGGAAGATCAAGGTCTTTTGAATGGGCCCCTTTTGAAAACTGAGCTGGCCGGTCTTCTGATTGAAGTGAATGTCTCTGAGATAAAATCCAATATGTGTCATCGGCGCCCATCTATTTTATATAAAATGGGGTCGGGGCTCAATATCTAAAGTTGACCTATTTGCAACCCCCCCTGAAATGTGCTAATTTTTAGGCATGAAAATCGCACTGGCCCAAATGTCTCCTCACCTCGGAAACATCCAAAGGAATTTCGAGCTCCATCTCCAGGCCATCGAAAAGGCCCGGCGGGAAAAGGCCGGCCTACTCATCTTCCCCGAGTTGAGCCTCACCGGCTATCTTTTGAAGGACCTCGTCGAGACGGCGGCCCTGGATCCGGATAAGTCCCCGATGTTCAAAGAGTTCAAGGCCTTGAGCCGGGACATCTCGCTCGTCCTTGGTTTCGTCGAAGAGAAGTCCCGGGAAAAGGGGCTTTTTTATAACTCCGCCGCGTTTCTAGACAAGGGAAAAGTCCTCCATATCCACCGCAAGGTATTTCTTCCGACCTCGGGCATGTTCGACGAGGGACGATTTTTCGCCCCGGGCCGAAATTTCCGGACATTTTCCACGCCCCACGGAAAAATGGGCTTGCTCATCTGCCGGGATTTTCTTCACTATGCCTCTAGCTACCTTCTATTTGCCGGCGGCTCGGAAATTATCATCGTCGCGAGCGCCGCGCCCGGCCGCGGCCTGGCGGGCAAAAACGGATTTGCCACGAGCCGGATGTGGGAACTCATGGGGGAGGCCATCTCCCGGTTCTCCTCGGCCTTCGTCATTTACTGTAACCGGGCCGGCTTGGAAGACGGCATCGTCTTCGCCGGCGGATCCTTTATTTTCAATCCTTTCGGAAAACGCCTTGTCCAAGCGCCCTATTTCAAAAATGATTTTCTTGTCCAGGAGGTCGATCCGGCCGAGATCCGCAGGGCCCGCAAAAATTGGCCTTTCAAGCGGGACGACAAGCCCGAGGTGATCCTCGAAGCCCTCAAGAGGATTGTCCATGACTATGAAGATTGACTGTCCGTTTGCGGCTAAAATCTTGACCGTTTTTATCAAAGAAGAGCTGGCGAAATTCGGTTTTAAAAAAGGAGTCCTGGGCTTGTCCGGGGGCCTGGATTCCACGGTCTGCGCCTTTCTCGCGGCCAGAGCCCTGGGCCCGAAAAACGTCCTCGGGCTGATTATGCCGTACGGGACAAGCTTCGGCGAGGACGTTCGGGACGCTATCGGGGCGGCACGGCTCCTGAAGATTCGCCACAAAACTGTCGATGTCGCGCCGATGGTGGACGCTTACTTTAAAAAATACCCGACAGAAAACCGGGTGCGGCACGGGAATAAGATCGCCCGGGAGCGGATGTCGATCCTCTACGATTTTTCCGGGCGCGAGAAAGCCCTGATTCTCGGCACGAGCAACAAGACCGAGCTTCTCATCGGATACGGCACGATCCACGGCGACCTGGCCAGCGCCATCAATCCCATGGGCGACCTCTACAAAACCCAGGTCCGGCAGATGGCCCGTTATCTCGAAGTGCCGGCGAAAATCCAGAAAAAGCTGCCGACGGCCGGCCTGTGGACCGGCCAGACCGACGAGGGGGAAATCGGGATGACCTATGCGGAATTGGATGAGATTCTCTTTCATCTCGTCGACGAGAGGGAGTCGAAAGAGGAGCTCCTGGCCCGTGGATTCCCGAGAGTAAAAATCGAAAAAATCATGTCCATGATAAAAAGCTCGGAATTCAAAAGGCAGCTCCCGCCCATCGCCAAAATATCCTCGCGGACCATCGGCCACGACTTTCTTTACCCCTACGATTGGGAAAAGTAAGCCATGGGCGAGAAGACCCAAAACTCCAAGACGGCCGGCTTTCTCTACATCGTGGCCACGCCGATAGGAAACCTCGAAGACCTGACGTTCCGGGCCCTGCGCATCCTCGGAGAGGTCGATGCCATTGCCTGCGAGGACACCCGCCAGACCCTGAAGCTTCTGAACAAATACAATATCAAGAAAGCTCTCATCAGCTACTACCAGCCCCGGGAAAGCCAAAAGATCCCGGTTATTCTGGACATCCTTAGACAAGGAAAGAGCGTGGCCCTCGTCTCGGATTCGGGGACCCCCGGAATATCTGACCCCGGCTTTCGACTGATCCGCGAGGCCTTGAAGGCCGGGATTCATATTGTGCCCATTCCGGGACCCACGGCCTTGGCGGCCGGCCTTTCAGCTTCGGGGCTTCCGACCCACAGGTTCTTATTCATCGGATTTCCGCCGCCCAAGAAAACGGCCCAAAAAAAATTGCTTTTGTCGCTTCATGAAGAACCTGCAACCCTGATTTTTTACCTTCCCAGCCGGAAAATCATCGATTTTCTCAGGCTTGGCCTGGAGACATTGGGCGACCGCCGGATCGTCATCGCCAGGGAGATCACCAAGGTTTTTGAAGAGTTCATAAGGGGAAGTATCGCTGAAATCCTTGCTGGCGTCGAGAAACGGCATATCAAAGGGGAGATGACCGTTTTGATACAGGGGAAAGATTAAGATTTCCGATCCTTTTCAGATAAAAAAAATCTATGTATTTTCTACATGTTTTATTAATAAAGGAGAATATATTAGTTAGGCGATATAAATATACTTGACAATATGCTACTCACATATTATATTGTAATAGAATTCTGAACACAATTTTTGGAGGTTATTAAATGGCGATTATCAGATGGACTCCCTTCACAGATATGGTCACCCTTAGGGAAAAAATGAACCGCCTGTTTGAGGACATGTTAACGGGCCGCAGCGAAGACAAAGACCTGACGGCCTCTACCTGGGCTCCTTCTGTGGATATTTACGAGACCGAGCACGAGCTCGTGATGACGGCCGAAGTTCCCGGCATCGACGAAAAGGATGTCGAGATCAAGGTCGAAGACAATACCCTGACCTTAAAGGGCGAGAGAAAGTTCGAAAAGGAGACGAAGGAAGAAAACTATCACCGCATCGAACGTTCCTACGGCTCTTTCTACAGGGCTTTCACCCTGCCCAACTCCATCGACCCGGACAAGATCCATGCCGAACATGAAAACGGCATCCTGAAAATTACGATGCCCAAACGACAGGAGCTCAAGCCTCGCAAAGTGAAAATCCTCAAGCCTTCTTCGCCCGAAAAGGCCAAGAAATAAGAGGGGCATGCCCCGAGCCCTCTAGGCCTGAGCGATCGTGATGGCCCGGACCTCCTTGGCCCCTGCTCTCAGGAGCTCCCGGCTGCACTCTTTCAGGGTCGAACCGGTCGTATAAACATCATCGACGAGGAGAACCGTCTTGCCTTGAATTTTCTCGCTCTTCAAAACCGTATAGACCCCCCGGACGCTTTTCACTCGCTCGTCCCGCTCCAGGGAGGTCTGCGGCGGGACGTTTTTCATCTTCCTCAGCACGAGGTCTTCCAGAGGAAGGCCTTTCAGCTTGGACAGTTCTTTGGCCAGGACTCTAGCCTGATTGAATCCTCTTTTGCTTTTTCTCTTCGGATGGAGAGGCACGGGGATGAGCGCCTCCACGCCCCACCAGAGACTCTCTTCGCCCTTGAGAGACTCGAAGACGAAGCGGCCCAAAGGTCTCCCCAGGATTTCGTAGCCGCGGTATTTGAAGAGCAGGATGAGATCCTTCAGCTCGCCCTGATACAGGCCGCCGGACCGATGGACCGCGAAGGGCGGTCTCTCTTTGATGCAGGAAAGGCAGAGATGGGGCTCGCCGGCGCCTTCGAAAAACCGGCCGCAGCAGAGACAATACGAAGAGCGATGGGCCCGGATCTTGTCCAAGCAGATCGGGCACAAAACCCTCTCGCCGGGCGTTTCGAGCAAAGCCCGGCAGACCTTGCAGAAAGAGGGAAAAAAGACGAGTTCGACGAGCTTGGCGCTTCGGGCGAAGAGCCTTCTTAGAGAAACATTCAAGAGGTCTCGGACTCTGATTTTTCCTGGCATTCGATGCAGTAGGGCGTCCAGGGGAGAGCGTTCATCCTTTTTTTATTGATTTCTTTTTGACACATTTGGCAGCTGCCGAATTCTTTCCGCTCGATCCTCTTGAGGGCGGCGTCGATTTGGAAGAGCTGTTCCCGTTCCACATCCGAGAGACTGAGGAGGAATTCCTTCGTGTACGAGCTCTCCGCCTTGTCGGCGACATCCTGGGCGATATCGGTTTCCACTTCTTTGCTCTCGTTCCGGAATTCGCTCAGCCTTCGGACGATCTCATTGCGCCTGACGATGAGATTTTTCTTGTAGACATCAATCTCTTTTTTGTTCAAGTGCATCCCTTTATTTGGCATACTGTCTTCCTTTCATGATCGATATGGCACGATAGATTTGCTCCAAGAGCATCATCCGGCACAGCTCATGGGAAAAGGTCATTTTGGACAGGCTCAGCCGCAGATCGGCCCTGTCCAGGACCCGCCCGGCCACGCCCAAGAATCCTCCCACGACAAAAGTCACCGCCCGGACCGAACCCGTCGAACATCGCTCTAAAAAACGGGCCAGGTCTCGGGACGTCATCTCTTTTCCTTCATCGAAGAGGCAGACAATATAATCATCTTTGAAATGTTTTTCAAGCCCCCGGGCTTCCCGTTCCAATATTTTTTGGCTAAACCGTTCGGCCAAGCCGCGGGCTTCCGGTGTCTCGATCAGCTGGCAGGGAATAAGCTCCTGGATCCTTTTCAGATAGAAGTCCAGGAGCCCCCGCAAGTCCTTGTTCTTGGTCCGGCCCGGCCAAAGAATTTTTAGTTTCATGGAGGCACCCCCAAGGCCCTGTCAAGATCGCAGGGCGGTTCCGAGGGTCAATACAAAATACTGATTGAAAGAGAAAAAGTCAATATATTTTTAGCGCGCGTTCGCCGATATTCTTAAACGAACAGCCGGGGGGCATCCCCCCACAGTTTTTCTAGAGAATAGTAGTCCCGGGCCGGCGGGGAAAAGATATGGACGATGAACCAACCGTAATCCATCAGGATCCATTCTCCATGCCCCGCGCCTTCGACGCCGAGCGGCTTCAAGCGCTTGGTCTTGAGCTCCCGTTCGATATTTTCGTAAAGGGCGACATTCTGCCGGGAGGAACGGCCGTGCATGATGATGAAAAATTCCGTGAATGTGGCCGTGTCCCGCAGATCCATAACGCAGATCTTTTCGCCCTGCTTGGCCTGGCCGGCCTTGACGGCGGCCTTCACATCCGAAGGGAGATTCCGTTGAGTGATTCTCCCGGCCTTTGTCCTGTCCATGTGTGTCTTAATTTTTGCTTACCTCCTTATCCATGTCCCGGTTTCCGGGCCGACTCGTTCGAGGGAAACCCGAGGCATCTCATTTTTCTTGGCGAGGGCTTTTGATAAAGCCCGTGCTTATGGATATAGCCCTCGACCGCCGCCGGGACCAGCCCCGTTATGGACCGGCCTTCCCGGATCCGTCTCCGGATTTCGGTAGACGAGATATCCGCGGCGTCGATCGGCAATAGAAAAATCCTGGTCCCGAGAAACCATTGTTCCCGGACCTTCTCCAGGCGACAAACGGAACGGACCCGGCGCCGGTAAGCGACGCCCAAAACTTTTCGAGCTCCCCTCAAGCGGTACCCCGGCCGTGTCACGACGATAAAGAGGCACTGCTTGAGCACCCGTTCCCATTCCCGCCAAGTCTCGATTTCCAGGAAGGCATCGACGCCCAAGATAAAAAATGTCCACGCCCGGGGATAGAGCTTTTTAATCCTGTTCAGGGTTAGGATGGAATAGGATTTTCCCTTAGCCCGGATTTCGACGGCGCTGGGAATAAACGCTACGCGGCCTCGGACGGCCAGCTCCACCATCCTCAACCGTTCCTCGGGTGAGGCGATGCCGACCGATTCTTTATGGGGAGGAATAAAGGAGGGGATAAAGAGAACCCGGTCGAGCGAGAACCTCTTCCGGACGGCGGCCGCCGCCCTGAGGTGGCCGTTGTGAACGGGATTGAATGTTCCGCCCAATATTCCGACTCTTTTTTTTTTCATGAGTCCGTCGATTCGGCCCCCCGGCGGAGATCCTGAAGCATCTTGGCCATGGCGGCGACAAGTTTCCCCAAGCCCTCTCCCCTGAGAGCCGAAACGGCGAAAAAGGGCAGCCCCTCTGCGGCGGCAAGCTTTTTTGCGGCCTCCAGTCTTTTCTTGGCCCGGCCGAGCAGGTCGATTTTGTTCACCGCCAAGATTTGACGTCTCTTGGCCAGGCCGGGATTGAACGCTTCAATCTCCTGCATAACAATAGAATAATCCCGGACGGGGTCCCGGCCGGAATAAGGGGAGACATCGAGAATATGGACCAGGATCTTCGTTCGCTCGACGTGCTTGAGGAAGGCGACCCCGAGGCCATGGCCGAGATGCGCCCCTTCGATGAGGCCGGGAATGTCGGCCACGACAAAGCTCTTCATTCCCCCGAAGTCCACGACGCCCAAATGGGGGATGAGGGTCGTGAACGGATAGTCGGCGATGAGCGGCCTGGCCGCGGAAATTTTGGAGATTAGGGTCGACTTGCCTACGTTCGGGAATCCGATCAGGCCGACATCGGCAATCAGCTTGAGCTCAAGCCACAGATCCTTTTCCTCGCCGGGCCTTCCCGGCTCGTGCTCCCGGGGCGCCTGGTGCGTGGATGTGGCAAACGAAGCGTTTCCCCGGCCGCCCTTGCCGCCTTTGGCCGCAACATACCCCTGGCCGTGATGGAGAAAATCGAAAAGGATTTCCCCGCTCCGAATCTCTTTGACGATCGTTCCCACGGGCACTCGAAGCTCCAGGTCTTCGCCTTGCTTCCCCTGCCGGTTCCCGCCCTCGCCGTGGGCGCCGTTCTTGGCTTTGTTGATCGGATGGAAACGGAAATAGGCAAGGGACGTCAAGCCCTCATCGGCAACGAGGGTAACGCTGCCTCCGTTCCCGCCGCGGCCGCCGTCCGGCCCGCCTTTGGGGACTTTGTATTCCCGGCGAAAGCTGACGCTGCCGTTTCCCCCTCGGCCGGCCTGGAGGACGACTTTCACCTGATCAATGAACATCGCTGATAAAGCCCCCTCTCTCTAAGGGGCTCGGGCCCGGACCGTGGATATTTTCCGGCAAAAGATCGAACGTCGTCCCTTCGCCTGATCCTAGAAAATATTTTTTGATGACAGAGCTCGACGTTTTGAAAAGCTCAGCCGATGTCAATGGTCTAGCCCTGACCCCATTCTTGGCGGCGGACAAATAGAAACCGTGACGATGATTGAGCCCTCCGCTAGGCAGGAAGGACCGAGACAAACGTGCCCCTTCTGCCCTTCCCTTCGAACCGGACAATTCCGGCGATTCTGGCGAAGAGGGTGTCATCCTTCCCTCTCCCGACGTTGAATCCAGGCTTGAAGGGTGTGCCTCTCTGGCGGACCAGGATCGAGCCGGCTTTCACCTGCTGCCCGCCGTATTGCTTGACACCCAGTCTTTTCGAATGGCTGTCCCTTCCGTTCCGAGCGCTGCCTCCCGCTTTTTTATGAGCCATTTTTGCTCTCCTCTATTTGGACTTTTTCGGAGCTTTGGTTTTCGGTTTTTCCACAGCCTTGACTTTGACCGCCGGCTTGGCCTTTAGCTTTTCCGCCCTGGCCGCTTTTTCCTTAGCTTTTATCTCTCTCTTCGGCGCCTTCTTCTCCGGAGCTTTCGCGGCTTTTTCGACAGGGACGGCCTTGGGCTTCTCCGCGGGCTTCTCAGCCGGCTTGGCTTCCGGGACGGCCTTTTCCACGGGCTTGGTGTCGAGTTTGAGCTCTTCGGCAGGAACGGCGGATTTGTCGGCGATAATTCTTTCGATCCGGATTTCGGTCAACGGCTGCCTGTGCCCCCGTGTTCTTCTGAATTGTTTTCTTCGTTTTTTCTTGAAAACAAGAACTTTTTCGGCTTTCAGGTTCTTCAGGATTTCCGCCCTGATGACGGCGTTTTCGAGAAAGGGCGTTCCGATGAGGGTTTTCTCTCCTTCTTCAATCAGGAGGACCGTGTCGATAAGGATTTTTCGTCCAGCCTCAACACCGAGTTTCTCGATCTGCAGGACATCTCCCTCTTTGACAACGTACTGCTTTCCGCCTGTCTTAATCACTGCAAACATGTTTTTCTACCTTTTTCTAAAATTGAGATAAAAAAATGGGTCTTAAATTTAACATATGACATTGTTTATGTCAAATCGTCCGGAGGCCCCCAAAATTGCCGATAGAAAATTCCGACGGGACCTGTCGGACACTCTTGGAAGGAAACCCTTTCCTAGGGTTTCCTTCCAACGTTCGCTTCGCTCCCTGCCATCCTTCCAAGGAGCATAGGGCGATGAATTCATGGGAGGATGCTCCTCGGAGGGGTGGCAGGGCTGGCGAATATTACCGCCGCCCGTTGGAGGGGGACCCCGTGAAAGGGTCCTCCTCCAAGAGTGTCCGGGGGGCCCCCGAACCACGCCACCCGTCTGGTATCAGAGGTATCTTAAGATTTGACGGAGCGCTCTGAGTTTTTGCCGAATTAGCAGCTCGATCGGCAATTTTGGGGAAACTGTCCCTGGGTACGCCAATCGCCCGGCTTATTGACCATAAATTCAGGGAGCCGCCAGTACTCACATCGGCTTCGCAAATTTGGATGAGAGATGATATTCTGGTATAATCTTCGAAAAATCCGGGCGGTTAGCTCAGCGGTAGAGCATCGGTCTTACAAACCGGGGGCCGCAGGTTCGAACCCTGCACCGCCCACCAACTGCGCTTGGGCTTCTCCAAAAAGACGCTCTCCCCGCAAAAGATGACCCCGGCGCGGCAAAAATCACCCCTGAAATCCCCTGGAAGGGCGGTTTTCTTTCGGGGAAAGATTGCTAACATCCTAGCGAGGAAATCGGCCGGCCTTGAGCTCCCCAGAATATTGAAAAAGCGGCGTCGGGTTTCCGGCAAGCCCGGCTTTTCGCAACACCGATGCCCTGGAGATCGAGATCGTGACGATGCTGGTCGACCGGCGGGACGGTCCTGCCGAGCTTGTTAGGCAGAACGGGACATCCTTCCGGTTTGCCTTTGAGGAGCAGCGATACGGGCAAAGCACAAAGGGAATTGAGGGGAGGGGACGGATGACTTTTCAAACGGCGAGGAAAGAAATAGAATAGGCTGGACAAGTCAAGACCATGCCAAACATTCGGATCCTGGTCGTCGAAGACGAAAGCCTCGTGGCCAAAGACATTCAGAACATGCTCAGAAGCCTGGGATATGAGGTGATCGACGTCGTGTCCACGGGAGAGGAAGCCATCCAGCTGGCCGAAACGACATCCCCCGACCTCGTTCTTCTGGACATCGTCTTGAAAGGGGAGGTCGACGGGATCGTGGCCGCGGAAAGGATCTGGGAGAGATTCTCCATCCCCGTCATCTATCTGACGGCCTACGCCGACGAGACGACCCTCCAGAGGGCCAAGGTGACCGAGCCGTTTGGCTATATCCTCAAGCCCTTCGATGAACGGGAACTGCAGACTACGATCGAGATGGCTTTTTATAAAGCCCGGATGGACCGAAAACTGCGGGAACACGAAGAATGGTTGTCCACGGTCCTGACCAGCATCGGAGACGGCGTCATCGCCACGGATCATCAAGGCGCGGTCAACTTCATGAATCCCAGGGCCGAAAAACTGACCGGGTGGACACAGGCCGAAGCGTTTGGCAGGCCTCTCCGCGAAATATTTCCAATCGACCTTGAGACGAATGGCGGGATGAGCAGCTATTTGCCTCCCGTCCAGGAGAACGTCCTCAGCGCGCGAGACGGGGCGAAAATTGCGGTCGAAGAGACCCTCACCCCCTTCTCGAGCAACACAAAGGCACCCCAGGGGAACGTCCTCATTTTTCGCGATATCACCCGGAGAAAAACCGCCGAGGCCGAGCTCACCCGCAGCTGGGAACGGCTTCAGAAAGCCCTGGCCGGAACCATCCAAGCCATGGCCCTCACCATCGAAATGAGAGATCCTTATACGGCAGGCCATCAGCGGAGGGTCGGCAGGTTGTCCTGTACCATCGCCAGGGAAATGGAGCTGTCGGCCGACCGAGTGGAAGCCATCCAGATGGCCGCCGATATCCACGATGTCGGCAAGATCTATATTCCCGCCGAAATCCTCAGCAAGCCCGGGCAGCTGACGGAGATCGAATATTCGATCATTAAAACGCATCCCCAGGTCGGCTACGACATCCTCAAATCTATCGAGTTTCCCTGGCCCCTGGCCGAGATCGTCTATCAGCACCACGAGCGCCTGAACGGCTCGGGCTATCCCAATAGGCTCAGCGGCGAAAATATCCTGCTCGAAGCCCGGATCATGTGCGTCGCCGACGTTGTCGAGGCCATGTCCTCGCACCGTCCCTACCGCCCCGCCCACGGCATCGATAAAGCCCTGGATGAGATTCTGAAGAACCGCGGGATTCTCTACGATTCCAGCGTCGTCGATATCTGCATCAAGCTTTTCAAGGAAAAGCAATTCTCCTTTGAATCATAGAACGGGGAGCCGGTCCGGACGCTCCGGAAACGGTCCCGGGAACGATGAAAAAAGTCGCCTCCATCCTCTTGTTAACGGCTGCGATTCTCCTTTCGGCCGGCGGGATCGCCGGATTCGCTCTCCTCTTTGTCCGGGACATGAACGTCTTCTGGGTTATTCTTTCCCCCATCATTTTCGCCATGTATCAGATCCCGGCCGTCTTTTTTTTCCATTTGTGGAAGAAAAGCCGCCGGAAGGTCTCGAAAGATAATCTCGACGGGAACGGCTGAGGCGACCATGGAGGGTTTAGCCTTCCCGAGCCGCCAAGGATAAAAAGCGCCCCCGACGGGATTCGAACCCGTGTTGCTGCCTTGAAAGGGCGGTGTCCTAGACCTGGCTAGACGACAGGGGCGAGGAGAACGTGAGCCGTGCTGGACTCGAACCAGCGACACCCGGCTTAAAAGGCCGGTGCTCTCCCTCTGAGCTAACGGCCCAAAAATAGGCCATTATTTATAAAAGATAATGAGAAAAGAGTCAATCGAAAAGTTTTGATGACCGGCCCCTCCCCCTTTGGCCTCCTTGGTCCCGCGGAGGAGGAAGAAAGCGATGAAGGCCGGGCGGTTATGATCGGCCGGTCCCGCCTTTAGATCTGTTCCTGCTTAATAATAACCCAGCGGCCGTTACGAGGGAGGTTCACGGTTTCATCCTTCAGTCGGTATATCTTCAGGTTAAGCCGCCAGTTCTCGGTCGAGCCGTCCTTGGCCTTCACTTCGACATCGACGTCTTTGGTATGGACCGTGCCTTTCAGGTCGCGGATGTTGGCCAACTGGCCCGCCCCGAGCGAGAAATCAGTGATTTTCTCTTCTTGGGAGGCCGCGGCCTTGGCTTCATTGTAGGCTTTTTTCAGCTCATTATGGAGGTTGGTTTCTTCGTCGAATTTCTTCTGGGCATCATCGACCTTCTTTTTGGCGGCCGCCTTGGCAGCGGCCGTCCTGGCCGAATCATACTCATCCTTGGCGAAGTCGACGGCATCCTTGGCCTCTAAAGTCGGAGTGATATGCCCATCCATTTTTTTCTTGGAATCCAGCTCCAGTTTATTCAGATCCGGGAGTGAGGCGGGCACGATCTGTTCCTCGCTGACCTTGAGGATCTTCCAGCCGGACCACTCGATCGTCCTGGGTTCAAGAGCCATCGTCGACATGGTCATGATATCCTTCATGGTCATCGCATCGAAATATTTAGCCAAGAGGCCTTGTTCAGGGTGGGTTTTACAGCTCTGAAGCGAAAACAAAACGATAACCAGGACTAAAACGAAAAGACTCTTTCTCCTCATCGTTCCTCCTTCCAGTTGATGATATTCCTATTATTTCCAAATTTTACTTTTTTTTCAAGTAAAAAAGCAAGCTGAAATAATCGTCCTTCCTGGAAATGATTTCCGATGACCTGCAGCCCGACCGGCAGCCCCTCCCGGCTCCAGCCGCAGGGGACGGAAATGGCCGGACAGCCGGCCAGGTTCGCGGAGACCGTGAACATATCGGAAAGGTACATGGCGATCGGGTCTTTCTTCGCTCCGACCGGGAAGGCCGGCTCCGGCGCCGTCGGCGTCACGATGTAATCGACCTCGGCGAACGCCCGGTCAAACTCCCGGCTGACCAGCTGCCGTGTGCGCCCGGCCTTGAGATAATAGGCATCGTAGTACCCCGAGCTCAGGGCGAATGTCCCCAGGAGGATCCGCCTTTTGACTTCCTCGCCGAAGCCGCCGGTCCGCGTCTTGAGGTACATCTCCCGGAGGTTGGAATACTCGGGATGGCGGTACCCGTACCGGACGCCGTCATACCTGGCCAGGTTGGAGCTGGCCTCGGAAGGCGCGATGATATAATAACAGGGAAGGGCATACTCCCACGAAGGGAAATCCATTTCGATGAGCTCACCACCCAGGTCCTGGAGGACGCTCAAGGTCTTCCAGTAGATGTTTTTCACCTCCGGGTCGATCTTCTCAATCAGTTTCTCCTTGAGATGAGCGGCCTTGAACGGCCCCAGTTTTTCTTTCATTTCCTTCGCAAAATCCGGCACCGGCCGGTCGGCCAGCGTGGAATCTCTCCCGTCGGGGCCGGAGATGACCTGGGTCAAGAGGGCACAGTCTTCGACAGTTTTTGTGAGCGGGCCGATCTGATCAAGCGAGGAGGCAAACGCGACCAGCCCGTATCGAGAGACCCGGCTGTAGGTGGGCTTAAGACCGACGACACCGCAAAAAGCCGCCGGCTGGCGGACCGACCCTCCGGTGTCCGAGCCGAGGGCCGCCGCCGCTTCGCCCGCGGCCACGGCCGCCGCCGAGCCGCCGCTCGAGCCGCCGGGGACGCGGCTCAAGTCCCAGGGATTCCGGGTGACAAAGAAGGCCGAGTTCTCCGTCGACGATCCCATGGCGAACTCGTCCAGGTTGGTCTTGCCGATGAAAATCGCGTCTTCGGCGGCGAGCTTCTCGACGGCCGAGGCGCTGTAGGGCGCGACATAATTCTCCAGGATGCGCGATCCGCAGGTGACTCGCATGCCCTTGATCAAGATGTTGTCTTTGACCGCAATCGGGACGCCGGCCAGGCACCCCTTGTCCTTTTTCCGGTCCAAGGCCTTGGCCTGCTCCAGGGCCTTCTCGCCCTCCACCGAAAGAAACGCCGCAACCTCCGGCTCCCGTCGTTCAATCTGTTCGAGGAAAGCCCGGACAACCTCTTCGGCCTTGACCTCTTTGGCCGCCACCAGAGACCGGATCTCGCTCGCGCCCAGAGAAGTCAGGCTCATTTCTCTTCGATCACCTTGGGGACTTTGATAAAAGGCGCATCCTTCTCCGGGGCGTTGGCCAGGACCGATTCCAGAGGCTGCGATTCCCGGACTTCATCGGCACGGAAGGGCAGGGAAAACGGAAGATGAAAATCCGGGGCCTCGGAGGGAACGGGCAGCTCGATCTCATCGAGCCGGCCGACCCATTCCACGATCTTGGCCATCTGAGGGGCAAGCACCTTCTTTTCCTGCTCCGTCAAATGCAGATGGGCCAGGGCGCAGACATGATCGATATCGAGGCCGGATTTCATGTGATGGCATTATAGGAAGAACGGCCGGAAAAATCAATTTGGTCCCGGAAGCATCTTCGGTTGTGCGATTTCAAGGAGGCCCTAGAGTCGCCCCGTAGGCCCCCGTAGCGGAGGGGGGCCCCGGGATCGGGGACACACACTGTGTGTGTCCCCGTTTTCCTGAATAAGGGTTTCCCTCCAAGAGTGTCCGAGGGGACTGGTTCCCCAAGGGGCTGGGGGCGACTCTAGGGCCTCCTTGAAATCGTATATTTGGAGTTGCTTCCCACGGATTTTTTCGAATAACGATCCTCCCTTCACCTGCCGAAACGGGTTATCGGCCAACCCCAATTTTGATTTGTTTCCGGACTCCGTTTGTGTTATATAATGGTTTAAATTTTTTCTTTAAATTTAATTCATCCTAAGAGGTTCATCATGCCACAAAAGGGTATCATAGAATCGATCGTGGCCGGCTACAAGAAGGACCCCGCCCGCCTCATCGATATGGTCAGGGATATCCAGAAAGAGTTCGGCCAGGTCTCCGCGGAATCCGCCGCCAAAATCGCGGCGCTTCTCAACATCTCGAAAGTGGATGTCGAGGGCGTCGTGACATTCTACCACTTCTTCTCGACGGCCCCGGCGGGAACGTATGCCGTCTACCTGAACACCAACATCGTCGCCGACATGAAAGGCCGAAAGGCCGTCGCCGAAGCCTTCGAGAAAGACGCCGGCGCGAAATTCGGCGGGACCACGGCCGACGGCCTGATCGGCCTGTATGAGACATCCTGCATCGGGATGAATGATCAGGAGCCTTCGGCCATCATCAACGGCGTGGTCTTCACCAAGCTGACCAAGGCCAAAGTCAAAGAGCTCGTCGCCGCCATGAAGGCCGGCCAGGATATGCAGAAGCTGGTCAAAACGCGAGGCGACGGCGCCAATCAATCGAATCTCGTCCGGGCCATGGTCTGTAACAACATCCGGAAGAAAGGACCGGTCTTGTTTTCGCCCTTCAAATCGGGCGCGGCCATCAAAAAGGCGGTAACCTGGACCCCCGAAGACGTGATCGCCGAAATCAAAAGGTCCAACCTGCTCGGACGCGGCGGGGCCGGGTTTCCGACCGGCCTGAAATGGGAGTTTTGCGGCCGAGAAAAAGCCTTTCCCCACTATGTCGTCTGCAATGCCGACGAAGGCGAGCCCGGGACGTTCAAGGACCGGGTCATCCTGACCGAGCTGCCCCACCTCCTCTTTGAGGGCATGGCCGTTGCCGGCTTCGCGGTCGGCGCCCAAGAAGGGATCCTCTACCTCCGCGCGGAATATGCCTATCTCAAAGCCCACCTGGAGAAGGTTCTCGATAACCTCAGGAAGAAAAATCTTCTCGGCAAAAATATCGCCGGCAAAAAGGGCTGCCATTTCGATATCACCCTGAAGCTTGGCGCCGGGGCCTACGTCTGCGGCGAGGAATCCGCGCTGCTCGAATCGGCGGAGGGAAAGCGCGGCGAGCCAAGAGACCGGCCGCCGTTCCCCGTCACCTTCGGCTACCGCGGCTTCCCCACGACTGTAAACAACGTCGAGACGCTGTGCGCGGCCGCCCGAATCTTGGACAGGGGCGCCGGCTGGTTCAAGCTGATGGGCACGCCCAAATCGGCGGGGACGAAGCTCCTCAGCGTCTCGGGGGACTGTGCCAGGCCCGGCGTTTACGAAGTCGCCTTCGGCCTGAAGGTTCAGGATCTCTTGAAAATGGCCGGCGGCCTGGACGCCCAAGCGGTCCAGGTTGGCGGCCCTTCGGGAACGTGCATTTCCCGAGGCCAGTTCGAGCGCAAGCTGTGCTTCGAGGACCTGCCCACGGGCGGCTCGGTCATCGTCATCGGGCCCCAGAGAGACTTGTTTGAAGTCATCCACAACTTCATGGATTTCTTTATCGAGGAATCGTGCGGCTGGTGCGTGCCCTGCCGGGCCGGCAACATCCTTCTCAAGAAAAAGCTAGAAAAAATCACGTCGGGAAAAGGAACCGCCAAGGACCTCCAGGAGATCGAGTCCTGGGGGAAGACCATCAAGGCCATGAGCCGCTGCGGCCTCGGCCAAACCTCTCCGAATCCCATCCTGACGACGCTCCAGAATTTCCGGGAGATGTACGAGGCCAAGGTCCGCAATGACAAGGACTTCATCTCCGAGTTCGACCTGGCGGCGGCCGTCAAAGCCGCGTCGAGCCTGACGGGTCAGAAGCTCACGGAGACCCACCATGAATAAGATCAATTTTACGATCGACGGAAAAGAGTGCTTTGCCGAGCCGGGACAGACCATCATGGAAGCCGCCAAGGCCAACGGCGTCTACATCCCCGCGCTGTGCCGATATGAGGGACTCAAGCCGGCCGGAAGCTGCCGGGTTTGCACGGTCCGGGTGGGCAGGGGCCATATGGCCGCTTGCACCCAGCCGGTGGCGGAAGGCATGGTCGTCGAGAACATCGTCCCGGACCTGGAAGACATGCGGAAATCCCTCATCGAAATGCTCTTTGTCGAAGGCAACCACCTCTGCCCGACCTGTCAAAAAAGCGGCAACTGCGAGCTGCAGGCGCTGGCCTACCGCTACCAGATGCTCGTCCCGCGCTTTCCCTACCAGTTCCCGGTCCGGCAAGTCGAGCCGGTCGGGCCCCACCTGCTCCTCGAACAGAACCGCTGCATCCAATGCCTGCGCTGCGTGAGGGGAGTCAAGACCACAGACGGAAAAGCCGTCTTCGGCTCCGTGAAAAGGTCCGGGAAAAAGAAAATCGCCTTCGACCGCGATCTCGCAGCCGGCCTGTCCGCCGACGCGGCCAAGAAGGCCATGGACCAGTGCCCGGTCGGGGCCCTCCTGAAGAAAGAAATCGGTTTTACGGTTCCCATCGGAAAACGCAAATTCGACCAAAAACCGATCGGCAGCGAGTTTGAGGACAAACGGAGTTGAGGAGAGACGACCATGACTAAACCCATCATTGCCACGGCCTCTTTGGCGGGCTGTTTCGGCTGCCACATGTCCGTCCTGGACATCGACGCCAAGATCCTCCAGCTGATCGAGCTTGTCGAGTTCAATAAATCCCCGATCGATGACATCAAGACCTTCACCAAGCCCTGCGACGTCGGGCTGATCGAAGGCGGCTGCTGCAACAGCGAGAACGTCGAAGTCCTGCGCGACTTCCGGAAGAACTGCAAGGCCCTGGTCGCGGTCGGCGAATGCGCCATCATGGGCGGCCTGCCGGCCATGCGCAACGGGATTCCCATCCAGGAATGCCTGGAGGAGGCCTACCTCCGCTGCCCGACCGTGGATGACAAGATCATCCCCAACGACGAAGAACTGCCGATCATTTTGGACAAAGTCTATCCTCTCCACGAGATCGTCAAGATTGATTACTTTCTGCCCGGCTGCCCGCCCTCCGCAGACCTCATCTGGGAAGCGCTCACCGCCCTTGTCGGGGGCAAGCCCCTCGGCTTGACCTACAACCTCATCAAGTTTGACTAAAGGATGAAGACCATGGCAAGAAAAATCACAATCGAACCGGTGACAAGAATCGAGGGCCACGGCAAAGTCACGATCCGCCTCGATGACAGCGGCCGGGTCGTTCAGTCCAGGTTCCACATCGTCGAATTCCGGGGCTTCGAGCGATTTGTCCAAGGCCGTCCCTACTGGGAAATGCCGGTCCTGGTCGAGAGGCTGTGCGGCATTTGCCCGGTGAGTCATCACCTCGCCGCAGCCAAAGCGGCGGACGTGATCGTAGGCGTCGGCCCCGACGGGCTGACGCCGACGGCGGAAAAAATGCGGAGGCTGATGCATTACGGCCAGATGTTCCAATCGCACGCCCTGCACTTTTTCCATCTGGCCTCGCCCGATTTGCTCTTTGGCGCGGACGCCGACCCGGCCATCCGCAATGTCATCGGCGTCGCCCTCAAACATAAAGACCTGGCTGTCCAGGGAGTCCTCATGCGCAAGTTCGGCCAGGAGATCATCCTGGCCACGGCGGGGAAGAAAATCCATGGAACGGGCGCCATTCCCGGCGGCATCAACAAGAACCTCAGCCTCGAAGAACGCGATTCGTTTCTCAAGGCCCCGGACCCGATGAACGTCGACAAGATGATCGGCTGGGCACAGGGAGCCGTGGACTTCTTCAAGGACTTTCATCAAAAGAACAAAGACCTGATCGACGGCTTCGCCGCATTCCCCTCCAACCATCTGAGCCTGGTCCGGAAAGACGGTGGGCTCGATTTTTATCACGGCGTCCTGCGGGCCGTCGACGCCCAAGGCAAAAAAATCCTCCCGGATGTCGACTACCGGAACTACTTGGATTACGTCGGTGAGGAAGTCAAATCCTGGAGCTATATGAAGTTCCCCTACCTCCGGTCTCTGGGAAAGACAGACGGCTGGTACCGCGTCGGCCCTCTGGCGCGCCTGAACACATCCGATTTCATCCCTACGCCCCTCGCCCAGAAAGAATTCGAGGTCTACAAAGCCTACACGAAAGGCAAGCCCAACAATATGACGCTTCACTCGCACTGGGCCCGGCTGATCGAGCTGCTGCACTCCGGAGAGGTCATCAAAGAGCTCCTGCTCGATCCCGACCTTCAAGGCGAGGCCCTTTTAAAAAAAGGCCGGAAAGCTCATGAAGGCGTGGGATTGGTCGAGGCGCCGCGCGGCACGCTGTTCCATCACTACCGCATCAACGGCGATGACCAGGTCACGATGGCCAACCTCATCGTCTCCACCACCAACAACAACGAGCCCATGAACAGGGCCGTCCACTGGGTGGCCAAGAACATCCTGGAGAAAAAGCCGGAAATCACCGAGGGAATGCTGAACCGCGTCGAGATCGCCATCCGGGCCTACGACCCGTGCCTGAGCTGCGCCACCCACGCCCTGGGAAAAATGCCGCTCGAGGTCGAGCTTTACGATTCGCGCGGACGCCTGCTGGATTGCAAAAAGAAATAAAGGTTCTCATCTACGGAATTGGAAATCCAGGCCGTCGCGATGACGGCCTGGGGCCCCGGTTAATCGCCCGGCTTCAAGAGGAGGGCGCCGCGGCTGCCGACCTCGAAATTCGCTACCAGCTCAACATTGAGGAAGCCCTGAAGATCAAGGACTACGATGTCGTGGTCTTCGCCGATGCTTCCAAAGAAATCGATTCTTCCTGGAAGTTTCGAGAAATCGGTCCTTCCGAGACCATTGCCTTTACAACGCACGAGATGTCTCCGGAATCCGTGCTCGCCCTGTCTCAGGAACTTTACGGCCGCACGCCGAAGGCCTTTGCTCTCGCCATAAAAGGATACGACTGGGAGATGGGCGAATCCCTGTCGGAAGAAGCCGAAAAGAACCTCTCGCAGGCGCAGGAGTTCCTGACAGATTTTCTTAAAAGTCCCCGGATGGCCCTCAAATGAACATCATAGCCGTCGAGGCCAAAAACATCTATAATTTGGGCGAAGGCTTGAACGAGGAGATGGCCTGCCGCCTTCCGGCCGTCGTCAAGAAAACTCGAGAGTTGTTGAGAGAGTGCTAATGTCCGAAAAGACCTTGAAACACAAAGAAGTCATCGTCATCCAAGACATTCTCGGCTCCAATAAAAAGATCGCCGCCGAGATCCGCTCCAAGCTCGAAGCACGGGGAATCCTGACCGTCAATGTCATGAGCTCTCCCGGGGCGGGGAAGACAGCGCTGCTTGAAAAAATCGCCGATCGGCTGAAGTCCGGCTACCGGATGGCGGTGATCGAAGGGGATATCGAAACCGAGCGGGATGCAGAACGGATCAGGGCCAAGGGCGTTCCGGCCTGGCAGATCACGACGGGCGGGGCCTGCCATTTAGAGGCCAAGATGGTGGCCAAAATTCTGCCCGAACTGCCCAAGGAGTTGGATTTTCTGTTCATCGAAAACGTCGGCAATCTCGTCTGTCCCGCCGGCTACGAGCTGGGAGAACGCCTCCGCTGCGTCCTTCTTTCGGCCCCGGAGGGAGACGACAAGCCCAAGAAGTATCCCAAGGCCTTCACGACGTCCGACTGTCTGATTCTGACCAAAGCCGACCTGATTCCCTATCTTCACTATGATCAGGAAAAGGTGAAAAAAGAAGCCCTGGAGCTCAACCCTCGTTTGAAGGTTTTCGTGACGTCCGCCGTCACGGGACAGGGTCTCGATGAGCTCGTCGATTTCTTCATCGCCTCGCTCCGCCGGCCGCCCCATGCATGAACTTTCGATCATCGCCAGCCTCTTCGAGATCCTTCTTCAAAAAGCCGGAGAACAAAAAGCCCTGAAGATCACGGGCGTGAAACTGAACGTAGGGAAGCTTTCGGGCGTCATGCCCGAAGCTCTCGAAACGGCCTTTGAGTTCTACAAAAAAGGGACGATCGCCGAGACCGCGGAGCTGGAGATCGAAGAGATGCCGCTCAAAGTGCTTTGCCAGGATTGCGGCTTGGAGGCGCTCAAAGACAGTTATATTTTTGTTTGCCCCGCCTGCGGCTCGACAAACCTGAAAATCCGGCAGGGGACCGAGCTTTTTCTCGAAAAAATCGAGCTGGAAATCGAATAAAAATTGTGCTTCAAGGAACGCTCGGAAGCATCTTTAAATATATGATTTTCTATCGGTGCCGGAATCGCCCCAGGCCCCCTGGGGAACCAGTCCCGTCGGATACTCTTGGAGGGAAACCCTTATTCCGGGTTTCCCTCCAACGCTCGCTTTGCTCTCTGCCTCCTTTCCATGGAGCATCCGGCGATGAATTCATGGGAGGATGCTCCTTGGAGGGGTGGCAGGGCGGGCGGGTATTCCCGCCGCCCGTTGGAGGGGGACCCTGTGAAAGGGTCCTCCCCCAAGAGTGTCCGGGGCCCCCCTCCGCTATGCGGGCCTTTGGGGCGATTCCAACACCGAAAGAAAATCACACAGACGGAGGTGCTTACGGAACGCTCACCAGTATTTTAGATAACTCTGTTTTCTGATATAATACTTTCCCATTTTTTTCGCTGCGACGGCTCAACGAAGGAGTGCCATGATGAAAACCTTACAGGAAATCGCCTGCAAGTCGGTGCTCAATGAAGCCCAGATCCGGAAAATCGAAGAGAAGATCCTCGGCCACGGCCGCTACACCCAGACGGCCGTCCG
>Ga0315274_10002554_pt1 | contig 27386 bp, 21 predicted proteins | sample YL17G02_20_MG_FD_203700 | JGI IMG/M metagenome (GOLD analysis project Ga0315274, IMG submission 203700) | Sediment microbial communities from Yellowstone Lake, YNP, Wyoming, USA - YL17G02_20 | ecosystem: Environmental > Aquatic > Freshwater > Lake > Sediment | place: USA: Wyoming | collected...
ATAAAATTCAGAATAAAACTTTTTAATTCTCTCTTCAATAATTAATCCTTCAATTCTTCGCTCAACCTTTTCGAAAGGTAGAGGTCCCGCTAATTGTTTTTTGTATACCTTGCCAAAAAGCAATCCGTTCTTTGTTTTAACAGGTCCAAAAAATGGGGCATTAAGATCAGCCTTATAAAATGCATCAAATATCTCGTCACGAATAGTTCCCTTATATACTATTCCTATATATCCTTCATTGTCTTCACCCACCGAACGGTAATACTCAGAAGCAATTTTACGAAAAGAGAGAGTTGAATTTCCCAATTTCTTTTTCCAAGAAGAAGCTTCGTCTTCCATTGTAGGACTATTTTCTATTAAAAATCGTGCCCCTTCAAACGACTCAGGTTTTTCATACTCTTTTATGTTTTTCCTGTAATATTCTTCCTTTTCAGCCTTTGTAGGACAAAGTTCACGCCGTTTCAAATAATTAAAAAGATTCGGGATTACAAACTTGTAAAATCTCTCAAGAAGTTCAGGAGGAAGCTCTATACGAGATAAGTCCAATTCTTGAACAATTTTATGGTTTCGAGCAATATCATCTAATATCTTCTTCTGGTCTGCAGGAGTATTTAATATATAGTCAATACCAATCTCAGGACTAATCATTTCAAGACAATCTAAATAAATTTTCAAGAATATTTCCGGGTTCCATAACTCCTCTTGTAAAAGAGAACTACTGCCCTGAGAAACCAATAAAATAGATATCAAAAATAAAATAATAAAAAACCAAATTTTTTTCATATTAATCATTAAAGGTGAAGAATTTGAAATGTTTACCACTCTTTAGTTTCAAATGTAGTGTGAGGTTTATCTCGCAAAAATATGCGACATAAATGTCGCACCACTTATATAAAAAAGGGAAGCAAGAATGCTTCCCTTTATATAAACAACATCTTAAATCTTTACGATTAATAATATAAGTCCCAAGTTTGACTTGAAGCAAGAGCCGATCTCTCTGATCCAGTAACACTTACTCCATCCCAATAGAGGTCACCTGTGCTATAAGCATGAGTTGCAATAGAGAGATAAGTTTGAACAGCAGCTGGCTCCCACGCCGTATCCATTACTTCTTTCCACACTGTCGCTGTTGAACCAGAAAATATTCCATGAGCGGTAGTAGCCCAAGCAATACCATCAGAACTCTGGAAATAATACATACGACAATAAGATCCACCTTTACCCCAGAACCAACAAATATAATCCAAACGGTCTCCAGGAAAAGCATCCGACCTCATTGTATATCTATACGGATCAGGATTTGCCGCATAGCTGATTTTCAAAGCGTTGCTTCCTACAGCTGGAGTTGTAGTATCTTTTGAGACGACACCGAGAACACTACCTGAAATAGCTCCAGTAGGATCAGCATTAAAATAAACCCAGTTATCTGGATAAGTTCCACCCCAAGTTTCAAATCCACCATTATTGATAAACTCCACACGCCCCGGACTATTGGAAACTGTGTAATTAACAATAACATCTCCTGTGGCAGCCAAACTATCAGTTATTGTAACCTTAACAGGGGTTGCTCCATCGCTATGAGCTGTTGTATTCCAATCATATTTGAAACCATCACCTGCTGTGTTATCAGTATATTCGATGCTTCCATTATTATCGACATCAAAAGCGACTTGTGTAAAAGTACCTGAACCACCTGAAGGAATTACAGTAATAGTCTGAGTATCAGCGACATAATATCCTTCAAAGGGTTTCACAACTGCAATAATGGGAATAGCCGCAATGGCTTCTAACATTATTTCATCAAAGGCACAATGGACAGTCTGAGTGGCTCCTGTATTGCCATAAATTTGTATTTGAAGATTTTCACCTGAAGTGAGTGGAATTCCACCCGTTTCTCTCTTTGTCCAAGTCGTTACAACCGTATTACCCAGAACTACTGAAGCCATTTGGCTTCCACCCTGATAAATTACTCTAAATTCAAGACTCCCAACTGGGTTATCCGTATGTCCATTTTTGTAATAAAATGTAACCTTATAATTCCCTGTGCTTGGGACAATGGCATTAAAAGTACCTGTAACTTCCATACCCCATCCCCCATCATTAATATCAATGTACTTCGTTGTGCTACTTGCACCGCCATCTGCCCCCAAAAGTAATGAGTTGAGATACCCTGCCGTCTCTGCCCATACAGTTAACATTGCAGTTGTGTCAGCATAGGTCTCGAAAGTGTCAATAGTAGTGATTTGAGCATAAACACCAAAAGTAAACAAGATACACAAAACAATAAAAAACAATTTCTTCATTCTTTTCTCCTCCTTTCAGGAATTTATTTTTAAAACTTATAACCCAAAGGTTAAAAATAGTTTAGTGGATATATTTATCATATTAGTAAAATCAAAAAACTTCTTCTTTACATTACCTGAAAGTTTAAAAGCCTGCTATTTTACCCACTATATTCTATATTTCTAACCTTATTTATAAATTTAATTTTAATCATCAAAAAAAAAACAGGAATGTCAAGTTTTTAATCTTAAAATATAATAATATCTAAAAGAGGCAAAAGTAATGGATGGATATAATTCTATTTCGACTTTTACTTTGTATCATCCTTCGAAATTTGTTTCCAATTCACTAATCTTATTAGAAAGAATAACAATTTGAGATTCGATTTGCGCTTTTCGTTCTTCAAGCTCTTTCAGTACCTGAGAGGCGACGGGGATAAGGTCTGAGCGGAGTTTCTCTTTTTCATTCTTAAGTTTTTTCAATTCCTCTTTCAAAGTATCAATAACATTCGTTTCAAATTTCAATCTTACTTTTCTCATCTTTAGTTGATTCCCAAGTAGTTCCTTGGATATCTCATTAAAATGACGTTTTTCATTTTCGATTTCCAAATCAACATCATTTAATTTTTGTAAGGCTGGAATATTAGAATTGTCCTTTGAAACTATCTCTTCAAATTTAACCCTTTCTTTCTGCAATCCTTTGAGTTTCTCTTCAATCTTATGAATTTCCAATTGTAAATTATTTTGTGATTCCTCAAATTGTGATAATTTTTCCGAATATTCTTTTTCCACTTATGTTGCTCCTTCAAAATTTGTAGGGAACGCACATTGTGCGTTCCATTTTCTTAACGCATCTCTGCGTTCACTACATTTTAATGTCTCATCACAAATCCACATAGAGACGCATTGCGATGCGTTTCTGTACTTTATTTTTATCATTTAAAAGTCAAGTAGTGGACTGCTGGCTGATGCATAGAGTTTCTTCGGTATCCTACCTGCAAGAAACGCTTTCCTTCCCGCAATAGTGGCTGCTTTCATAGCTTCTGCCATCTTCACAGGGTCTTTTGCACCGGCTATACCTGTATTTAATAATACGCCATCACATCCCAATTCAAACGCTATCACCACATCTGAAGCAGTTCCCACACCCGCATCAACTATTATCGGAACCTTTGCATTCTGTAAAATTATCCTGATGTTACTTTTATTAATTATTCCCTGTCCCGAACCTATGGGCGCCCCTAAAGGCATAACAGAAGCTGCTCCCACTTCCTCAAGCTTTTTCGCCATTACTATATCATCATTTGTATAGGCTAAAACTTTGAATCCTTCCTTTACTAAAATCTTCGTAGCCTCAAGAGTTTCAATAATATTCGGCATTAAAGTTTTTTCATCACCGATAACCTCTAATTTCACCATATCCCCAATCCCGAGTTCTCTCGCCATTCGAGCAATCCTTATCGCATCTTCCGCAGAATAACAACCAGCCGTATTAGGTAAAATTACATATTTCTTAGGGTCAATAAATTCGAGTATATTCTCTTCTTTCTTTTTAAAATTTACTCGTCTTAATGCCACAGTTATTATCTCAGCGCCAGAGGCTTCTAATGATTTTTGCATTATCTCGAAATTGGCATATTTCCCCGTTCCTACAATCAACCTTGATGAGAATTCTCTGTCGCCTATCTTTAATTTGTCATTAACATTCATACTCTATATTCCTTTTTGTATTTATATTGCAGGAAACGATCGCGACCGTTCCACACAATGAAATGTAGTGAACGCAGAAATGCGTTCAGAAAACGGAACGCACAGTGTGCGTTCCCTACATTATGTATTGTAGAGACGTGATATATCACGTCTCTACAACAAAATAAAATAATTAACCGCCACCAACCATTTGGATTATTTCCAATTTATCCTCTTCCTGTAAAATGTTATCAAGCATCTCGTTCTTTCTTAATATAACCTTATTTTTTTCGACAACAACTCGTTTCTCATTTATACCAAGCAGGTTAAATAAGTCTTTTACCTTAGCGCCATCTTTGACTTCCACCTTTTCTCCGTTTACAATAATTTCCATCAGAAGTTACACCTTACACATATAAAATTAAACAAACAAAGATAATTAACATAATCAATCTATGTCAAGAGAGTTTTGATTATTTACTAACTATCCTTAAAAAAGTTTCTCTTAATAGTGATGAATAATCAATAAAAAGTTTTTTTAACGAATCAGTTTTTTCTGATTCCATCTTCAAACTTTTACTCAAGGCTTGATACTTATAATCCTTTTTAGGAAATAAGCCAAACTGGGGATAAAAAATCAGCCTTGTTCTACTATCAATTCTCCTTAAGAAAATGTAAAGATTCTTCAATTCTTTATAAGTAGACTCATCAAGAATATTAAAATGGAATAACTTCTCGAGTGCCCTCAATGAATTTGCCTCAAAAATATCCGAATATGAATTACAATATTTGAGTTGTAGATATTGAATAAGAAAATCTATGTCCGAAATTCCTCCTCTACCATTTTTAATATCACTCAATGCCCAATCGGGTAACTTATCCTTTTCCTCGAGTCTTTTCTTCATATCCAAAATATTATTTCTAATGTTAAACTTGCTCACATTCTTGATAATAATACGCTTGACATTATTGATGAACTCCTCAGCTAAGGATTTATCACCGACAAGATAATCTGCCTTTAAAAAAGACTGATATTCCCAGAGCATTGCCTTATTTTCATAGTAATCATAATATCTTTCAATAGGAGCAGTAATGGGAGCATTTTTACCTTCGGGTCTTAACCGCGCATCCACTTTATAAATATAACCTTCTTCTCCCATATCTGATAAGGCTTTTATAACATCTGCGGTTAGTTTTGAAAAATAAGTAAAATTATCAATTGAATTCTCACCATTCGTATAACCATCTCCAAAATAGATAGAGATAATATCAAGGTCAGAATGATAAGTAACTTCATTCCCACCTAATTTCCCTAAAGCAACGAGGCACATTTTTGATTTTGTAGGGAACGGTTTCAAACCGTTTCCTAGTTTATCAATCCGGGGGTCACCATATTTAAGTTTATAGCTTTGTTCGACCAATTCAAATACAATCTTAAAAAGAGTTCTGGCAAGTTCTGATAATCTTTTGCTCGCTTCTTCCCAGTCTATGATATTCAATAAATCATTTATACCCACTAAGATTACATTTAACTTTCTCTCTTTTCTGAGATATGTCATTTTTTTTTCAAATGTGTTTAAAGATTCTAAATTTGATTTTAATATTGTTTCTTTCTCCTCAATTGGTTGCGACAATGACAACAACTCTGGTTCTGCTATCATATCAAAAATTTCTGGATGGGCAATCATCTGTCTTGAAAGAAAATCACTTGTCCCAAAAACCTTAATTAATAATTCTAATACCTTTCTATTCGCCTTTAAAATTTGATAAATATAATCCCTTGTCTTATAAGCCTCGATAAATTCTTCAAAAAATGTTATCGCTTTATCAGGAAATGGAGAATCGCTACAAGAAATCAATAAATCAGGAAATATTTCCTCAAATAATTTTCTCGCAGAATCACTGATGTAAATTTCACCACTTCCGGATGACAGTTGCTTGATAACATTCAAAACTGATTCTAAGTCAGCAAAATTATATTGCTTAAGGATTTTAAAACACATATCCTTATCTAAATGTTCATTAAAGAAGACATTCAGCTCAGTGAATTTATCTTTCCCTTTATCCACCTCAATTACTTTTTTATAAATATTATGAACGTCTTCAGTAACCCTACGATACTTACTCATTAATAAATTTTCTGCTTCTTCATCATCAGAGAAATTGAAATTCAATCGTTTTGCAAGTTTCCTCAAATCATATTTGGCTTTGGGAATCGTATGAGTTTGTAATTCATTGACAACTTGAAGTCTATGCTCAAGAGACCTCAAAAATATATAAGCCTCTTCCAATAATTTACCGTCTTCTTGAGTCACTAAATTTAACTTTTTTAATTTTTGAATCGTATCAAGCGTTGATAAGCATCTAAGTTCAGGATTTACTCGACCGAATAAAACTTGAAAAACTCCACATACAAACTCAATCTCTCTTATTCCTCCATATCCTCTTTTAACTTCTCTGTAGTAGTCGTCAGTATCTTTTAATTTTCCATCTATGATTTCCTTAAGCTTCGCTGTCTCAGAGATTAATTCATCAGGAATTATATCGGAAAATTTGAAAGCATCTGCAAGCTGATAAAATAATTTGTGAAATTCGGCATCTCCATAAATACAGCGTGCTTTAAGTAGCGCCAATTTTTCCCAGATTCTTCCTTGTGTAAAATAATAAATACGATAACTCTCAAGCGACCTTGCAACAGGACCTCTCCCTCCTTCCGGTCTAAGCCGAATATCTGTCCTATACAAACTCCCCTCACTGTCTATCTCACTCAACATCCCGATAACTCTCTCAGTTAATTTACAGAAAAACTCGTGATTAGTGACAATCTTCCCCTTTGATGTGGTGCGAGATTCATCTCGCAATTTTTGCGGCAGGGATGTCACACCACTTGTTTCCCCTTCATCTTCGTAAATAAACATTAAATCAATATCCGATGAGAAATTAAGTTCGCATCCACCCAATTTCCCCATTGCAACTACTGCATAGCTTGATTCTTTTCCTTTTAATTCTTGATTCTCACAGATGGGTCTTCCATAAGATTTGACCATCTCCTCATAGCATAATTCAACAATAGCGGTGATTATTGAATTGGCGAGATTGGATAGTTCGGAAACTACATTCCTGAAATCAGCCAAACCTAACAAATCCCGTAACGCTATCCTCATAATTTCTCTTCTTTTAAACCGACATAAGGAACTCTTCGCTTTATCTCTTTTTTTAAATACCTTTATTAAAGAGTTTGCCTCCTCTTGATAGTCAGAAAGAGTTTTATCAATCTTTAAATTATTTTCAACTATCAACCAATCAAAATATTCGGGATTTTTTATAAGAATCTCTGAAAGAAATTGGCTTGATGAGAAGATAATGGTGAGATAATCAATAACAGAAGAATCCTCAATTAATTCAGAAAAGAAGGAATATTTATCGACAAGAGCCTCAGTAAATCTCCCCCAGTTTATTAACGCATTATCAGGGTCAGGTGAATCTTGTATCGTAAGCAACATCTTATAAATAACTTTTGAGAAAAGTTCCCTGACATCATCTTCCCCTGCAAGATTCTGCAGATTCCTATCAGCACGTTCAATATCGTTAAAATTTAGCCTCTTATATATATTAATGCGTTTATCTTCAGACAATTCCTTTGCAAGAATTAATGCCTGTGCTTCATCCTCAGTAATAGGATTCATAAAACACTCTTCTCCACTCCAAAATTAAAACTGAATACCCGTTCTCCTTCTGGGAGAGGGGTAGGGTGGGGGGTAATTTCTTTTTCCCATTAATTACATTTCATTGAAGGATAAATCAATATTATTCTATAGCGTTTTCGATATTGACTATCTTATAATCATTCAATTCGTTATTAATGTTCAACGTAACAACATCATCAGCTTTGTGTCCCAGAAGAGTAGACCCAATCATAGAAAGAAAAGAAATAATATTTTGATCAGGCTGGGAGTCCCATTGACCTAAAATTGTATACTCCAGCCTATGCTCTCCTACTAAACTTTTTAATACTATATGAGTCCCAACAGTAACATTTGATGTATCCACTTCATCTCGAATAATCACCTTAATCCGAGAAAGCTCTCTCTCCAATTCCCTAATTCTTTCCATAAGAGACTTCTGCTTCTGTTTAGCCGCCTCATATTCAGCATTGTCTGTAATATCCCCCTGACTTGCCGCTTCAGCAATCTCCTCACTATTCTGAGGAATTTCACCTTTTACAAGACGTTCATACTCCAATTTCTTTTTCTCAATCGCTTTTTGCGTTGCATATATAAATTCTGTTTTAGATTCATCAACCATTACTCGCTCAATAATTTCTGGTCTCCTCTGCTTCATTTTAACATCAATAGCGCCTTTAAATACTTCACTAAGTGCTCTATTACTCAATAATAATAACCTTAATCTCTTCACTCCATCTATCGTTTCATTGTCAATTAATTCGATAAGATAAGCATAGTGCTTTTCTGATAACACACCTCTTATCTTGTCAATCATCCTCTTGCCTTCTTTTCCTATCACCTTAGCGTCAATATTATCCTGGATATGATTAAGCAACTCCAATAATTTTTCAATGATGTCAAATTTTGATAAATCAAACTCTTCAAAGTTCCATTTACCAGACAATAAATTTTTTGATACCCAGGCGAACAGCTCTGGAGTTTGATGATAATTTTTTATCGTGTTTTTTATTATACCCTGAGCTAATTCTACCTTTCCTATCTTTTCAATAAATTTCAAAAGCCATTCTAAAAGCTTCTGAGATAATTCTGTTGAAACCTCCTGAACAAAGCTCTCCCAAAAATCAGGTTTTTTCTCATACAGGTCTGTGAGGAATTGTCTTTGATTCTCAAAAATCTTTAATCCTGATAAAACATCCCTCAAATTGACATTGGAACTTACAATTTCCTCAAAAATATTAGAAACACTTTCATCTTTTACCTTTAGAACACCATTTATTTCCTTAATAATATAGAGTAAATCGAGTTTCTCTATATATTGTTCATCATTTAAACGTTTCAAATCCTCAAATAAATAATCCTTAATCTTACTCAAGACAACATTTTTATTCTTTTTAATCTTGAAAGCTTCTTTTATTACCTCATATTTTTTCTCTATTGTCTTACAACTTTGATATTTTTGAAAAACCTCATCAGAATACTCTACTGCAACTTCACGGAGTGTATAAATTGGGTCATTCCCCTTGCCTTCTTCCAGATAAGGATCATATTTTAACTTTGATTTTGTATCCGTCCACCACTTACTCCATTCTTTTTCCCCGATTATATTTTTTGTTAAAATATTCTTAATATTTGAAAATTTTAGAGAGCCTCTATAACTTTTCAGAATTTTTTTAATCAATTCAACAGGTTTATCTTTTGCCATTTTTATAATTTCATCTTGACTGATAACCTGTTGAACAAGAAAATGATTCTTGGAAATTTTCCTCAAGAATTGAGGAGCACCCTCAAGATTGATGAAATGTTTACCTTTATTCTCAAAATTAATCTGAATCCGATTCCTATCTGTATCAACAACTAAGATTTCACCAATCCCCCAACTTTTATGAACAAAAAAATCCCCTCTATCAAAATAAACAAATTTCTCAAATTTATCCAGAGCCTCATACAGATTATCAGCCGTTTCGAGTCTTGATTTATCAAGATACAGCGCGTAATTTTCCTTTTGACTGTATAAATTTTCGACTATTTCTAATACATTTTTCCTCAACTCAACATTTTTTCTATCCTCGTGCAATACAAATCTCACAATAACAAGGGCATCAGCATATCTCTTCTCTTCAACAAACTTCTGAACAACCATTTGAAAGACAATACTCAACTTATCAAAATATCTATCTCTGATAACTCTTTTCATAATACCCTGTATATATTCCCCATCGACCTGTTCTATCTCTATTAATCGCAACAACTGTTCCTCAATTCTGTGATGCTTTTTCCTTCTTAAATTGTCTTCAATTTTACTTTTAAGCAAAAGAGCTTCATTTTCTTCAATCACTTGACTTTCACCCGTTGTTGGCGGGTTTTCATTCGTCATTTTCTCCTCCTGAATGAGTTGTAGCGGTCGCATTTATGCGACAACTATTTGTTAGTGCGATGAATCGCACCACTACAATGTTATTATCCTATACTTTAATAGAAATAAAAAAAGCCTATGAACATACGTTCATAGGCTTATTTCTGGATAGACTATCTAATCCAGGTTTTCTAAACAAATATATATAACCATAAAAAATTAATTTCAATCCAATCATTTTGTCTCCATAGCCGATACTGCTTTCGCTATTTCCTTATTAGCCGTTGCGATAGAATTTAGCGCATCGGCTATCTTATTTGTTGCTTGTGCGTTATTATCAATCGCCTTTGCTATACCTTCGTATGCCATCACAACGCTGTCTTGAGCATAGGCAGGCGTTGACACATTCATTAAAGGCTTTGCTACTAAAATAAATAATAAAATAGCAATTATAGTTAAAATAACTTTCGTATAGGTGTCAACTTTCATTTTTATTTTCCTCCTTTTATCACTTTCAAAAATTTACTTTTTTCATAAACATACTTATTAATTATAAAATATTAAGCAAGCTAAATTTTAAGCAATAATCACTAATAAAATAAGGGGACAGACGTATGTCGTCTGTTCCCATGTTTTATTATAAATTTTTCACAAACTCAATCGCTTCAGTGGGGCATTTAGGAATACATAATCCACAATGTATACATTTATCCTTATCAATGACAAATTTCTTCTTTAATTCACCACTTGGTGCATCTACAGGACAAACTCGATAACACATCCCACAACCATTACATTTTTCCTCATCAATTTTCGCATAAGAATAATTTTTCTTCGGAATAATATCGTTGATAGTATGCATCGGACAACCCGCAATACATAATCCGCAACTCGTGCATTTATCAAAATCAATTACAGCTAAATCCTTTTGCATACTTATCGCATTAAATGGACATCTATTAACACATATCCCACAGGCAATACAACCTACTTTACAAGCCTCTTTAACTACTTTGCCTTTATCGTGACTCGAACAATTGATAAACACCCCTTTATCTTGAGGGACAAGGACATATAAATTCTTCGGGCAAGCATCGACACATTTCCCACAGGAAGTACATCTTTCATCAATAACGTGAGACAATCCATCATCACCTATATACACAGCTTCAAATGGACAGGCTGAAACACAAGCTCCAAGACCAATACAACCATAAAAACACTTCTTTGGACCCTCACCAATCAATATAGCCGCTCTACAATCATAAACACCCATATAACTGAACTTCTCTTTTGCATTTGACTTCGAACCATTACATAAACATCTCGCCTTCTTAGGTATTGTAATTGAAACAGTCTTTCCTAATAATTTCGCCAGATTCTGCCTTCTTTCTTCATTACATACAGGACACTCACCAATTTCTGCATCACTTTTTGCCAATGCTGCCGCAAAGGCATTACATCCCGCATATCCACACGCACCACAATTTGCACCCGGTAATAGCTCAAATACCTTCTCAACATTCGGGTCTGTTTCAATAGCAAACATTTTCGAGGCATAAGCTAATCCTGCCCCAAATACTGCCCCAAGACCGGCTAATAATCCTACTGAACTTATAATTATCTGCGTATCTATCATAGCACTTTAAACCTTAAACTTTTAACCTTTAACTTCTTATCATTTTTCTATTATTTCGGTAATTTCATTCCTGCGAAACCCAAGAACGCTATTGCCATCAAACCTGCAATAATAAATGCAATCGGCATCCCCCTTAATGATTTTGGAATATCAGCAAATTCTAATCGCTCCCGAATCCCAGCCATTACTATTAAAGCAAGAGTAAATCCAACTCCAGAGCTAAATCCTTGAATTATAGATTCTATAAAATTCCTACTATCAGTAATATTCAAAACAGCCACTCCCAAGACAGCACAATTCGTTGTTATCAATGGCAAATAAATACCTAATGCCTGATATAATGCAGGAGCTGTCTTCTGAATAAACATCTCGACTAATTGAACAAAGGCAGCTATGACCAATATAAATACTATTGTCTGATAATAACCTATTCCGTATTTTACAAGCACTTGTTGAACCCACCACGTAATTGCTGATGCCATTGTCATAACAAATATAACTGCCATCCCCATTCCTACTGCTGAATCTAATTTTTTCGATACACCCACGTAAGGACATATCCCTAAAAATCTTGAAAAAACAAAATTATTCACAAAAATAGATGCAATGAATATGCCAAATAAACTCGCTAACATTTCACTTTCTCCATATGTAGCGGTCGCATTTATTCCCCCTCCCTAACCCTCCCCCTATAAATGGGGGAGGGAGGGGTGGGGGTGTGATGAATCACACCGCTACATTATTACGTCGTTTCAGTCTCAACCTATTTTTATTCCAACTATAAAGCCCCATCAAAATTCCTACTACAAGGAATCCTCCCGGTGGCAAAATCATTATGGCTGCTGCAGGAAATCCTTTGGGGAAAACTAACATCCCAAAAAATTTATTCAATCCTAAAATCTCCCTGATAGTAGCAAGAATTAATAACGCTAATGTAAAACCTAATCCCATTCCGACTCCATCAAAGAAAGAAGCTACAACACCATTCTTCGATGCAAATGCCTCAGCTCGTCCTAAAATTATACAATTGACTACAATCAATGGAATAAAGATTCCAAGAGCTTGATATAATGGCATAAAATATGCCTTTAATACTAATTCTACAAGAACAACAAACGAGGCAATCACAACAATAAAACAGGGTATTCTTATCTTGTTGGGAACAATACCTCTTATCATAGAAATAATGATATTAGACATAATTAGAACAAAAGAAGCAGCAATACCCATACCTATTGCATTTTCAACAGATGTTGATGTTGCCAATGTTGGACACATCCCCAATACGATTACAAAAATCGGATTCTCTCTCCATATACCATTTGTAAAAACTCGAAAAACACTCATATCTATCACTCTTCCTTTTAATCTATTTTTATAATTCGCCTATCTATTTTTGTAGGGAACGCATATATGCGTCCCTTGCATTATATCTGTGAAGACGCATTGCAATGCGTCTCTACATTTTTTCTGACATATTATTACTATTCGAAGAATCCGCTTTTATTAGATCCAACATTTGGTCTCTTACATCGTTCATACTATCAGCCACAGCCTTTGATGTTATTGTCGCACCAGATATAGCAGAAATATCATTTGATTCCTTCAGCATCTCTCTTTCTTGAGGACCCATAATTAACCACTCAGTACCCTTAACTACAATAATTGGCTTATTTATTGTAAGACCTATAAATTGCTCTTGAAACCAGGGTTTTATAACGTGCTTTTCACCTTTTTTCTTGCTAAATATACCCCAGATATAATCATTACTTGGAACTTCTGCTGCCCTTGTTCCTAATGCAGGCGTTTCAAGTTGGAATGTTATCTCGAAACCAACGATTTCTCCATCTTTATTTACACCAACAATACCTTTAACATCACTACTATAACCATATTTATGAACTACAAAAGCAAAGCCCTTTACTTCTCCATTAACTTTACCTTTCCAATACTGGATTTCCTTTCCACTTTTATCTTTTGCAGTAGCCTCTTCTACTTCCATTCCCTCTAAAACAGTCTTGACTGCACCCAATGTCTTTTCTTTCTCTTGAGATGCAATCTTATCTTTTGTGTAACTATAAACAAGCCCAAGAAAGAAACCCGCAATAGTTGTTATTAATCCGAGTACTAAACAAAATCTAATAATATCCTTCATATCTATACCTTATCTATTTATGTAGGGGACGCATATATGCGTCCCCTACAACATATCCGTAAAGACGCATTGCAATGCGTCTCTACTTTACAATTATGAAGCCCTAACCTCTTTTTTATATCCGAATATTTTTCTTCTGGTAAATTTATCTATTAAAGGAACTACGCTATTCATTACTAATATGGAATAAGAAACTCCTTCAGGGTACCCACCCCAGATTCTGATTACACTGGTTAAGAAACCGCATCCAATGGCAAAAATAATCTTTCCTGTTGAAGTTATTGGTGACGTAACTATATCAGTTGCCATAAAAAAAGCTCCTAATACTAATCCACCGGATAAAATATGGAAAACAGGTATCATAAATATTTGGTCAGTAAAAAATTCATAAATAAATGTGAAGATGAATACTGTTAATATATAGACTACCGGAATATGCCAGGTAATATAACCAAAATAAAGTAAAATGATAGCACCGATAAGCAATGCAAGGATCGAATTCTCCCCAAGACATCCTCCACGTTTCCCGATAAATAATTTCCACAAATTCTGCTTTCGAACTAATGTGGTTTCTATTGACTTATCTAATTTATCTTCTTTAGCAATTTTAAGTGCGTGTAATGGTGTTGCGGATGCCACAGCATCTATTTCCTTTAATAATAATTCATCTTGCCCTGCCTTGGCTTTTATTTCCGAAACATCCTGTTTGGTTAATGTTGAGACATCATATTGAAATCGATATACTTTAACTTCTTTTTGAGGTTGGGATTTGAATTGAAGATATTCTTGATAAGCATCAGTATATTGAGGTGCCATAAAGCCACCCGTTATGATAACAGGATAAGCAGACAATAGAAAAGCTCTTCCAATTAATGCAGGATTAAAAATGTTAAAACCAAGTCCACCAAAAAAATGCTTCGCTATGACTATCGCCACAACCGTTCCAATAACCGGTACATACCAGGGAGAATGAGAAGGAATATTAAAAGCAAGTAATATTCCCGTAATGACTGCACTACCATCGCTGATTGTTATTTGCTTTTTCAAAACTTTCTGGACTATATATTCTGAAACTAAGGCAGTCATTACACTTATTAAAATTAAAATTATCGCCCACAATCCAAAAAACAAATAACTCACAATAATCGCAGGAATTAATGATATATTTACTGTCCACATCACCTTCTTTATCGATACATCACTTCGAATGTGCGGTGATGACGACACATACAATTTATTATCCATCTATCAATTCCTTATTTAAAAGCTTTGAAAAAACCGAATAAACTACGAGATTCTTCGCTTCACTCAGAATGACAGAGACTTTAAAATGTCATTGTGAGGAGCCGAAGGCGACGAATCAATCTCATTTTTGAAGTATTTCAGAAATCTCAATTTATAAATCCTGTTTAGCCTGTCTAATTTATTTCTTCTCTTCCTTTTCCCGTCTGTTTTTCAGCATTATTTCCGTTTTTGCAGACCTGATTAAATGCACTAAAGGAATCTTTGCTGGACATACATACGAACAGCAACCACATTCAATACAATCAAGGGCATTATAATCTTCTGCATCATCAAATCGTTTATATTCGCTGAACGCTGCAATCGTAGTTGGCAGAAGCTTTATCGGGCAGGATTCAATGCACTTACCACACCGAATACAATTCGAGCGTTCTTCTAATTCAATCTCATCCTTTGTTAAACACAATATACCTGACGTTCCTTTTATCACAGGCACATCAAGACTGTATTGAGCCAAACCCATCATTGGTCCACCCATTATTACCTTCGCCACATCACCTATTAATCCTCCACACTCTTCTATTAAATCGGAGAATAATGTCCCTATTCTGACCAATAAATTCTTTGGATCTTTTATGCCTTTTCCTGAAACTGTTAAGACCCTTTCAATTAACGGTATTCCACTCACAACACCATCATAAACCGCAGAGGCTGTCCCGACATTTTGCACAAGAACACCGACATCCATTGGTAATCCACCTGAAGGAACTTCTCTATCTGTAATTGCCTTGATAAGTTGCTTTTCCGCTCCCTGTGGATATTTGACTTTTAATTCAACAAGAGTAGCATTAGGAACCTTTTTTAATTCTTCCCTAACTTTTTTCATTGCTTCAGGTTTATTCGCCTCAATTCCAATATAACCCTGATTCGCCTCAAGGCACTTCATTAAAATCTCAAAACCTTTCACTACTCTTTTTGTTTCTTCTACCATTAATCTATCATCAGCAGTCAGATAAGGTTCGCATTCAACTCCATTTAATATTAAAATTTTGATATCTTTTTCTTTAGGTGGGGTAATTTTAATATGGGTTGGAAATCCTGCTCCTCCCATTCCTACTATTCCCGCATCCCTGACAATAACTCTGATTTCATCTGGGAATAACCGATAAATATCCTTACTCGGTTTAACACTTTCATCCCATTCTTCTTTATTATCATTTTCGATTACAATAGCTGGTAGATTCTTGCCGAATGGATGAGGGAAATCCCCTATCGCAGAGACTTTTCCTGAAATGGAGGAGTGAACGGGGACGGATACGAAACCACCTGCTTCAGCTATTACTTGCCCCTTTTTTATCCTGTCACCAATGTTTACAATAGCTTTAGCAGGAGCCCCAATATGCTGAATTAAGGGTATAACAACCCGCTTGGGTAATTTAGCTTTTTCTATCGGTTTATGTTCAGTTAGAAATTTATTTTCGGGAGGATGTACACCACCCGCTTGAAACGTCACTTTCAGCATCAGTTAACCATTTTCCTTTCCAATAAGTGTCTGCGAGTGTGAATCAACAACCTATCTTTTAATTATAAAAGAACATAGAAATTCATCTATATTTTCAACCACGAATTACACGAATCTTCACGAATTGTAGCGGTCGCATTTATGCGACGACTATATTTATGTAATGCAACATTTATGTAACATTTATCAACGACATAAACCTTGTGTTCTAACAGATTACGTTTGATAAATCAAACCGCTACATTAAGAATTAGTGTTCATTGGTGTGATTAGTGGTTAAATATTTCTTATTTCGCATAAAAACTTAAAGTCTCTATCTCAATAGACAAATCAACATAATGAACCGTTACATAATCAGGTACAATCAATCTTGTCGGAACGAAATTCAAGATTGTTGTGATTCCTGCGCTTAAAACTTTGTTAGTAATTTCTTGTGCTTTTTCCACAGGGACTGTCAATATAATTATTTCAATCCCTTTTTCTCTAATTGTTTTTTCAAAATTCTCAATATCTTCAACAATAATATTGTTTTGTCTTCCACCTATTTTCCTTTTATCATTGTCAAATGCTGCAATTATGTTAAATCCCTGTTTCTTAAAACCCGTGTAAGATAACAGAGCAGTGCCTAAATTCCCAACTCCAATAAGACCAATCTTAATAGGTCTATCAGTCCTTAAAATCTTTTTTATCTCTGATCTCAATTCTGAAACATAATATCCAAATCCGGGAACTCCAAACTGTCCAAAATACGCTAAATCTTTTCTTACTTGAGCAGAATTAACTCCGAGTAGTTCCCCCAATTCTTTTGAGCTCACTTTCTGAACATTTTTAATCTCAAGATTCTGTAATATCCTCGAATAAAGTGATAATCTCTTAACGACAGCCTTTGGTATTTTAAGATTCCGCTCCATTTCCCCCTCAAATCATCCATTTTTAATGTGGTGTGAGATTTATCTCGCAAAAAGTTACGACATAAATGTCGCGCTACAAATAGGACTGAATAAAAATATTACTGTCCTACTGCATAACTATGTAATCCTGAGATAATAAAATTCACTCCTAAAAATGTGAACAGAACGGCAAGAAACCCGATTATTGACACTATCGCTGTCTTTTTGCCTACCCAACCTTTATTAAATCTTAAATGGAGATAAATGAGATAGATAAACCAGGTAATTAAGGCACTTGTCTCCTTCGGGTCCCATCTCCAGAGCCTTCCCCAAGCCACATTTGCCCATAACGCACCCGTTACTATTCCCACTGTTAATAGTGGAATACCTATTTTTATAGCTAAATAATTATACATATCAAGTATTTTTAATTCTGGAATCCACCCCAATTTTTTCTCCCCAATTTTATCCTTTAAAAGATATAATACACCGAAACCAAAGGATAATAAAAATGCTGAATATGATAACATTATACTCATTACGTGATAGGTTTTCCAGGGTGAATCAAGAATCTGCGGAACCAGTTCTATTTCAACAGTCACTCCCGGCATACTGTTTATCAGAACATAAGTAATAAATGATAAAACTGACCCTATTAATCCTACTATATCTTTTTTATAAATTAATTCAAAAATAATAACAAACAAGATTAATCCCCAGATGCAAAATACTGTTGCCTCATACATATTTGATAATGGCATTCCACCAACAGATATATACCTCATTATCATCACAGCAGTATGTGTTATTAATCCAATAACGAGCGAAACTAATCCCAATAGATGTGCCAGAGAACTCTGTGTATTTGCACTGATAAAGAAGAATAATGCCCCGATTAAATATAATACGAAAACCCATACAACAGGTCGCAGAGTTGAATTAACATAATCAATCCACAAATAAGATTCGGAAGGATAAAATCTTAATTTCTTAACCGAAATTACAAATGAAATTAAAGCCGTTTCTAAATCATTAAAATCTTTGCTTCTTAAAATCTTTTCAATTCTAATAATAGAAGTTCTTACCTCAGAATATTCTTTTTTCTCATTGTCAAGAACCTCATTAATACTTAACCATTTATTTTCAGTATTGGTTATATCAGGAACAATTAAAAAATTTTCTTTAATTTTCTCAAAATCCTGTTTCTTCCTTAACAACTTATTAAGAGCCAAAGCCTCCTGTCTATTATCTATTTCTATTTCTGTAATATGTTTTTTAAAAGCCTCGGAGTTTAAATCATTATAAGAAAGTATTGCATTAAATCCTGCTTCGGAAAACTTTTTTTTCAATGACTCATTTTTTAAAGAAAATAATCCTTTATCATAGAAAAATTCAGTATCAAAAATCATCATCAGATAAATAACCATAGGATCATAAACAAATCCTGGTGAACTTTGAGATACTGTTTTTTCTAATATTTTCTTATCAAATATATCACCTAATTGCATTTTAGAATAAGTCTTTAATGTCCTGATTATTCCCCTATCTTGAATAGCGATTCGATCAAATTTGGCTTTTTTAATTATGTCACTTATATCAATCATCTGTGTTGTAGGGAACAGTCGCGACTGTTCCCTACGAGAATTCTGTGTTGAATAAAGATTTTTAGGAATCAAAAATGAAACAATAAGAATAAACATCAAAAAAATAAAAACAGTATATAAGTTTAATGTTTCAAGTTTAAGGTGCCTCTGTTTCAAGTTATTAATTCTATCTCCTTGTCCCAATTTCATTCAGCACTTATCTCCTTCACAATCTTGTTAAATAATTTCCTTGTAGAGACGCAATGTATTGCGTCTCTACTACTTTCTTCTGCTATATAAATTTTCTTATTAAGCTTATCATAATAAACCCAGAGTTCTCTATACTTAATAAAAAAAGCCAAGAACGGACCTATCATCACAAGACAAAATGATAAATACCAGTAAAGTGTAATAAATAATGATACCTTAGAAACTCCCAAAACCGAATAATATGTATCCTCAAACCCAATAATTCTTAAATCAAAAGATGGGGACTGCCTATTAATATTTGAACCAGATTGATTATTCTTAAATAAAATTAATTTATTCTTATTTGTAGGGAACAGTCGCGACTGTTCCCTACAAGAATTCTCTGTAGTGAGCATCTTTAGATGCGTTTTAATAACAACAGGTCTAAAGACCTTCACTACTCCCACTTTAGACTTTAAACCATTTAACTTTTCACCATTTAAACAATTTTGTAAATTAAGAATAACTTGAACATTAGAAAGAACTTGGGACTGACGTGAATCGTCTGTCCCCAATTCTTTACCGTCAAACAAATAGGAAACAAACTCGACATTAAATATACCGTCTTTCGTGCTAAAATCTCGTAACTCCTTTTTATTAAAGGCATAATCAGAATATAATTCTTTATCATTGATGAGAACTGTATACTTAATCGCAGGATTATTAAAGGTGTTATCAATATTTTTGGCTTTACCATTTTCAATCGAGAAATTAGAGAAGAAATTATCAACCATAATTTTAAAAGAGTCTGAGAAATCTTTTGTAAAAATCTCCCTTTCCTCCTTAATTTCAGAAATTCCTTGAAGTCCTTCCTCACTCTCAAAAATGTGTGAAATAAAATTCTCATCAACAACTATAATATATTGTGTTCCAGGAATCATATCTTTTTGCCCGATTAACACATCAAATTTTTTTTCTATTCCATCCTTAGAAATAAAGCTCATCAACAATCTTTTTTGATTATAGAACTTGAGAAATTTGTCTCCATCTATTTGATAAAGAAAGTCCGTTTCTCTTCGACTCATAGATGAATTCAGGGCAAAATAATGTGTTTGATTAAATTTATAATCCTTATAGGAAGCGGTCTGGGTCATATTTATAGCTTTACGAGTCGTCTTTTCGCCATCTATAAATTCAACTATGGAAGTATAAGACTTGGGCATCTCTGTTCCGGGAAATTTTTCAACATCAAAATCAATAAGACGAATCTTAAAACCGAGTTTATTCCAAATAATTGATTCAGGTGTATCTTGATACGCCTTTGCATTTTTCGACCAATCAATGTATTTATCCTTCTCATCCCCTTCTGCAATAATTATCTGCGATTGACCCGATGAAAAATGAAACCAGACTCCTATAATTGAATATAAGACACCTAAAATGATTAACAAAATCCCGAAATGTGTTATAACTCCACCAAATCTGCTTATTAAACCTTTTCGCGCATATAATGAGTCAACATTTTTAATACAAAAATGGAAATGCTTCCTTATTACTTTCTCAACAAAATCCAAATCTGTTATTTGAGTATTATGATTATTTCTAACATTTATATCTGCAAATAATTCAGATGTTTTAAAAGCCTCAGGATTGGTTTTGAACTCTCTCCTTATCAACAATTTGAATTTATTTATCACACTTTTATAGGAACAACCAATTATATTTATCAATAATAACACCAGCAAAAAGGCAAACCAGTAACTATAATAAACATAAGTATAAGCGATATCTGTGGAAAAAATACTATCAATAAAAAGACCAATGAAAGAAGCAATGGCAATTACAACCAATAATGTAATACCAAATTGAATTGAAAATATCGTTTTAAAAAATGAATACTTATTCAACTTTTTATCCTGAGAAGAAATTCGTGAATGAAATCAAAATAAGAACAGATTTTTTTCGGATAGATTAATGAATATGGTCAAATTTATAATGTGGGATACGCATATATACGTACCCTATCAAAAAGTGCGTTTGACTACTGATGAAGCCAATTCTATAAGAACACCAATATCCGCGTTTCTTTCCAAATCTTGTAAGCATTCAATAGCTTTATCAGCATAAGTTTTTGCTATCTTTTTTGAATATTCAATTCCATCATATTTTGCAACAATAGAAAAAACCGTTTTAATATCATTCCCATCTTTAAAACATTCCTTTAAAGTCCGCACATCCTTTTCTGAAGCCACTTCCAGTGTTCTAATAATTGGAAGTGTTTTCTTTCCACTTTCATAATCACTACCAATATCTTTTCCCAAAATTTTTTCATCTGCGTTTAAATCAAGCGTATCATCGACAATCTGAAATGCAATTCCATAATGAAATCCATAATCCTTGAACTTAAGAATTTTCCACATAGGACTCTGAGCAATAATACTGCCAAGAGATGTACACGCAGAGAAAAAGAAGGCTGTTTTATTTTCGATAATTTTAAAATAATCAGCATAAGTTGTATTATTATTTTTGAACTGAACTTGCATTAACTCAGCTTTACACATCCTGCTCGCAGCTTCACCAAGGATGGATAAGGATTCTGGTGTAAGAGTTTGCGTTAAGAGTGTGAATGATTTGGAGTAAATATAATCCGCCGTCAATAACGCAATATCCTGTCCCCATTTATAATTTACTGAAGATTGACCGCGTCTTGTCTTTGCATTATCAATAATATCATCGTGAATCAATGAAGCGGTATGAATCAATTCAACCGAGGCTGCTACCTTAATGTGTTCTTGACCTTTGTAACCCGAACCTCGTGCAGCAAGAATCAGAAGAGAGGGACGAATTCTCTTGCCAGGAAATTGTTTAATATGCGCCCCTATATCTTTAATCAATAAATTATCACAAAAAAATATCCTATTGGTTTCTTCATCGACTTTTTTTAATTCTTCCGATAAATAATTTTGTAAATCAACCACCTTTAACCCTCATACTTAATCGCTCTTAAAAATCATCGATGTGGTGCGAGATTTATCTCGCAAAATTCTTGTAGTGACAGAATACTGATTTGTCATTATAAAGCGACATAAATATCGCGCTACAATTTAATATTCGGGAGGCAATTTTTCAATTTGTCCAGCCGTAAAAACTGGTCCTTCTTTACATACATATATCTCACCCACATTACATCTTCCACATTTACCTATTCCACATTTCATTCTGTTTTCAAGTGTCGTATATATGTTCTCTTTACTAAAACCCATCTTATATAAAACCGGAAATGTGAATTTTATCATTATCGGTGGACCGCACACTATCGCAATCGTATTATCTGACTTAATATCTGTCTGCCCAAGCACAGTCGGAACAAATCCTATCTTCCCATCCCAATCCTTAGTCTCTCCACCAGGGTCAACTGTTTTGATTAAATTAATATCACTTCTTGATTCCCACTCTTTCAATTCTCTTTTATAGACCAAATCCGTAACGGTTCTTGCACCATAGATAAGTGTTATATCATTAAAATTATTACGTTCATCCAATGCCTGCCAGATTCCACATCTTAATGGAGGTAAGGCAATACCACCTGCAATAAATAATAATTTTTTTCCTTTCCAATCTTCAATCGGAAACCAATTTCCATACGGACCTCTGAAGCCAATTGTATCACCAACATCTAAACGATTCAATGCACTCGTTACCCGTCCAACTTTTCTGAATGTGCATTCTATATATCCTTTTCTTGTTGGAGAAGATGCTATGCAAAACACGGATTCCCCTTCACCAAATGCTGAATAAAGCCCGAACTGTCCCCATTTGAATTTGAAATTCTCACGCATTTCTTCATCTTTAAACACCAATCGCATCGTCTGTGTATCAGGGGTTTCCTGAATGATTTCTTCAATCTTCATCAAATTCGGTAAATACACATTTACAGGCATCATTCGCCTCCACAACAAAAGAAATTTAAATTGTAAAACTGACAACCGACAATAAAAATTTATTAGACAGAATTAACAAGATTTCAAACATCCCATATTAATCCTGTATATCCTGTATAAATATTTGTTATTTCTTAGTGCTTCGTTGTGTCGTCGTGGTTAAATAAATTTTTTTACCACAACGACACGACGACCACAACGTAATGTTCTACGATAATCATTTTACAGGAACCTTCGATTCTTTATCTATCATCTGCAAAGATTGTAACAAGCTCAAATCAACCGGGCAATAGGTTACACATCTTCCACATCCCACACATAACGTCTTATTGAATTTATCTTTATAATATTTAAATTTATGCATAATTCTCTGACGCTGTCTTTCATATTGATAATTTCTCGGATTATGTCCTGAAGCATGCAATGTGAATAATTTAAACTGGCAGGCATCCCAATTCTTAACTCTTCGACCAGTAGCTGGAGTTGTCTCATCCTGAATATCAAAGCAATGACAGGTTGGACACAAGAACGTGCAAGTTCCACAACCTATGCAAATATTAAATCTATTCTTCCAGAACTCACTATAAAAATTATCATCTAACCATTTCTTTACTTCAGTAAGCTCAAACTTTTTACCAAGTTTCTCCCTGACTTTTTTTAAAGTAGCGTCTTTATCACCGCCCCCATCTTCGAAAAATCCAGACATAGAATCCACAAGCTTCTTCCCCTTTTCCGTAATCACCTCAACGAGAAATTTTCCATCACCTATATTCGTAAATAACAAATCACTTCCGGAAGTATTCCCTGGGTCACCTTCAACGGCAGTGCAGAAGCAATCCTCCGCACAATCAAGACAAGAAATGCTTACAATTGTAGTCGCTTCTCTTCTATCAAAATAAAATTTATCCTCATAATCCCATTTGAAAACTTCATCGAGAATAGGAAGACTCGCTGCATCACAAGGTCTTGAGCCAAAAATCACAGTTGGAACTGCAATTTTCTCCACATCTTCAAGTTTAACATCCTTTTTTTCTATCTTATATTTACATACAGTTTCGCATTCAGCAAAGAAATATTCTTTAACTGATTTTTTTGTGTTAACCTGATTCAGACTGATTTCATCAAACGAAGAAACATTACCAAACACAACAAGATTTTCCTTTTTAACAGGTGCAATAACTTTTATTCCTTTATCAACTAAACTCTTAATGAACTCCTGTAATTTTTTCTCCTGAATAATTTTGGTTTTCATAACTTAATTTTCTTACCTTTGATTTATCTTGTGAATAATTGCGACATAAATGTCGCACTACAAATAGAATATAATCAAATTACAAAATAAAATCTTCCTCATCATCATCCTTAAAAGTTGCCAGAACAGGTTTTGCATCTTTATCATAACCGGATATATATCCGAACTGTTCAAGGACTTCCTTTGCCATTTTACGATTCATTAAGCTTAATGGAATATCCATCGGACAAGCTCTTTCACACTCATCACAGCCTATACATCTTCCAGCTAAATGATATGCCCTTATAATATTCCAGGCAAGATTTCCTTTCAATGTTGGCGATGTGTCAATCCACTGCGGAATATTTTTTTCAGCAATACATCTATTACAATAGCATAAAGGACATATCTGTCTGCAAGCATAACATTTAATACATCTACTAAATTCCTTTTGCCAAAATTCCCATCTCTCTTCCGGAGTCATTTTCTCCAATTTTTCCAGAACTTTAAATTTATCTTCCTGTTTTCCCGTGGATTCTTTTTTATCACCAAACAAATAATCAAATTCTTTAGGAGTTCTGACATCACACACTTCACATTTATCAAGTTTTGGATCTCCTACACCTTCACACGTCACACCAAGAATTACCACATCCTCACGCTTTATTTGATTTTCTTGAATGAGAGTAATAATCGCTTTGACATCACAACCTTTTGCCACAATCGCAGGTTTGCCTAAATTCTTATACTCTTTCCTCCACAAAAACGATGCTAAGTTATGATAACAATATTTATTGAACACAAGCTTATCAATATCTTCAATACGCGTAATATAAGCAGGTTGAATCCTATTTTTCGATGAACCTTCGATATAACCAATAACAACTTTAATATCACCACTTTTAAGAAGTTCTTTTGCTTTCTCTCTCAGTTTCTCAATCATTTTAACCTCAATAAATTATAAAATTACTTTACCACAACGACACGACGAACACAACGATATTCTAACCGCTAATTTCGCGAATCTCCGCGAATTTCAATATTATTATTTTAAAATTAATTCGCGATAATTAGCGTGATTCGCGGTTAATATTCTTTTCGTTTAAGTTAATCTTTTATCTTCAATAATCTCTTTATATCCTTTAAATGGACCTAATTTTTTTACTTCTTCATTTATATTCCGAATTGTGTCGACGAATTTCTTACCTTCTGCCGCTGATACCCAGGAAAAATGGACTCTTTTCGAATCAATTCCTACAAACTCAAGACATTCTCTGAAGATTGTCCATCTCCGCCTCGCATAATAATTCCCACTTGTATAATGGCAATCTCCCGGATGACAACCTGAAACCCAAATTGCATCAGCTCCTCTATCAAAAGCCTTAATAAGAAACATTACATCAATTCTGCCTGTGCAGGGAACTTTTATCATTCTGACATTGGGTGGATATTTCATTCGACTTGTCCCAGCCAAATCCGCACCACAGTATGTACACCAATTACAAACAAAGGCAATTATTTTCGGCTCAAACTCTGTCATTTAGCTTTATTTCTCCCATTATAAAAATAGAACGCGGATTTACGCAAATTGAAACGGATAAACACAGATTTGTTTTTTTCTAATCCACAAAAATCCGCTTTAATCCGCGTCATCTGTGGTCTATTTTCTTACAGTGTATTTATCTCCGCATACAATTCTTCATCCGTGAAACCTTCTAAATCGATACTCTTCGATGGGCAAATTGCTACACAAGGTCCACATCCCTGGCATAAACCCTTATTTACTTTCGCAATAACCCTGATAACTTTCCCTTCTCTATCCTTAATCTCTTCTCTTTCAACTGCATTATACGGACAAACTTTCTCACACATAAAACAACCAACGCAGGTTTCTCTATTCACGATGGCAATAACAGGCGACCTCTCAAGTTCATCATTTGCAAATAATCCTAAAACCTTCGCCGCAGCAGCACTTGCTTGTGCAACTGTCTCAGGAATATCCTTCGGAAATTGACAACATCCAGCCAAAAAAACACCAGCTGTATTTGTCTCAACAGGCTTTAATTTCGGATGTGCTTCTGCCATAAAATTGAATTGATTATAGGGTATCCTGAGAATCTGACATAATTTGTCCACACCTACTTGCGCAATCATTGCAGTGGCTAAAACAACCATATCTGCCCTTATCTCAACCTGTTCACCTGTTAAAGTATCTGCACCTTTAACCACATACTTCCCATTCTCACGATATATCTTCGAAACCCTTCCCCGAATATACATCACACCATCTTCTTCAATTGCCCGTCTAACGAACTCATCATAATCTTTTCCATTCGACCTGATATCCATATAGAATACATAAGCCTTACCATTATGAACTTTATGTTTATACAACATAGCATGTTTGGCAGTATACATACAGCATATCTTAGAACAATAAGGAATCCCTTTGGCATTATCTCTCGAACCTACACATTTGATAAAAACAACTGTCTCAGGTTCTTTCCCATCCGAAATTCTTCTTATCTCTCCATTTGTTGGACCCGACGCACTTGCCAATCTTTCAAATTGCAATCCATCAATCACATCAGGATAAATTCCATATCCATACTCACCATAACCTTTTAAAACGTCCTCAGCGGGATGTTTTTCGATGGAATATAATGTAAACCCTGTTGCAGCAACAATTGCTCCAACCTTAACTTCGATAATTTCATCCTTATCCTGATAATTGATTGATTTAGGTGGACAAATCTTTTCGCAAATTCCGCATTTATCTTTAGTCAGCTTAATGCAATTTTCTTTGTCAATGACAGGTTTGTTCGGAACAGCTTGTGGAAAAGGAATATAAATGGCTGTTCTCATACCAAGATTCATTTCGAAAGAATTAGGAATTTTTTTCTGTGGGCATTTATTCCAGCAATCGCCGCATCCTGTGCAGGTTTTATGGTCAACATACTTCGCCTTCTTTCTTATTTTGACAT
>Ga0315274_10002556_pt1 | contig 27373 bp, 26 predicted proteins | sample YL17G02_20_MG_FD_203700 | JGI IMG/M metagenome (GOLD analysis project Ga0315274, IMG submission 203700) | Sediment microbial communities from Yellowstone Lake, YNP, Wyoming, USA - YL17G02_20 | ecosystem: Environmental > Aquatic > Freshwater > Lake > Sediment | place: USA: Wyoming | collected...
CTGCCAAAGAGAGGGAAACTATCTTTGTGAAGATTGTCAGAGCACTCTTGGGGTTTTAAACACTCATCAAAAGCATCAAACTCATCCGCCAGCTGGCGGACTCAAGGATTTATATTTCGCTCTTCCCTATCAACAACCTTTGATTAAAAATTTAATCCAACGTTTTAAATACCAACCTTTTGTCAAGGAGCTGGCAATTCCCCTAACTTCTTTAATAATAACTCATTTTCAATTAATTGAGAAATCCCCAGCCGATTTTGTCAATTTCATTTTAGTCCCGGTGCCTTCGGAAAAAAAGAAATTAAAATGGCGGGGATTTAATCAGGCAGAAGAAATTGGAAAGGAACTTGCTAAATTTTTCCGAATTTCATTATTAAATAACGTTTTAGCAAAAATAAAAGAAACCCCGCCCCAGGTTGAGTTATCTGACGAAGAAAGAAAAGAAAACATAAAAGGAGTTTTTTTAGTAGTCGAAGAGGATAAATCCTCTTCTTCACCCGCGACTCTATCAAGAGGAGCAAGAAAGAACGGAAGTTCTTTCGACTTCGCTGCGGCTCGGGGAAGAAATGAGGAATTAATTAAAAATAAAAAAATTCTTCTAGTTGATGATGTTTATACTACTGGAGCAACTATGGAAGAATGTGCCCGGGTTTTGAAGGAATCGGGCGCCAAAGAAATTATTGGAATAGTTGTCGCCCGCGGCTAAAAGTTTCAACCCCGACTTTAAACCCCGTTAGAAATTTTAAATTGTTAGTTATTACAGAAGATATTGGCATCAAAAATTTCTAAACGGGGTAAATAAAAAAGCGAGCGAGATTATCGCACCGCTAGTATTACTCAAAGATTTTAGTGAGCTCGTCTTTTGCAGAAAACTTCAGATTTCTTATCTTTTCGTCAGTTATTATTTTGATGCCAAAACTTCGCTCTTTAACTTCTCCTATCTGAGAAGCCTTAATTCCATTTTCTCCCAAGAGAGAAATAATTCTCTCGGAGTTTTTTGGGGGAACAACGATTAACAAGGCTCCCGAGGTAATTGTTCTTAGGGGATCTAGGTCATATTCTCTACAAAGCACCACCGATTCTTCCAAGATGGGAATACTTTCTTTTCTTACCAAAAGACCGACCTGAGAAGCTGTGGCAACTTCATAAAGACCGGCAGCCAAACCTCCTTCTGTGGGGTCATGCATAGAGTGAACTTCTAATCGGTTTGCTAACAAAGCATCCTTTACTACTGATAGTCCCGGATTATAAAGGAAATTCTGGCATTTTTGGATGAAATCCTCTTGGTATCCTTTTTTTCTTAGCTCGGATTCTTTTTCTCTGGCAATAATGGAAGTTCCTTCTATAACGATTCCTTTTGTTAGAATAATCACATCACCCGGTTTTGCCCCGGAGGTAGAAACCAGTTTCTCTTTCTTAACTTCGCCCAACATGCAGCCCACAATGATTGGTCGATCCAAATTATAACTAATCTCTGTGTGGCCTCCGATTACGGCTATACCCAGCTCATTACAGGCCCGAGATATTTGAGCAAAAATTCCATCAACAAGTTCCTCGGTGGTTTTGTTCTCCGGTAAGAGAATGGTAGCCTGAAACCACTTTGGTACAGCTCCTCTGGTAGCAATATCGTTTGCATTAACTTGAACGGCATACCAACCCACTTCCTCTGTTGCAAAAGTTATTGGGTCGGTTTTTGCAACAAGATATCGATCAGAATAATCAATTACAGCTGCATCTTCTCCAAGTTTAGGCCCAACTACCACTCTAGGATCTGATTTGCTTTGATATTTCTTCAACAGCTTCTCAAGTAGGTGAAAGTCTAATTTTCCTAGTGGCAATACCTTTTTTCGCATTATTGTCCTCCTCTTTTTAAAATTGCTTTTCACTGTGGAATATTTTAACAAACTGTTATAAAAAATTTTCAGCTTTCACCCCAAAATGAATACAAATTGGCGGTGGGGGTGAGATTCGAACTCACGATACCATTGCTGGCATACTGGTTTCCAAGGCCGTCCCCTTATAGCCTTTTCGGTATCTCTCTAATAATGTATTACAAAGCGGTATTATAAGTTGTATCGCTTCTTCTTTCAATTGTTAAAATAAAAATGTTACCTTTTTTATTTGTTCGATAAATAATCCTTATTTGTCCCTTGCGAACCCTAAAAATATCTTCTCGCCCTTTCAGTTTTTTAATATCGAGGCTTTTAAATTGCCGATTTTTTAATTTAATCAAAATTGCTTTAATCTCTTCTCTCTCTTTTGGGTTTAATTTTCGGAGAGCCTTTTGGATTTTATCCATATTTTAGAGGCGGGCAAGAAGTTGGCTGATGTTAATTCCGCCTCTTTTTATTTTGGTGAAATCAATTATTTGCTCCCACAGCTCATCTGCTTCCTTTGGAGAAGAGATTTTGAATACTGGTTTTGATTTTCTAACCACCACAAAAGATTTACCCTTCTCTACGGCATCAATATAAGTATCGATATTTTCTCTTAATTCCTTAAGACCGACGATTGAATGATTGTGATTTTTCATAATATTAAAGTTAATCTTAAGTTTAACTTAATTCTAATCTCTACCACAAATGTTGTCAAGTGATAGTAGACAATATTAGTTAAAAATCGTCAGAGAAACGTTTTTAAACTGGCGGAGGAGGCAGGATTCGAACCTGCGGTCCCAAAATTGGGACTCCGCATTTCAAGTGCGGTGCAATCGTCCGCTCTGCCACTCCTCCTTTAAAAGCGGAGAGGGTGGGATTCGAACCCACGATAGGGCTATTACACCCTATAAGAGTTTAGCAAACTCTCCTTTTCAACCTCTCAAGCACCTCTCCGACTACTCCACTTTACCTCTTAAAATTATTTCAGTCAATTTGAATTTAAAGGAATTTTATGATAATTTTAAATAGTATTGGCGCCCGTAGCTTAATGGATAAAGCGTTGGCCTGCGGAGCCAAAAATTGTAGGTTCGACTCCTACCGGGCGCACCAATAATATTCATATATGAATCTCTCTACTCTCATTGAGGAAATTCCTCGGGTTGGGCCCCAATATCAAAAGAAACTAAAAAAATTGGGGATTAAAACCGTAGGCGACCTCTTATTCCACTTTCCTCATCGCTATGAGGATTTTTCTGATATAATTCCGATTTCAGAAGTTGAAGAAGGAAAAACCGTCTGCATCCAAGGAAAAATCATTGACATTAAAAATATCCGGATTTTCAAAAGAAGAATGACCATAACCGAAACACTGGTAAACGATAATTCGGGGACAATAAGAGTTACCTGGTTTAACCAGCCCTATTTAATAAACACCTTTAAAAAGGGTGATTTTGTTTTTCTGGCCGGGAAAATGGTTTCAAAAAAAGGAAGAAGATATTTATCCAGTCCGGCCTATGAAAAAATTCCTCCCCAATTTGCAGAATCTCTGGAAAATGGAGAAAGATACGATTCGGTCCATACCGGAAGAATTATTCCGGTTTACCCTGAAATCGAAGGAATGTCCTCGCGGTGGCTAAGATTTATTATAAAGCCGCTTTTAACAAAAATAAAAGACGGAATTCCCGAAACTCTGCCCGAAGAAATAAGAAAAGAGAACGACCTCCTTCCGATTAAAGAAGCGATTTGGCAAATTCATTTCCCCGACACTTTAGAAAAAGCCGAGCTATCAAAAAAAAGATTTGTCTTTGAAAAGCTTTTTGACCTCGCCTTGGCGATTCTCCGTGAAAAAATAAAATTAGCGAAAGAAAAAGCAATTGTTATTCCTATTAATCTTGAACTAATCAAAAAATTCATACAAAAACTTCCTTTTACATTGACTCTCGACCAGAAAAAATCCGCCTGGCAAATTCTAAAAGACCTGGAAAAAGCAAGGCCGATGAACCGGCTTCTGGACGGCGATGTTGGTTCCGGAAAAACAGTGGTGGCCGCAATTGCGGTTTTAAACGCGGTCAAGGCCGGCTTTCAGACAGCTTTTATGGCACCGACCGAAATTCTGGCAAAGCAGCATTTTAAAACGCTCAACGGTTTATTAAAAGGATTTAAAGTAAAAATCGGATTAATAACAGGGAAAGAGAATTTCTTTGTCAGCAAAAAAATCAAAAGAAAAGAAATAATAGACAAAACAAAAAATGGGGAAATTGACATTTTAATCGGAACTCACGCTTTGGTGCAGGAAAAAGTGGAATTTAAAAAACTGGGGCTGGTGATTATTGACGAACAGCACCGCTTTGGGATAGAGCAGAGGGCCCGCCTCTGCCATAAAGGCTACGGCGGGCAAGCAAAACTTATTCCTCACTTTCTTTCGATGTCAGCTACTCCAATCCCAAGAACGTTGGCTTTGACAATTTACGGAGATTTGGATTTGTCTTTGATTAAAGAAATGCCCAAAGGAAGAAAAAAGATAATCACAAAAATTATTCCTCCGGAAAAAAGAGAAGATGCCTATGATTTTATAAGAAGTGAAGTGAAATCTGGCAGACAGGTTTTTGTTATCTGCCCAAGAATAGAACCCGCAAACAACTTACAACTGACAACTAACAACTTACAACTAATGGGCTGGGCGGAAGTCAAAGCAGTCAAAGAAGAATATGAAAAATTAAAAAAAGAAATTTTCCCCGATTTAAATGTGGGGATGCTCCACGGAAAAATGAAAACCGAAGAAAAAGAAAAAGCGCTTACAAATTTCAGGGAAAGAAAAACCGATATACTGGTTTCAACCTCGGTCATAGAAGTAGGCATTGATTTTCCAAATGCCACCATAATGATGATTGAAGGTGCCGACAAATTCGGCTTAGCCCAACTCCATCAGTTCCGAGGCAGGGTAGGAAGGGGCAAAGACCAGTCGTATTGCTTTCTTTTTTCTGATTTTTCCCATAACCCCAGACTGAAGGCAATGACTCTCTTCCAAGACGGCTTTACCTTAGCAGAAAAAGATTTAAAACTAAGAGGTCCGGGAGATTTGACCGGCCAAAGACAATGGGGTTTTCCCGATTTCGTGATGGCATCATTAAAAAATATTGAGCTGGTTGAAAAAACGCGAGAAGCGGCAAAAGAAATTTTAACCAAGGACCCGGAATTAAAAAAATACCCCCTATTGCAGAAGAGGCTGGAGGAATTTAGAGAGAGAATTCACTTGGAATAAATCCAAAATCCAAAGCTCAAATGTCAAATCAAATCCAAAGCCCAAATGTCAAATTTTTGATTTTGGATTTTGAGCTTGATTTGAAATTTGGATTTTGACATTTGGATTTTTGTAAACTTTCTCGGTGACCCAAAAACCAAGGGGCTTTCCTAAAATTAGTCTGGCCTGGGCATCGAGAGCTGGAAAAGTGCCAAAGATAATTAGAGTTAGAGGGAGTAAGAGCCACTGGAAAACCATGGAAAGATTTTTCCAGCGGGAGCAACCTGCCGGTCGAGAAGGCAAAAGTAAAAGGGAAATAGCAGCTGAAACAAGCATCCCAATCATAGCAAGGGTCATAATGTTGCCAGTTAACCTCGGCAAATTATAAGAGAGCAAGGTGATGTTGAATCCCTCCCCTCCCAGAAGGAGAGGTAGCCATCCTAAGAAAAAAATAAGCAAAGCCGAAGTTGCCCAAGACCAAAATGCATCTAAGACGTTAAAGGTATGACGAAATTTTTCCCAAAGAGGAATTTTTTTATTTTTAAGGAAGCCGAAAAGGAGGTAGGGAATTTCATTACAACCCCAAGCCCATCTCCTCTGCTGTTTGTATTGATTAATGGCCGTTCTGAAAAAGTCTTTGCCCAATACGGCATCCATTGAAACAGGATAATGGAGAGGAATTACTCGATAATCGCCATCGTAAGCGAGGTAAGATTTCCAGAAGATATGAGAGTCATCATTAACTGACATTAAATTAGTAGGATAGCCGACTTCTTCGAAAACTTTAAAAGGAATGGAATGAGAAGAGAAAGTCACTAATTGTTCTGGTCTTTCTTGCTGCATCATCTGCCAAAAGGTGCCAGAAGTAGAAATTACTCTGGAAAAAGCTGGAACCTGCCAGATGTTGTTATTATAAATTGAAACTGGTTGATAGCTTGACCTGAGAGGTTTTTTTGCCTTTAAATAGTGCCAGGTTAGGCAAGCAAAATATTGAGGATAAACCCTGGTATCAACGTCGAAACAAGAAACAATAATATTTTGGCAAGGAATTTTTAATGGGTCAATTATTTTTTCTTTAGCTTCCTTTACTGCCCAGGCTTGATTAGAACCTTTTCCGGCTGCTTCCCCCGGAATATTTTTAGGATGAACTGTAATTAAAAACCGAAAAAAAATTTTCCCAAACTCAGTTCCCATTTCCTTAGCCAATTTTTGGGCAGATTCGCCTGCTCTTTCTTCAGTAGCTAAAACTATGAGCATTTTGTCCTTGGGATAATTTGAAGCAACCAAAGCCTCGAGGGTGGGTTCCACTATTTCAGCGCCTTCTTTATACATAGGCAGAATTATTAAATGACAGATATCTTCCCAATTTTCAATTTTCAATTTCCGAGCTTCTGCAGGTAGAAGCGAAGGGGAAGAAGAGAGACCTCTCTTCGCCCTACAATTTTCAATTTTTAAAGTTTTAAGTTTCTCTAACCAATTAATTTTAAGATTTTTTTTCATTTGTCTATAGGAAGCAAGCTGGTGAAAAGATAAATAAGAAACTCGAAGGAGCCAATAAAGGTCGAAAACAATAATAAAAATAGCCACCACAGCTGGGGCTAGCCAAGACAAGATAAAAGCCGCTCCTAGGGTTCCCCAAGAAAGAGCGCCAGGTAAAATTTCAAAAAACCGGTATAAGATTTTTTCCTTGGGATTTTTAAGGTCCTGAGCCCATGAGAGATTTAGGTAATCCCTACTCATATTTGTCGGATTAATCCATTAATCCAACCCTTAATTTGTTGAAATTTTCGGCGGTCACAAACATCTAATCTAAGTGTTCCGTAGGGAAGTGAGTTTCGAAGACGTTTTCCTTTACTTGCTCTACTTATTTGATGTGTAATATGAAAACGCTCTTTTGGGATTTTGGTTATTTTAGACCAGAACTTAATAGCTGATTGGGTGTTAACATTTGGATGTACGAGAATGTTCACTCGTAGTTTTTCTTCTGGAACTTGGAGGATTTCTCGAAGAAAACGGAGATATAATGTTATCATATCGGGATCCGAATTAGCAAGTTCAACGAAATGTGTATTCCCCCTTTTCCATCCTTCACCCCAATAAAGAGCAGCACCAACTAAAGTCAATTCATATCTTGATAGTGATTTAATTTCATTTACAGCGGTTTGTTTTGTTTTTTGATTCTCAATTTGAATAGCCCGTGTTCGACGTCGATTATTTTCAAATAAATTATGCTCTCTGGCAATTCTCATCTTTTCTTCAAGAAGTTTTTGAGTGCGTTCAGGAAGTTTTAAATTTTTGAACCATAGAGCGAGTGAACCTTTAGATACATCTAAAGTTTTTGCTATTTCGCCATAACTTTTACCAGCTAATCGTAATTTAATTGCCGTTTGATATCTTGGGTGCATAGCGGCGCTACGGGTAGTCGAAACCCGATTTAGTGATTGAAAGCCACTTGTCCTAACCGTTAGACGATAGCGCCAAATCAATATCGATTGTTTAAAATGGAGTTTTAAACATCTAACTCCCTTTAATCTTATCTCAAAATATGATAAATGTAAAGTATATGGAACTTCCGAAGGCTTACGACCCCAAAAAAGTGGAGGAAAAAGTTTATAATCTCTGGTTAAAGAGTGGTTTTTTTAATCCTGATAAATTACCCCGGCGACATAAAAAACCTTATTGCGTTATTATTCCCCCGCCAAATGTCACTGGAACCTTACATATGGGTCACGCTTTGAATGCGACAATTCAAGATATTTTAATTCGATGGCGGAGGCTTCAAGGATATAAAACTCTCTGGCTACCAGGAACCGACCATGCCGGAATTGCCACTCAGGTAGTCGTTGAAAAAGAATTAAAAAAAGAAGGGCGAAATAGATTTGATTTAGGCCGAGAAAAATTCATCGAAAGAATTTGGCAATGGAAGGAAAAATATGGAGATATTATTTTAGACCAACTTAAAAAATTGGGGGCTTCCTGCGATTGGTCGAGGACAAGGTTTACCATGGATAAAGATTACATTCTAGCAGTAAAAGAAGCTTTTTTACATTATTATAAGAAAGGTTGGATTTATCAGGGAGAAAGGGTGGTGAACTGGTGCCCGAGATGCCAAACTTCTTTATCTGACTTAGAAATAGAATATAAAGAAGAACAAGGAAAATTGTGGTATATTTGCTACCCATTACGAGACCCGTCCTCGTCGACGAGGACGGGTCTCGTGGTGGCTACGACCCGGCCGGAGACGATGTTGGGAGATACAGCAGTGGCAGTAAATCCAAGAGATAAAAGATACGAAGATTTAGTTAGGGACCGGGCCTCTATCCGCTTGCCCTTAATGAAGAGAGAAATTCCGATAATTGCCGATGAAGCGGTTGATCCCAAATTTGGGACAGGAGCAGTTAAAGTCACCCCGGCTCATGATTTAACTGATTATGAAATCTCTCTAAGACACAACTTACCAGTAATTCAAGTTATTAATGAAAAAGCTGAAATAACCAAAGAGGCTCCTCTTCCCTATCAAGGATTAAAGACTTTAGAGGCCCGCCAAAAAGTGGTTGAAGATTTGGAAAAACTTGGACTTTTAGAAAAAGTTGAAGACTACACTCATCAAATTCCAAAATGTTACCGATGCGCAACGACAGTAGAATTAATTCTTTCTAAACAATGGTTTTTAAAAATGAAAGAGTTAGCCAAAATGGCAATTTCAGCAGTAAAATCGGGGAAAGTAAAATTTACACCAAAACACTGGGAGAAAATTTATTTTGATTGGTTGGAAAATATAAAAGATTGGTGTATTTCCCGCCAAATTTGGTGGGGGCACAAAATTCCAATTCCTGGCCAGACCGATGTCTTAGATACCTGGTTTTCTTCGGCCCTTTGGCCCTTTGCCACTCTGGGATGGCCAAAGAAAACTAAGGACTTGAAAAAGTTTTATCCAACTAATGTTTTATCAACCGACCGGGGAATTATCAATCTCTGGGTGGCCAGAATGATATTTTCGGGAAAGGAATTTATGCAAAAAGAACCATTTCAAGATGTTTATATCCATGCCACGGTTTTGACCAGGGAGGGAAAAAGAATGTCAAAATCTTTAGGTACCGGGATTGACCCTGTTAATCTTATTGAAAAATACGGAGCCGATGCCACTCGCTTTGGAACTGCCTGGCAGATTATGGGGGGACAGGATATAAAGTTTGTGGAGGATAATATTGTGATGGGGAGGAAGTTTTGTAATAAACTTTGGAATGCAGCGCGGTTTGTTTTACTACAAACCGCTAAGTTAAAAGTGAAAAGTGAAAAATTAAAAATTACAGCTGAAAATTTAAAGTTAACTACGACGGATAAAAAAATTCTTCGAGCTTTAGAGAAAACAATAAAAGCAGTTAATAATGATTTAGAGGGTTTTCGATTTGGGGTGGCGGCGAGACGGCTTTACGAATTTTTCTGGCATGATTTTTGCGACGTTTATATCGAAAAATCCAAAACCCAAAACTCAACTGAAAAAGAAAATACCCAAATGATATTATTATATGTATTATTGAATTCTCTTAAACTCCTCCATCCTTTTATCCCGTTTATTACTGAGGAGATTTATCAGAAGTTACCGATAAAGAATAAAAAGAATTGTTTAATGATTGAAAGTTGGCCAAGTTGAAGAAACTAAAGTTTCTTCTCCAACTAGGCCAATGAATTGAAAATTCATTGGCATCTCGATGAATCTATGATTCATCGAGCTCGCTAACGCTTGTTATATGAGTTATCTTCTTTACGTCTTTTTTGGTTTAGCCCCTAGTATCATCTGGTTGCTTTTTTATCTCAGAAAAGATGTTCATCCCGAACCTAATTCAGAGGTGATAAAAATTTTCTTTTATGGAATGTTAGCTCCCCTGCCGGCGGTTTTCTTGGAAAAGGGGATTCTTGAGACAACCCTTAACCCACCATTTTCTAATTTCTTTCCGCCATTTTTAATCACAGTTTTTAATATTTTCATTGGGATAGCCCTGATTGAAGAGGTTCTAAAATACCTGGTGATTAGAGGAAAAGTCTTGAAGAACGCCGAATTTGATGAACCGACCGATGCCATTTTATATATGATAATTGCCGCTTTAGGTTTTGCCGCTTTAGAAAACATTTTGATTTTATTTCATTTGGGTCCAGCCTTTTTATTTGGAGAAGCTTTTTCAATTTCCCTCTTCAGATTTTTAGGAGCGACTTTTTTACATGCTTTGTGTTCGGGAACGGTAGGAGCCTTTCTGGCTTTGTCTTTTTTTGAAACAAAAAGTCGGCCAAAGTTTCTGGCTGTGGGGTTATGTCTCGCCTGCCTCTTGCACGGACTTTATAATTTTTCTATTATGGAAATTGAGGGAAGCTTAAGGGTTTTAATTCCCATTATTATTTTAATTGGCTTAGCCGTTTTTGTCTCTTTGAGCTTTAAAAGGTTGAAAAAAATGAAAAGTACCTGTAAAATATAATAAGAGTGTTGAACAATTATTTTCAGCGTGTTTTCAGCGTCTAGTTCAGCGGAAGTTCAGCGATAAAAACTTGGTAACGCTGAAGAGACGCTGATATACACGCTGAACTACGCTGAATTATTCAACAGTCTAATAATATATGGCAAATTTTTTTGAAAAATTAAAAAGAGGGATGGGAATTGAGGGGCCGGTCGAAGAGGAAGTTGAGGAAAAAATCGAAAAAAAACTAAAAGAAGAAAGCAAACCTCCTCAAGAGGAGAAAAAGACAAAAGTGCCGAAAGCAAAAAAACCCAGCACCAGAGCAGAGCTCGGTGCGGGGTTAGAAATTAAGGTCGAATCAATTGAGACTAAAGTGGAGGGAGTTGCAGAGCCCGCTCCCGGCCCTGAAACTCCAGTAGAAAAAGAAGTTAAAGAAAAGAGAGAAAAATGGTTTGAGCCAGAAGGGCAATTAGCCATTGATATTTTTCAAACAGAAAATGAATTGGTTATTCGATCGGCAATCGCCGGAGTAAAACCCGAATCTGTAGAAATTTCCTTCGAAAAAGACATAATTACAATTAGAGGAAGAAGAGAGAAACCACTTAAGGAAGAGGAAGATTATTTCTCCCAGGAATGTTATTGGGGTCCATTTTCCAGAGAGATTATCTTACCAGTGGAAGTTGACCCGAACCTAGCAGAAGCCACAATGAAAGAAGGAATTTTAACCATCAGACTTCCGAAAATTGAAAGAGAAAAGAAAAAGAAGATTATTGTCAGGGGATAAATAGTAAAAACCGCTCTAAAGGCGGTTTTTTAGTGCCCTCGGCAGGACTCGAACCTGCAACCCTTTTCGGGACAGCGTCCTAAGCGCTGCGTGTGTGCCAATTTCACCACGAGGGCTCTAATTATTTTACCCCGTTAGAAAAAAAATACAACACAAATTAATATTTTTAACTTTCGATTTTTCTAACGGGGTTACCCCGTTAGAGGTTAACGAACCAAGACGAAATTGTAAAGAGAACAAACCTCTAACGGGGTATCTTTTTTTAATCAAAAAATCAACCCCAACCTCCAGGGGTTGATTTTGATTAGACTCTGTTGGATTCCTAATTTTTCTAGACTCCTAAGACACTCCTGACAATATAGGGGATAGCTTTAGCTAAGAGGGCGACCAGCATTCCAATCGCGGCAAAAATTATGAGATCTCTCCCTGTCTTTACTTTTTCCGGGGTTCCGGCAGCTGTTACTAAATTAAATGCGCCCATGAGGATAAAGATAATCACTAAGGTTACCACAAAAACGAATATCCAGTCGGTAACATTATAAACTGTATCCATCACACAGCAAACTCCGCAGGTCTTAGTAGTATCACTGAAGGCACAATCGGCATTCTTGGCAGCACATGTAAATCCTCTATCCGTCCAGTTTACACCAGTTAGGTCGTGGCGCATCTTACATTTATCAATCGTAGAAGGAACTGTTTCCTGAGCCGAAGCTATCATTGGAACTGCCAAAATAACCAAAAGACTAACCAGGATTAGAGCTGTTAAAACTTTTTTCATTATTAATATCAATTATTAATGATTAAGCTCTCGATACTTCGACTTAGCTCAGTATCGACCCTGAGCTTGTCGAATGGTCGACCTTTTTAATATTTTTAATTTTTCGCTTTATCCCGCCTTCTATACCCTCATGCCCTCATCCTAAAATTTCTATACCGACTTTAACCCGTTATAGCCGCTCTTATCAAGGCTACGATTCCTCTAGCTGCCAAAGCTACTGCTACTCCTATAAAGGTATACGTTAACCATGTCCGAGCCATGGTTACTTTTTGTGAGTCACCACCTGCAGTTACAAAGTAAAAAGCAGCTACAATAATACAAAATATTGCCATTGCCATCAAAATGTTAAAGGCCCAATCAGTCATGCGCGCGATCACTTCCATTATATCTACTGTCGGGGCTTCTTCTATTTGAGCTAGGACAATAGTTGGTAAAATCAATAAACTTGCTGAAGCTAAAATTAATAAAACTTTTTTCATTTATTTTTTAATTTTGTTTTTTCATCGGCCTTTATTTATTTTAAAAATAAAATTTTACTTTTAACCAAGAGCCAATTAAGGGAAAGTAGAAAATTAAATCTCTAGTCGAAGAGATAAATCTCTTCTTCACCCTTCATTGCGATTCGGGTAAGACATGTTTATTCTCTTATTTGAAATATTTGCTTTAACAAAACAATTAATCCCTTAGCCATTAAAATAACGACTAAACCAATGCAAGTATATAAAATTATTTTTTGAGCAGTATCAACCTTTTTGGGGTCACCTCCGGCAGTAACAAAGTAAAAAGCAGCAATAATTATCATTAAAGGAGCAATAGCAAGAGCAATAGTAAAAATAAAATTGATAATTGCGTTTATTAACTCTTCGAAGGTATCATATGTGAGAGGGTTTTGAAATTCTACTGCCAAGGCAACGACTGGCAGTAAAAGTAAGGTTGAAATTAAAATTGGAGAAATCTTTTTCATACAATTTTATTTTACCAAAATTAAGGCCCAATGGCAAATACCGGCTTCAAACTCCTTTTCCACTTTTAAATTAAGCTCTTCGGATAACTCTTTAACTTCTTCGGCTGAAACCCTGCCTTCTTTTGGACCCAAAGAGGCGGTCTGCTTCCAATCAACAACTAAAATCTTGCCTACTTTTTTTAAAACTCTTTTTCCTTCTTCTAAAACTCGCTTTTTGTCCTCGCATTCAAATAAAAGATTGGTCATTAAGACTAAATCGCAACTTTCCGCCATCAATTTTGAAGTTTCGCTAACATTAGATTTAATTAGCTCGATATTGAAGATTTTTCCCAGTTTAATTTTGGCTTTCAAAGCTGAAAGAGGTTCCTCTAAAATATCTATAGCATATACTTTGCCTTCCTTTAATTCTTTTGCCAGGGGCAATGCCCAACCGCCAGACCCACAACCAAAATCAGCCGCCACCATCTCCTTTTTTAATTTAAGCTGTTTTAAAACTTCATTTGGATTAAGAAAACCTTCCATAATTTAGATTTTAGATATTAGATATTGGATATTGGATTTTTAAATAATCGTTATCTAATATCTATTATCCAACATCTAACATCTAATTTATATACACGTGGCTGAAGCCACTTTATCTCCTTCTTCCAATCTCATTATTCTCACTCCTTGGGTGGACCGGGAGAGCACGGCGATGCTAGAAATTGCCGTTCTAATTACCTGACCTCTTTGAGAAATAACAATTAAATCTTCCTCATTAGGCAATGAAGCCTTGGCTTCATTTTCACCCTTCGCTAATGCTCGGGTGGTTAAAGCCTTTGAAGCAACTAAATTCCCAGTCTTTGGAGTCGCTTTCGCCGTTTTAATCCCCGAGCCTCCCCTGCCCTGCAATCTATACTCTTTCAAATCCGTCCTCTTCCCGTACCCATTTTCCGTCACCACCAACAAATAATCGTTTTGACTTTTGACAGGCGAAGAGGACTCCGTCCCCTTCTTCACCTTCGCTTCCATAAATGGAAGCTCGGTTTTTAACTTTATCACGTCCATCCCCACTATCTCATCCCCCTTTTTCAACCTAATTCCTTTTACTCCAGCTGCTGAGCGGCCCATCGGCCTAATTTCCTTTTCCTTAAATCGGATAGACTGACCTTTTTTTGTCACTAAAATAATTTCATCTTCACCGGTGGTTTTTGAAACCTTTCTTAAGGCGTCTCCTTTCTTAAGAGTGATAGCAATTAAACCTGACCTTCTTACATTTTCAAATTCCTCCAGGGCTGTTTTTTTGATTATACCATCTTTGGTGGCAATTACTAAATATTTGCTCAAACCCTGGTCAGCTTTGCCCAAAGGCATTAGAGATAAAACTTTTTCTTGGGGAGAAATTTCCAGAAAGTTCAAAAGACCCCGGCCTTTTGCCACTCTAGTTCCTTCGGGAATTTCGTAAACCGGGGTCCTGAAAACTTTTCCCGAATCACTAAAAAAGAGCAAGGCGTCATGGGTTTGAGCAGTTAAGAAGTGCTCAACGATGTCTTCCCCAACCGTTTTCATTCCTAAAATCCCTTTTCCTCCTCTTCTTTGAAGCTTATAAGTGGCTGGGTTTAATCTTTTAATGTAGCCTCCTTGAGTGATAGTAATAATAGTTTCTTCTAAAGGAATTAAATCTTCTTCAGCAATCTCGCCAACCTTTTGAAGATGAACCTTTGTTCTCCTCTCGTCCCCAAAATTCTCTTTCAAGGAGCTTAGCTCCTTTTTAATCACCTCTTTTATTTTTTGAGGACTTTTTAAAATAGCAGTAAATTCTTTAATTTTAGAGAGTATTTCTTTTAATTCATCTTCAATCTTTTTTATTTCTAATTTAGCTAAAGCTGATAATTTCGTCTCCAAAATGGCATTGGCCTGAATTTCAGTCAATTTAAATCTTTTCATTAAGTTATTTTTCGCTTCCTCGCGGTTGGCTGAGTTTTTGATAACCCTGATTGCTTCATCAATCCCTCCTTTTCCCAGGCATTTATTAAGTCCTTCCAAAATGTGGGCCCTTTCTTTTGCCTTTTCTAAATCGTATTTTACCCTTCGATAAACTACTTCTTTTCGATGCAAGAGATAATAATTTAAGAGTTCGGCCAAGTTCAAAACCCGGGGCTGAATTCCCTCCACCAAAGCCAACATATTTAAATGAAAAGTTTTTTGGAGGTCGCTAAATTTGTAAAGCCGGTTTAAAATTTTCTGGGCTATCGTTTCTCGCTGTAAATCAATCACGATTCTAAGGCCTTCCCTGTCGGACTCGTCTCTAATATCTCTAATTCCCTCAATCTTTTTTTCTTGGACCAGATTGGCGAATTGCTCAACCAAGGCTGATTTTTGAACTTGATAGGGAATTTCAGAAATGACAATTTGAAGTTTTCCCGATGTTTGTTCGACGATTTCAGCCTTGCCCCTAGCTAAAATTGGTCCCTTTCCTTGAGAATAGGCCTGAATTATTTCTTTTTGATTAAAAATTTCTCCGCCAGTTGGAAAATCGGGACCCTTGATAAATTTTAAAAGGTCTTCGGTAGTAATTTTGGGGTGGTCAATCAAATAAATTAAGCCATCGGCAACTTCAGAAAGATTGTGGGGAGGAATGTTAGTTGCCATGCCAACGGCAATTCCAAGAGAACCATTTAATAAAAGTTGGGGTAGGGGCGAAGGCAAAACAACGGGCTCTTTTCTCGTTCCGTCATAGTTATCAACAAAATCAACCGTATTTTTCTCAATATCCCTAAGCGTTTCTTCCCCAATTTTGGAAAGTCGACATTCCGTGTAGCGTTGGGCGGCCGGAGGATCATTATCGATGCTGCCAAAATTTCCTTGACCCTGAATCAAGGGATACCTCAAAGAAAAATCTTGAGCCATTCTTACTAAAGAATCATAAACAGCTATGTCTCCGTGGGGGTGATAGCGGCCGAGGCAACTTCCCACCACAGTTGCCGACTTTCTAAATTTAGCATCGTGTCTCAAACCATCTTCTAACATAGTATACAAAATCCTTCGGTGAACCGGCTTCAATCCATCTCTGACGTCGGGTAAGGCCCGGGAGACAATCACCGACATAGCATAATCAATGTAAGAATCTTTCATCTCTTCGGTGATTTCTCGAGGCTTGATGTAGCCAATTTCTGTATTTACCCTGTCACCTTTTTCAAAAGGTGAAGGGTTTAATTTTTTACTATTTTTGGCCATTTTCTTCTGAGGGTTTCAAGGATTCTTTCAGCAACTCCTCTAATTTTTTTAATTCTTCTTGGCTGGTTCCTATCATTTCAAATTTTTGAAGCCCCTTTAATTCTTCTTCCAATTTGGGTATTTTCAGTTCTTCTTTAATTTTTTCTGTTTTGAAACTTTTTATTTTCGTTTCCAGGCTTTTAACCCACCCAAAAAAGAGGAAAATTCCAATTATAATGACTATTAACCAAAAAATGATTTTTCTCTTTCGTTCTGGTAAGTTTTGGAGTTTTTGAAGAAAATTCATGGTTTCAAGACTATTATTTTCACTTCTTCTCCAGAAATGTCTTTCTTTTTTATTGATAGTTTTGATTCCGGCGCAATCGATTTTATTCCAACCACTTTTAGAAATTTATCTATTCCATCGAGTTTTCCGCCAGCTGGCGGATTTAATTTCGGAGTCGAAGAAGTTTCCTTCTTCTCCACCTTCGCTTTCGCTCTGCGAAAGCTCGGAGGGCGAAGAGGACTTCGTCCTCTTCTTTCCACCCTTCGCTGCCGCTCGGGTATTTGATAATGCATTGGGATTATAATTTTGGGTTCAATCTGAGACATCACCCTTATTGCTTCTTTGGCTGAAATTGTATAAACTCCTCCCACCGGAATCATTAAAACATCAACCTCGCCAATTTTTTCAAGCTGCTCCTCGGTTAATTCTTTTTGGCCAAAATCTCCCAGATGACACAATTTTAAATCCTCGGCTTCAATAGTATAGATAGTATTTTCGCCTCGCTCCCTCCCTTCTCTTTCGTCGTGCCAGGAATGAATTCCTTGGATATAGACTTCTTTTACTTCATATTCCCCGGGACCGGAAATCAAAAAGGGTGAGGACCCACTTGTGGTCGCAGAAACTGCTTTGACATTATTATGGTCGCGATGGGAATGCGTTATTAACAAAATATCGGCCTCGAGTTTGGGAACCCTAAGGCCTAAACTTTCATCAAAGGGGTCAATGACGATTGAGATAGGACTGTTTTTTTCTCGGCGGGCAATGATTTGAAAGCAAGATTGCCCATGCCATTGGATATTCATAATAATATAATTTTATCATGGCTATTGCTGAAATTCAAGAATTATTGTAAGCTGAAAGATATTTAGGCGAAGAGAACTTCGTTCTCTTCTTCATCTACCCGAGCCGCAGCGAAGGGTGGAGAAGAGATTTATCTCTTCGACTTCGTCCCATAAACGGGGCTCGATATATGAAAGAATCGTTCGAAAAAAACAATTTAATAAGACCGCTAAAAGTTGGGGAAATTGTTGAGGGAAAAGTTATTGGCAAAGAAAGGCAGGGCCTCTTTTTGGACCTGGGGGCTTTGGGGACGGGAATAATTTACGGAAAAGAATTTCAGGAAGCTAAAAATGAATTGAAAAACCTAAAAATTGGAGAGAGCGTTTTTGCTAAAATAATTGACCTGGAAAATGAGGAGGGTTACATTGAGCTATCAATCAGTCAGGCCTCTAACGAGTTAATTTGGGGAGGATTATCCCTGAAAAAAGAAAATGGAGAAGTTATCGTAGTCAAAATTTCAGGAGCTAACCGAGGAGGCTTGTTAACCGAAATCTCAGGAATTCCCGCCTTTTTACCTGTTTCTCAATTATTGAGCGAGCACTATCCGAGAGTAGAAGGAGGAGACACGGCTAAAATCTTAAAAGAGCTCCAAAAGTTTGTTGGCAAGGAAATGGAGGTAAAAATTTTTGACCTCTCGTCAAAAGAGAAAAAATTGATTTTATCTGAAAAGATAAGGGAAATTGAGAAAATAAAAGAGGTTTTAAAAAATTATAAGGTGGGGGAGGTGGTTGAGGGAGAGATTACCGGCATCACTGATTTTGGAGCGTTTGTGAAATTTGGCCCGCCCCTTGGACAAGACTCGCCTGCTGGCGGCCCGGAAAATCTCGAAGGGCTAATTCACATTTCGGAGTTAGATTGGAAAATTATTGAGGACCCGGCCGAGGTTGTTAAGACCGGAGAGAAAGTAAAAGCAAAAATTATTGAAATTTCCGGGGAAAAAGTCTCCCTTTCTTTAAAAGCCCTAAAAAAAGATCCTTGGTTGGAGATTGAGGAAAAATACAAAAAGGGAGATATAGTTCCGGGAAAAGTAACCAAATTTAATCCCTTTGGCGCCTTTGTCCAGATTACTCCCGAAATTCAGGGGCTAATTCATATTTCTGAGTTTGGGACAAAAACAAAAATGGCTGAACGATTAAAAATTGATAAAAAATATGATTTTAAGATTCTGGAAATCCGAAAAGAAGAACACCGAATGACCCTGAAATTAATTGAAAAATAAGGGATCGAGTCGAAAAAACTATCAAGTGGAAAAGCTTGATTTTTTTATTTTTTTCAGATAAACTAATTAGGCGAAGAGGACTTCGTCCTCTTCTTCACCTTCGCTTTCATAAATGAAAGCTCGGTAAATGAAAAACTTAACTAAAAATTTTGTTTTTGTTTTATTGATTTTTCTGGTGATTTCCGGTGTTTTTACTTTGCTTCAGCAGCCATTTGAAAAAGAAAAGGAATTATCAATTACCCAATTAGTTGAAGAAATCAATCAGGAAAAAATTAAGAAAATTACTGTCTCTGGAAACGAACTTCAAATAGTTTATCAGGATGATTCAAAGGCAAAATCCAGAAAAGAAACCGAGGCCGCTCTGTCAGAATCTTTAATCAATTACGGGATAGATAAGACCAAACTGGCTAAAGTAGCAATTGAAACGAAAGAGGCCGGTGGAACCTGGACCTGGTTGGGACCAGTCTTATTTGCCGTTTTACCACTTTTACTTTTTGGTTTCTTTTTCTGGATGATTTTTCGACAAGCCAAAACCGGAGCCATGCAGGCTTTTGATTTTACTAAAGCCAGAGCGAGGTTATTTGGAGCTGAGGGTCGTCCCAGAGAAAAAATCACTTTCAAAGATGTCGCCGGCTTACAAGAAGCAAAGCAAGAATTAATGGAAGTTGTTGATTTTTTAAAGCAACCCGGAAAATATTTACAAATGGGAGCGAAAATTCCCAGGGGAGTAATGTTAATTGGAGCTCCGGGAACAGGGAAAACAATGTTGGCAAAGGCAGTTGCCAATGAAAGTAATGTTCCTTTTTTCTCAATTTCCGGTTCAGAATTTATTGAACTTTTCGTTGGAGTGGGTTCGAGTCGAGTTCGAAGTCTCTTTGACCAAGCGAGAAAAACAGGGAAAGCAATTATTTTCATTGATGAAATTGATAGTATCGGAAAAGTAAGAGGAGTAGGAGTAACTGGTGGCCATGAAGAAAGAGAACAGACCTTAAACCAATTATTAGCTGAAATGGATGGAATTGGCAGGGAAGAGGGAATTTTGGTTTTTGCAGCTACTAACAGGCCTGAATATCTTGATCCTGCCCTATTGAGACCGGGAAGGTTTGATCGAAGAATTGTTTTGGATTTACCAGATATTAATGAAAGGGAAGAGATTTTGAGAATTCATTGTCGAGGGAAACCCTTGGCTTTAAATGTTAATTTAAGAGAGGTGGCTGAAAGAACTCCCGGATTTTCCGGAGCTGATTTAGCTAATGTAGCTAATGAAGCTGCCATTTTAGCAGCCAGAAGAGATAAACACCAGGTTTTTCAGGAAGAAGTTTTAGAATCAATTGAAAAGGTTTTATTGGGGCCAGAACGTAAATCGCATATTTTGTCAAAAAAAGAAAAAGAAATTGCTGCTTATCACGAGGCAGGTCATGCCTTGGTTTCTTCTCAAATGCCAGAAGCTGAACCTATCAGAAAAATCTCGATTGTTGCTCGGGGATTGGCAGCAGGTTATACTCTGAAAATGCCAGCTGAAGAAAGAAAGATTAAAACCAAAACAGAATTTTTAGCCGAATTGGCAACTTTGCTTGGCGGTTACTGCGCCGAAAAATTGAAATTCGGAGAAATTACTACCGGGGCGGCTAATGATTTAGAAAGGGCTTCTCAATTAGCCAGAAAATTAGTTAAAGAATATGGAATGTCATCTTTGGGTCCAATTTCTTTTGGCGAAAGAGAAGAGTTAGCTTTTCTGGGAAGAGAATTTGAAACAGCGAGGAATTACTCTGAGAAAGTGGCAGTTAAAATTGATAAAGAGGTTGAAAAATTCGTTAAAGGTGCCGAAACTCGAGCTAAGAAAATTTTGACTAAAAAGAAAGGTCTACTTGAGAAAATTGCCAAAACCTTAATTGAAAAAGAGACCATTGAAAAAGAAGAGTTTGAAGAATTAGTTGGGAAAAGAAATCCGCCAGCTGGCGGAGAGCCTCCAAAACCCTTGCCCTCCCAAATTTTCAAAAGAAAACTTGGGAGGGGCTTGCCAAAAACAATTAAATCCGTCAAGGTAAAAATCGAACGTGTATGAGTTTGCGCACGTAGCTCAGCTGGTTAGAGCATTCGCCTTATAAGCGAAAGGTTTCGCTGGTTCGAGTCCAGCCGTGCGCACCATGGGCACTTGGCGCAGTGGTAGCGCGCCTCAGTGACATTGAGGAGGTCACAGGTTCAAATCCTGTAGTGCCCACATGGGATTCAAAATTCTCTACGAGGATGAAGATTTATCTGTTATCGATAAACCAGCCGGGGTAAATTGTGACGATTTTGAAAAAAGGGTCCATAGATTAGATAAAGATACTTCGGGAATACTTTTGGTGGCAAAAAACGATAAGGCCCTAGAATTTCTACAAAAGCAGTTTAAAGAGAGGAAAGTCAAGAAAAAATATTTAGCTTTAGTAGTCGGGAAGATTAAGGAGAATCAGGGCGTTATCGAAACTTTAATTGGCCGCTCGCCGAGGGATAGAAGAAAGCAGAAAGTATATTTACCCGGCGAACCTAATTCTCAAGGAAAAAGACAAGCAGTTACTGAATATAAAGTATTGCAAAGATTTAAAGATTTTACCGGAGCACATAACGCTTTATGTGCTCGGTATACTTTAATTGAGGTTGAGCCCAAAACTGGCAGAAAGCACCAAATTAGAACCCATTTTGCTCATCTTTCGCATCCGATTGCTGGAGACAAATTATACGGATTCAAAAAACAACCCCTGCCAAGAGACTTGAAGAGACATCTTTTACACGCCAGCTACCTGAAAATAAAACTTCCCGACGGGGAGACAAAAGAATTTAAATCGGAATTACCCGATGATTTAAAATTATGCCTAACAAATTTGAAACTTTTATGAAAGCTCAATTAAAAACCGATCTACCCGAGATTCGACCCGGTGATACTGTTCGGGTTTATCAAAAAATTAAAGAAGGAGACAAAGAGAGAATCCAAGTCTTCGAAGGCCTTGTTATTGCCCGAAAGCATGGCAAAGGAATTACTTCAACTATTACCGTTAGAAAAGTAATTTCGGAAATCGGGGTAGAGAGGATTTTCCCGCTTCATTCACCAACTATTGAAAAAATAGAAACTTTAAGAAGAGGCCGGGTAAGACGGGCAAAACTTTACTATTTAAGAGGAGCTAAGGGAAAAAGAGCCAGATTAAAGAGAGAAGAATTCAGGGAAGCAATAGTTGAAAAAAAGCCAGAGGAAGTGAAAAAAATAATTTGAGTGGAGTGAAGTAATTATGACACGGGCCCAGGTGGCGGAATTGGTATACGCAACTGTTTGAGGGGCAGTGCTCGCAAGAGCGTGTGGGTTCGAGTCCCACCCTGGGCATTCTGAATGTGGAGTTTTGGAATCCCGATTTGACTAGTTTACGGTCTATTCCACCCGCTACTCACTATTTCTCGGGTTGGATAACACGGGGAGAAAGTTGAATTGTTTTTGCAGTATAACTTCCGTCAGAGTTTTGGCCGCCGCTAACCATTATTTGTTTACCAATTTCAATATCGCCTATTGATCCCTCGGTTGTTTTGGATATTTCAGTAGAATCTGAAAAAAAGATAATTTTTGAGCCGCCGTCTGACATTTTCAGAGTTAAACTTTGCTCATCTTTAGCAATAACCTCGCCATTAAGAAAGTTTGTTCCAGTTCCTCTACCTGTCCCCTGCCCAAAACTACCTCCAACGTTTCCTTGCAAAAGCTGTTGGCGTTGTTCTTCGGATAAGTTTTGGAAATTTTGGCGAGAAAAATTTCCGAAAGAACTCTTACTTTGTTGATATTTCATCCCTCCATAAAATGCTCCACCTCCTATAATAATTAATGCGACAATAATTGGAATTATTTTCTTCATAGACCAAGCTTTTATTTATAAAAGCGAAGGTGAAGAAGAGGACGAATTCCTCTTCGCCTTTTATTCATAGCGTAACGCTTCTATGGGATTAAGTTTGGCTGCTTTCTGGGCGGGCCAGTAACCAAAGGCAATCCCAATGCCGGCAGACACGCTAAAAGCTAAAATAATTGAAAATAAAGAAATTTTGGTAGTCATACCCGCAAAAAATGTTATTCCATAAGCTATTCCACTCCCCAGAATTATTCCGACAACTCCGCCAATAAAAGTAAGCATTATGGCTTCGGCTAAAAATTGTAAACTGATATCTAATCTTTTAGCTCCAATGGCTTTGCGAAGGCCGATTTCTCGGGTTCTTTCTGTTACCGTAGTCATCATCATATTCATAATGCCAATACCGCCAACAATTAGAGAGATTCCGGCAATTGCTGCCAATAAAATAGTCATTGTATTAGTCATCGAAGAGGCTGCTCCGAGAATGTCCTGCTGCGATAATACGCTAAAATCAGCCATTTGAGGGTCTGTAATATTATGCAACTCCAAAAGAAGATTGGTGATCTCGGTCTGGACTTGAGTCATTACTTGAGGACTTTCGGCCTGAACGTTGATTGTTGAAACATAATCAGCCCCGGCTAACAATTTCTGGGCAGTTGTTATTGGAATGAAAACCATATCATCTTGACTGCCAAAACCGGTACCGCCTTTAGATTTGGTTACGCCAATGACTTTAAAATTTATACCATTAATCCTTACTGTTTCGCCTATGGGAGTTGTTCCTTCGCCGAACAAATCATCGCGAGTGGTAGGGCCTAACACCGCTACTTTTGACTGGCTACTAACATTTTGCTCAGAAATAAATGAACCTTGGTCTGTTTCAATATTTTTGACGCTCGGATAAGAGGCAACCGTTCCGACAACCTGAGTATTGGTGTTTTTCCCTTTGGCGACAATTTGATAACGACGAGAAAGTTCCGGAGCTACTGCTCCAACATTCGGAATTTCTTTCGCTATAGTTTCGCTGTCTTCAATAGTCAGTGTTTGGGCGCTACCCCTACCGGCTGAAACCTGAGAAAAACTCCTCTGGAATCCGGGGCTAACTGTAATTAAATTCGATCCCATTGATTGAATACTCGTTTCAATTGAGCCAGTTGCTCCCTGGCCGATTGAAATCATTGCAATAACAGAACCTATCCCGATGACAATACCTAAAATGGTCAGGCCCGACCTGGTTTTATTAGCAGAAATAGCCAAATATGTTTCTTCAAATAAGTCAGTGATAAGCATTTTATTCTTTAATTTGCTGAACCGTTTTAGAACGATGATTGATTACGTCCTCAATAATCTCTCCATCTTTGAGGAAAATTGTTCGCTCGGCTTTTTCGGCAATATATTTTTCGTGGGTAATCAGAATAACCGTTCGACCTTGCTTGTTTAAGTTTTTGAAGGTCTCAAGAACAACTTCACCGGTTTTGCTATCAAGATTACCGGTTGGTTCATCAGCTAAGATAATAGTTGGATTATTCACTAGAGCCCTGGCAATAGCTACTCTCTGCATCTCACCTCCGGAAAGCTGATTAGAAAGATGATAAAAATGTTTTTCTTCCAAACCTGTACTTAATAAAGATTTCTTAGCAATTTCTTCTCGCTCACCCTTAGGGATATTGGCATAAGCTAAAGGTAATACCACATTTCGTAGAACCGTTGTTCTGGGTAAAAGATTAAAAGATTGAAAGACAAAACCAATTTTCTTTTTACGAATATCAGCCAATTCATCATCAGAAAACTGAGAAACGTCTTTTCCTTCAAAAAGATATTGGCCACTACTTGGAATATCTAAACATCCTAAAATATGCATCAAGGTTGATTTACCCGAACCGGAAGGTCCTATGATAGCCACAAATTCACCCTCTTTAATAGAAAAAGAAATGCCTTTGAGTACCGTCGTCTCAACATCGCCGGATTTATAAACTTTGGTAATGTTCTTAACCTCTATCATAATCCTGGTATTCGAAATTCTTGAGTTCCCCGACTTTGATTAGTCTGAGTTTGAGTAGTTTGAACCTTATTTGAACTAATCGTTGAAGTAACAACAATATCGCCTTCTTTGAGGCCTGAGACAATTTCAGTAGAAAGGTCATTTGAGAGTCCTGTTTCTACAGGTTGCTGTTTTGGCGGTTGTGGCAGAATTATTCCCGAAGTATTGGCCAATAATTGTTGTTTTATTTCTTCTGACGCCTCTACTAACTCAACATAATAAGAATTCCCTTGAGATTTAATCGCGCTATTTGGCAAAACTAAAACATCCTGTTTGGCATCAGTAATAATATCTGCCGTGACACTCATGCCGGGTTTAACTTTTTCTTCTTCAGTATCAAAAGCAATTTTAACTCCGTAGTTTACCACTCCCTGAGTCACTGTTCCTACTGCATCAACCTCTATAACTTTTCCAGATATGCTTACTTCCGGAAGAGCATCAAAGGTAAGGGTTGTCTTTTGACCAACTTTCACTTTGGCGGCGTCAATCTCATTTAAAGTAATCTCAGCGATATTCTGCTGGCTGATAAGAGCAACAGCCGCGCTAGCCGCCGAAACCGTATCTCCTTTTTTGATATTAACCTCGGCAATCAAGCCATCGAAAGACGCGTATACGGAACAGAGGCTTAAGTTTTGTTTAGCCGTCTCCAAAGCTTCTTCTTTCTGCTGAACTGCGTTTTTCTTTGAACGGATTTCCAGTTCGTCGGCGCCGGCTTTTAAATCCGCCAAAGATAATTCTTTTTCTTTCAAACTGATTTCGGCGTCAATTAAAGCTTGCGAGTTGCTTTGTAAAGATTTCTGAGTTGAAGCGAGATTCTGGACAAAACTGTTCGTTTGCGAAAAATAAGATTTTAAACTGGAACGATAGCTTGTTATCATGCTGTAAAGACGCAGATTGTGATTGGCAAAGTAATCGGTCACGAAATCCAAAAGATTAATTTCGCTTTTGATCGCTTGAGCAATGGCTTTGGTCGTGGCAGCGGTTTCATCTAATAAACTACTAATAGTCGCGTTGTCGGCATTATAACTGCTATTTTTATAATCGCTTAAATTTTGGTCGTAATTTTCTCTGGCGATTTTATAATCATTATCGGCGCTTTCGATAAATGGTTCTAATTTATCTCGATCATCATAATCAAAAGAATTCTGATAAACCGTTATATTCCAATCATAATCGCTAATTGTTGTTTCGCTTTTCGCTATATCATAGCCGTATAAAACATTTTGGGCTTGGGTGATAATAGTAGGCAAATCAAAGAAGACGTCAACGACTTCGTTAAACGCATCTTCATATCCCGTCTTAATGTTTTCTTCCGCTTCCTCTTTAGATTGTTTTGCCTTAGTCAAAGCGTTTTCCGATTGCAATAAAGTAAGTTCATCAGGAGGAGCCAGCAAATCGTCTAAGTCAAGTTGGGCTGTTTCTAGCGCAGTTTCGGCATCGGCCACGGCTTTTTGGTAATCAGTTTTATCTATGGCAAAAAGCAGAGAGCCTACTCTCACTTTTTCGCCGTTTGCCACGCTTAAAGAGGCAACTTTACCGGAAACCTCTGGTTTTATATTCACTTGATTTGAAGCCGAAACCTGACCAGAACCAGAAACCGAAACAATGAGCGTTCCTTTTTCCACTGTGGCTAATAAATAGCGAGGTTCTGTGCTTTTATTAGTTATAGTTCGATAACTAAAATAACCACCGAAAATTAAAAGAACCAAAATCGGAATAATGATTTTTTTCTGAAAAATTTTTTTACTCATAAAATTTCATCCCTTTAAAACTCGTTTTTGGTGGAAAAACCCTGATTAATTTTGCTTCAATCTGTCCTTCTTCATTTGGAGAGCCAATAATCACTACTTGGTCATCCACTTTCAAATCCGATATCCTGATATCTTTTCTTCCTGATTGAATAATTGTTTTTTCGGTTACTAAGAAAACTTTTTCTACATCTCCTCTTCCTTTGATAACTAAAGTATCTCCCTCGATTTTAATAATTTGACCAAAAGTGCCGTGACTTTCAATAAAATCGCCAGGGAAAGGAGGTAGTTGTCGCCAGTCGCCAAAAAATCCTTCTTGGGGTCCGGCAAAATTTTTATGATAACTCTCTGCCCAGCGGTAGGAAAATCGCGCTTTCATTCCGCCAACAAGCATACCAACGCTAAATATCAAAGCAACAACCACAAAGCCGATGATGACGATGATAACCCACTTAAGCACATCAGAATTTATTTTTTTGTTATTTTGTTCGTTATTAGTCATAAATTTAGCTAAAGTTATTTATTAAATATCCTAACAATAATCTTTTTCTATGGAGAAACAGCCGAAGAGTAAAAAGAGTCATTCCAAGACTTATTGCAAAGGCTACTATACCCATAATCGGCAATGATTCAAGAATAGCTAAACTGAAATCTTGCCATAGAGCAATGAAAGTACCAAAATCACTGAGAGCAGTGGAAATAAAGTAAGAAATTCCAGAACTCTCTATTTGATTTATAAGTATTGACCAAGAAAAAGGTGTTGCTATAAATGAAGCAACCAAAAGAAATAAAAAGCCAAATAGCAGTCTTCTTGTGTGTTGTAGTTCCTGTTCTCGTTTAATTGCAAGGATAATACGATCAAAAAGACCCGCGGGCGGTTCCTTTGGTTTAATATGGGTAAAAAGTTCTTCGTAATCCTTGCGCATACTCTCTCTTTACTAATACGACAAAAGGATGCCTTTTGGTGCATCCTTTTTATGAAACTTAATTACCGAGTTCCCGTTTACGGGAACGAAGGTTAAGAAGAGAACGAAGTTCTCTTCGCCTATTTTTATGTATTTATATTAAGAATCAGAAAGCAACC
>Ga0315274_10002557_pt1 | contig 27363 bp, 26 predicted proteins | sample YL17G02_20_MG_FD_203700 | JGI IMG/M metagenome (GOLD analysis project Ga0315274, IMG submission 203700) | Sediment microbial communities from Yellowstone Lake, YNP, Wyoming, USA - YL17G02_20 | ecosystem: Environmental > Aquatic > Freshwater > Lake > Sediment | place: USA: Wyoming | collected...
CAACAGCGGCGGTTCTTATGCTTCGTGCTTTCATCATCGGTCTTCTCCCTATCGTATGACCCGTGATTCGCATGCCCGATGTCCTCCCCCAGACGGCACGACCCCTACCAATCCAAGTAGTCGTCAGCCTGACCACTCGCAACCTTATCGGTGAAAAATGGCGACACGGGGTACACATTCGGGTAGCGGAGGAAGGTCACGTGGCCGTCCATGTAAAGCACATTGCTGCCGCCGGGGATGTGGTTGCACAAACCCGATGTGCCTGGCTGCGACCCCGAGAGGATGTCCATCATGACCGGGATGGTGCTTTGTGCTTGGGCCGATGCCGCCGGGTTGTTGATGTCCGAGATGAAGAACCGTTCGATGCCTTCGCGGATTCGGTATAGGACGCCGCTGCCACCGTTGCCTTGGCCGTCCTCGACGTCCCAGTCGATATCCGTATTCGTTTCGTTCCACTGGCTCAGGCCGCCGGCCTTGTGTGAGACGACATAGTCGGCCGCGGCGTCCAACTCGAAATTGTCCGTGACCGAATGTGCAAAGTAGAAATACGACCAGTGGGCGCCTTTCACGTTCAGGTAATCGCCGACGTTCGTCACCGTCACGGTGGCGGCAAGCCTCGAGTAATCCGCCGGGGCCAGCTCCAGACCTTGCCCGGCCAAGACCGTGTCCAGTTCATCAAGCACCGTGCCCGCCTCGAGGTCCGAGGGACATACGCAAACCTTCCAATCGGTGAGGTACTCGGGATAGACCTCGTCCCAGCCTAGCGCCAGCAGCCGCGGCATCCCCTCCTCATAGAGACCGAAGCCGGGGTGGGCCACGTCCATGGGCGGGAACTTCGCGCCCCTGCTCTCGTTGGCGTACATCTTCAACACGAGTCCTATTTGCTTCAGGTTGTTTGCACAGCTCGCGCGCCTTGCTGCTTCCCGAGCACGCGCCAACGCCGGAAGCAGAATCGCCGCCAGGATCGCGATGATAGCGATAACAACCAAGAGTTCAATCAGTGTGAATCCCGTTCTTTTCATGACAGCACTCCATTCCTTTCTTCCGCTTCGACTGGCGGTATCAATTCCACCTCAATGAGTTTCAGCACTGCCTGTATGTCCAGGGTATTGTACCATGTCGAGTCGGCCGTTCGCCCGGACAGTTCACCGGCTTTCTGCCGTGCGTGCGACGCGAAAGCCGATGCTCGGGTATTCCATTTCAGGGTTGGCGTAGAAGCGGCCCGCGGCCTGACGGTTGTTGCCCAGGAACCAGGCGCCGGATCTCAGGCCGCGATGGAGTGCACCCACCGGGGTCTCGGTCCATTCCCAGGCCCAATCGGCGAATCCTTCCATGCCCCAGGGGCTGACCTCCTCGGGGCGAGGCCTGGCGATCACGGGGCGGTCCGACGTCCGCGGGGAGAAGTGCCGGTACCCCGAGCAGCCCACCTGTTTGTGGAGCTGCCATGCTCGGTGCTGGAAAATCGTCGCAATACGTCTTCGCTGTCCACAGTTTTCCCGAGCCACCACTCATAGTACGAGCGGTTAAACACGTCCGAAAGCTGTTCGCGTGAGATCTTGCCCTCTTCAAAATTCTGTATCAGCGGGCTGAGGCCTAGGACATTGGCCTTGAAGCAACGGTCGTTCCAGTCGCACCAGTCGCGCGGGCGATTGAGGGAGCGATTCCAGAGTTCAAGCATCGCAATGAGGTCGTCAAGACACGACGGCGAGTTCTCATCCATTGGCAACGCCAACTGCAACGCCGCCGCCAGCTTTTCGCGTTCCAAAAGAAGTTGGGACCAGCGTTCGCGGAACTGCACCAGCTTGCGGCCAAGCTCTGCGTCATTCTTCAGCGCATCTCGCGAATAGACCAGCAACTTACCCGTAACAGCACTCCCGAGCCAACAACCCACTCTACGCTTGCCCATGGACGTGCGAACACCACTGTTCCCGTGTCTACGCCCGACTTCGCTTGCACCGCCTCGCCCGAGTACCCGCCATCATACAACCCCTCTGTCGCTGATGGCGTCATTGTCTCTGAAACCACTGAAAAGCGGAAGATGGCCTTCACCGGACGGATACGGAACATCAGTATACCTTCTGATACGTTTGGGTAGGCTCTGCGGGGGGACCGCTCGAAAGGGCGGTCCCTACCGCGACCGATGACTACGTCTCCAGCGCCTCCCGGACTTTTGAGGCCAGGTCTTTCTTGGATAACGGCTTCTGGATGGAATACGCCCCTTCATTCGGCACGCCGTGGTGGGCGATGACATCGGCGGTGTATCGCGTGCGCTGCTCGTAAGACCGGCCGCCACACGCACGTCCTCGTTGGGGTGCTACCCCAACGGTCGCGGGACTCCTTGCCGAAAGAGCGGCGCGGAGTCATCGTAGCCACTCACCCGTGATGCACTGGAGGTTCCGGAGGAAAGTCACAGGTTTCGGACCCTTGTCGTGCTACCCCAACGGTCGCGGGACTCCTTGCCGAAAGAGCGGCGCGGATGCAGAGCACGAGATTTGCAGCGCGTTAGCGGCCCACTCCGGGGTTGGACGTGATTCTCTCGAGCACGCCTTCGTTCGCCAGTTCCCGAAAGTGTTCGCGAATCTCCCTCGGTAGCAAACCACCGCGGACCAGAAGCCCTAACTCCATGTTGATGCTTAATGCGTACTCGGTCAGATTGGCGCTTGAAATGAAAGCCATGCTGCCATCTGCGACAGCGCACTTCACGTGCATCGCCCCAGTATTGCCTTCCGAGTCCTTCTCCCTGGTCTCGTCCGGCCACACGTAGATCGTGGCGGAGTCGGCCAAGCGAGAACCAAGAGCGGATATGGCTTTGAGCGTCATGTTGCCTGACTTGGCGGACTCAACGACGAACACAATGATTACACCACGGTGGGCCGCGTCAACGAGTGCCTTGGCAATCTCGGGCACTTTGTAGGCGGCGAAGGTGACGATCAGGAGTTCTCGCTGGCTGGCGGCGATAACGTCCAGTATGGCTTGGTCGGTACGTCGCAACGACGAATCCTTGGGTTTGGGTCCCGTCCAGACAAGCTCCAGGTCCTGCCACTTCTGCCAATGGGCGTTCGTATTGGCGGCGCCGCGAAGCGCCCACGCCAAAGACTCTGGGCTGACTGGCGGCTCACAGCGCTCACAAGATTGCAGAAGTTCTGTCAACTTGGCTTGGACCGTTGGTTGGGCAAGGTGTGCGATGGAATGCGATACATCCCGGAAGGCCGACACGGCGCCCGACTTCCCAAGTTCAAAGCAGATGGTCTCCAACAGTGTGGAAGGGACTTCGCGAGCAATCTCGGCTATGGCTTCCAGAAGAGCTTCCTGCGATTGATCCATGTTCCGTCCTATTCAAAGAAGGCGAGGTCTGCCGCCGCGTACGTCTGAACCAACGTGGCTCGGTCCAAATACTTATTACCTCGTTCACACGAGGTCTCAGGAGCAAACAGACACGCGTGACAAGCGGCCCCGTGTATGGTCATCGCCACGACGGGTAGATGCTCGGCACAAAGCGGGTCCGAGGCGCACAGGCGGACTTGTTCCAGTGCCTGATCAATGTGTCGTCCAAGGACATCGAGCATTCCCAGGCTGACTAACCCGCCCAAAGTCCCTTCACTGTCGGGAGCCGCTGTGTAGATGAGCACTCCGGCCATAGTGTCCGGACCTTGTTCTGACGTTCGAGCATAGATCCGTTCTCGGACGCTGGCAGCCGTATACCCACATTCGAGGGAGAGCTGCCGCATAAGAGCATGGGTAAACGAATGCAGCAGGATGTACCAGATGCCTGGGAATCCCGCTCCAGTGGGCTCGATCTTCCGTAGACGCCGCCACTCCTGGTGGGCTTCAAAGAATTCCTTCTGCCTGGCCTGAACGGCTTTCTTGTTTTGCCAGGTCTCAAGTTTTTGGAGATTGAACTGCAAAAAGAGTCCCTCTCCTCGGACTTCAGACGCAGGCACCCATGTGGGAGCCGACCGGGAAAGCGGGGCTTGGCGTTCCGGTGGAACCTCGGCTCCGTCGAAGAAATCGCCGGGAGACTCGACGCGTGTGAAGCTCAACAACGCGCCTACTTCACGGATGCGTTCAACCAGGACGGTCTTGTCAACGAAACGTTCGTAGCCTTTGGGCGGAGCGATGGTCTGTAGCTTGAAGTCCGCAGTAGCAATTGACGAGGAAGCGGCGGAAAAGATGCTCCACTCGGGGGTCTTCAAGTCTTCAACGGCACCTGACGAGCCGCCGTCACCGCCGCTATGTTTCTTTTCGATGGCCTGCCAGATCTCGTCGTCCGTGAACTCGGCCAGCGACGGGAACAGACCCATCTCCCGTGCATCATGCAGGCTTTCGATAGACCGGACCTTCTGGAGTTTGGCCCAGTTGTCGTTCACAAGCTGAGCAACCTTGTCTTCGGATCGAGGGATGGACAGGACCGACAGAGTGATCGGGAACCAACTGTTGGAGGCCCCGAGCAAGGTGACCCGAACCGACTCATCGCAGCCGCCATCCCCTCTGACCCGCAGGTGAGGGTGTCTGCCCGTGCACTTGGGCAAGTGTTCGTCCGCGTCCGGACCGACGGCATCACCGAGCCGTCGGCGGGCATCGCAGGCATCACACTGGACGATGATGTCCGATGCCTCACCGGAAATGCCGAATTCCCGCATACGCAGTATGGGACTTCCTTTCGGACACTCGGCCCCATGGTGTACATACCAGACCCAGGGAAAATCATCGAGGTGGCCGTTCTTACAGGCGAGCAGGAACCGTACGGACAGCACATTCGGCCTGTTGCCTTTGTTGCAGTTCATATGGACGTACCGGGTGAGGTCCGGGCGGTAAGGCCTGGTCTCGCGGTCGAAGACGCCACTGTCGATACGGCCCAGGAAATCACAGCGGGGGCATCGGAACCACCGTGGAAACGGTACGACCGGCACTCCGACTTGGGGGCCGAAGGGGTCATCGGTATCTTCGGGAAGACAGGGCGGCAGATTTAGCGCGGTCACTTGGTGGCCAAGACGAGCCTTGACTGCGGCCAGAAGTCGTTCTTCCGTGACCGAGGTGCAATAGCCGGTGTTCCAGTCGTCTGTCCCCATCACGACGACCGACATGTTCGGCAGATCCAAAAGCGATCCAACGCCAAACGTGAACAGCAATTGACTGGGGCGGATATCGCCGACTTTGACGGGATTCTGTTTCGAGTTCATTGTGCGCCCCCCGTCGTGTCTGAAGCTGCGGGCTGTGCCAGCGGTTCGTCGAAGCCGTGTCCGTCATCCAGTATTAGGTTTACGGTTGCCTCGACATCTCGCAGCGAATTCAGGCAGGTAAAGCGTTCCCACTCCTCAAGGCCAGGAGGCTTCAGCAGGCCCACAGTGATCCCGTCATCCCTGGTGTCGTACCCCAAGTGGACCTTGGAAATCTGGCTCAACCACAAGTCACGGCGTTCCTTCAACATCTTACGGACCTCGTCGCCGAGTGCGTTGCTGCCCTCCACTAGGGTGGCTCTGCGAACAATGGTTTCAATCGCAGCCGCCATCAAGGCGTGGTCGCGGGTCAATGCCCGAGCCTTATCGTTTGCATTCAGTTCCTGCTCGGCCAAGCGGATCAGGGCCACCAGCACCCCTGAGAGACCACGGTCCAGCGCTCGCGGAGCGAACGGCGTCACAGACAGAGCTTCGACGTGCTGATAAAACGTGGCGTGGTAGTGCTCGAATCGCTCGTAGTGGGACAGGTCACGCGGTCGTGCCCAGTTGTAGACGGTGACAACCAGGCCGGGGAACCGGCGCCCGACACGGCTCGTGGCCTGGATGTACTCTGCCGTTGTCTTGGGCTGCCCGGAGACGGCCATGAGTCCAAGTCGGTCCACATCGACGCCAACCGATATCATGTTCGTCGCGAGTACCACGTCCAACGGGTTTGGAGGGTCTACTTTCTGGTTTGCTTTTCGCTGGGCTTCGCGCCGCTTGTCGTCTGCCTGGTTGAAGCCGATATCCAGGAGATCGAGAATGGCAGGGATCTCAGTGCCGCTCACACGGGAGGTCAACTCCCTCAGGAACGGAGGGCGTCGTTTTGCCAATCCCCTTTTGTCCGAATCACGCAGACGGGATCGGATGTCATCATCGACCAGACGGCGCGTGCCGCCAAGTTCACGGATGGAGTTGAAATAGCCAGTCAGCGTCATCCAGGGATCAACGAGGGAGTCGTACTGCTCATAGAGCTTCTTGGCGGCGGCCAGAAGGGCCACATAAACTCGAATCGTGGCTACGGGGTAGCGGCGTCCCACCGCGCAGATACCGAGGTAGCGTCTTCCAGGATATTTGTCGCACGGGGTCCGCTGAACCGAGAAGAAGTTGTCTTCAATCGACGTACCATGCGGCGGGAAGACCTCCAAGCGTCGAAGAAAGATCTTGTAGACTTGATCCGGCGCTCTCCGGATCGTTGCGGTTGAGGCGATCACCTTCGGTCGGACCCGTTCGCCGCCAACGGTCCACGAACAAAGTTCATCCACGGCGGTTTCGTACAAGCCCACCATCGACCCCATGGGTCCGCTAATAAGATGAAGCTCGTCCTGGATGATCAGGTCCGGTGGCCGCAACGGCGCGTGGGCGGTTCTTTTCACTGCGGGCAGGTTGCCACGCCGGGGATGAGAACTGCTGTCTTCGATTTCCGGCGAGGTGAACCCGTGCCGGGGACAAACGCCGTCCACTTGTCCAAACAGCACCTGAACCGTGCCCTTCCATGGCATCTGAGCGAACTTGTCCACAGTCGCGATCAGCAACGATGGCGGCCGGCGGTAGATCTCTTCATCGACCACGAGCGCCGGTATGCCTTCGTCGGGAGAGTGGCGTTCACTGAAGGTGCAACGGCCAAGATCGTCCCCGCAGTAGATGACGGTCCGATTATGAGTGTTCATCCCGGAATGGACCTTGATGTGTTTGCCTGGATCGATCTTCGTGCCGCACCAAGGACAGGACGTAAGTTGAGCCGGAGTCCCCACGCCGCCCACGTACTGGCCGCCATGACTGCTGGCAATGGCTTCCTGGGACTGCTTGGTGGTGTTGGGCGTGGCTTTCTTACCCACCCAGAGGCCGATTCGGAACGGGGCTTCACCCCATTTGCCGATATCGGCTTGGCGAATGGTTTCCATGGCGCAGATCAGAGTTGCGGCACGCTGGAACTGCTGAAGCGTCAAGAGACGCAGCGTGTACCGCATCAGGACGGCCACACCGTGTTCACCGGATCGGCCTTCAACAGGACCTTGGAGTCGGCGGAGCGCCATCGTGTATGCAGCCAAGCCGAGATAAGCTTCGGTCTTGCCACCGCCGGTCGGGAACCACAGGAGGTCGGCGACAGCCTGGGTCTCGTGGCTGCGATCAGGATGATGCAGATCCGTAATGCTCGGGAGGTTGAGCAGGACGAATGCCAACTGGAACGGATACCATGTCCGGTTCTGAGGAACGTCGATATCCGACAAGCCGTCCTCGAATTTGCGCTGCCCTTTCCGCACCTGCTTGGCGAATATCGAATGGACGCGCTGTTGCCACATGGCCTCGTTGGCGAAGCGGAAGGCTTCTGCGGCGTTCTTGTTTTGCGAAACTAGAGCAATTCCCGCGCGAATCCGTTCGAGGGCCTCGCGGCAATGCTGGATGGCTTCGTTGGCGGCCTTGGCGTGAGGACCGAGGCCATCTGCGCCGGAAGCGGTACGTTGGGCTTGCCGGTCAATCCATTTGGCATAGGCGTCCGGCAATACACCCATCTTGGCGGCGAAATCGGAATCGGCTGTTTCCGACAATTCCTTCATGTCCAAAACCAATCCGGCGAGGTCAGGATTGTCCTCGACCGTGGGCGGCGTCTGCATGGGAACTTCATACTGGGGAACGGTCTCGGTCTGGACTCGAATGGCCCGTTGTGGATCATCCGGACACAGGACCGCATGGACGCCCACGCCGTGGCCGACCGCGAACTCGACGTACTGCCGGTACAGCATCGCCATGGCGTCCGTTTCCATCCGGGTCAGCGGGTCAAGCTTGGTCGGGTCGATGACCAGGGAATGCCGCTTACAGAACACCGGCTTGCCGTCCGCGGACTCGACGATCAATTGGGCCTGGAACAGCCACGCTTCGTCCTTGATTTTTTTCGGCTCGTTCTGGCCATTGACCAGAAACAAGGTGACGATCCAGTCCGAACCTTGTTTCCGCATCCGCCCTTCGATGCGGACCTCGGGTTGTTCGTCCGTAACCACCCAAGGCGCGAAAGGGCCGTCCTTCAAGGAAATGGGGGTCGAGGCTACTTCAATCTGCGTGCGCTTCCAGACGAGCGGCGGTTTTCCATCCTGTCCTGTTGCCGTCTCGCTGTGTTCACGCAAATACCGTCCCCACCGTGAGGTGATCCTCAATCCTGCGGCTCCGCCATCGACGCCAAACGTCATTCCGATTGAGGAAGGCAGCATCGTGCCGGACTTCGCCACGCCAAGGTCGGTCTTTCCTTCGTCATAGGAATCCGTTCCAGCCACAGCGAGTTCATCGATCTCTGTGTCCTGGACAGAAACCCGCCGCGGAGCCAACATCCCCACAAGGTAGCGTTCCCGCACCCGATCTTCCGTCACTTCCTCATCCGGACCACCAGCCGGACCCAACAGATCATGGATGACGAGACCCTCCAGCATGTCGCGGATTTCGGAATGAGAAGGAGTCCTGAGGACCGATCCGTAGGATGCACCCGGCTCGCTCACACCGGATGGGCCAGCAGTCTCGATGTTATCTTCGCTCACATGCATCCTCCGTTGTGTTCGTTCTTACCGCACGTGCAGACAACTCTGAAGCCACTCTGAAGTCCAACGCTTCAGAGTTGAATTCCGGCAGGGGACCCAAGGAAAATCGCCCTCGACGAAACGGTTCATGCGATCCCATGCCTATGGGGTCGTCAGTACCCCTCGCTCCTCATTAGTCGCGACTCCCCGCACTTGGCCTACTGACTTCCGCCAAACGGAACCGCGCGCCGCCGAAGCCGCTGCCAGAGCGGATCGGCTTCAAGAATCGTGCGCGTCTTCGCGCTGCGCTCCTGCCACGTCAACGCCGCATCTTCCTGGTCTATCTCTTCACGCCGCTTCCGCATGAAGGCGACTGCATCAAAAGTCTTGTCCATAGGCCAACACCTCCTTGGGTGTGCCGGTCTTATCAACCTGGATGATTACCACGTAGGCTCTTGCCAGGTCCAACGCTATCCGTTGCGTCTTCCCGTTAGGCTTTTTCCACAGGTACAGCTCGACCGTGGAATCATTCCCGTTCCTCACATCCATATAGCTCCACGTGTTTTTCCACCTTCGAACGTACAAACCTAAACGTGGATTCACCGCCGATTCGTGGAGGAATGGCAAACCATCCTGGCAGCCGGGCGAGCAGGAGACTCTTGAAGTCTCGTTCGTTATCCGGCGCAACCTCGGCTCGAAGGAGGATCTCAGCAACTTTCCTTCGATTGGCGGAGAATAGCTCAGGTACGGACATCTCAATCATCCAGAGCCTTTTTTCCAGGATAATCGCTTCTTCTAGAGCGTTGATGTGCATCTCTGCAATTCTCTCGTGCTCCCAGTCGGAAATGGACCTCAAGTGGCTTAGGTATTCCGAAGGGGTAATGAGAACGGGACGAAACACCAAGAGACTGTGCTCAAAATACGATTGCATACGCCTTGCCCATGTCGTCCCCTGCTTGGGAAGCTGTTGCAGCAGCGGAGGGAGATAGTCAACTCCGATGAGTTCCGCAGTTGCTGAACTCACCTTCACTCCTTGTGGGAAAGTCCCAATGACGTAGGCAACACACCGAGATTCCATTTGGCAGGGGCCTGCTCCCGATGGAAGTTTGTCACACGAACGTCGCGTTTGAAGAAAGTTCCTCGGAATACAGAAGTTCGACCCCCAATTGTCGTCGTGTCCGATAAACGCACTGAGCCAGGAGTCGCTCGGAATATACTTTGTTCTGGGTCCGATCTTGAAATAGGACCATTCCGCACTTTGAACCCACGCATCTTCGTTGAATGTGTGACCGAATATAGGTATTGCGTGATGTGCGTCTGTTCCGGTCTCAAATCCCACGATCGCGGGATAACCAGATTCAACGCTTCCATACAGGTACTTTGCGAACGGAGGTGGCTCTTTCCCTGGGAGGTATTCCACGTATGGAGCAAGAAAGCAGCTTGCTCCAATTGCAGTCAGGATATTCTTCATCTCTTCGGGGTAGAGACCTTTTCCATCCGGCCCGCCGGCCTTTCGGGTAGTGTGGTCGATTCTGGGAATGCCTTGCTCGGGAATCCCGGTCAGGTGGTTCATCTCCCGATAACTCATGTCCCCGTTGTCGTGATACCTGGCGGCTACCGTGCGGAGCGCAACGTGCGCGCACGTGTTAGTAACACCATTCTGCTGAGCGTAGAGGTCGCCGGTCACGTGAAGCACGCGACCATCCACGCAGCATTCCCATGTCGGTGCCCCTCGGATGAAATTGTTTGTGTGGCGACTCGTTCGAATGACAGATTCATAGACCCTCACGCGCTTCCATGGAGGTGGAATTTCATCGACCTTCATTATGGCGTAGCCGAGGAACTCATCGGGAGTGGCTGCGAGAAGATCAGGTTTCCCCGACAAAACCGCCCTGAAGAAGCTGAGCCTGAAAGCCTTTGACACGGAAAAGGACGGAAGTCGAATCTGGATATCTTCATTTTCCTCGCGAAGGTCGTCGGCATTGCTTACATCGAGTTCTTCGATAACCAGTGTCTTACTGTCGTGCTGACGAACCTGCGACATGATCCGGCGCAAGGGGAATGGAAATATCGAACCAAAACGTGTTTCGATGAATCCGAAGTTTGAGAATGGCCGGCGAGTGTTCACATACTCAACAGAAAGAGACTCAGTCGTCCTTGCATAACGGGCCATACTCTCGGACTTCTTTTTTTCGCGCCTTCAATGAGATTCGAAGGCAGGAAGGGAAAGCAGCCAGCTACCCAGTGGTGATCATAATCCTACAGGGCTGATTCTCAAATTGCGCCAGATACCGAAGGTAGTTGGGCACGTCGTCGTTGGAAAAATGAATAACTTTCTCGACGGGAACTTCAGAACCTGTTGTCATGCCCCGCAACAACGCCTCGCGAGTCTCTTCGACGGTTCTCTCCTCCTCAGACATACTGATACACCTCCCCATTCCATCTCGCCCTTTTGGCACCACCTCATTTCCACGCCCAAAGTTTATCCGATCCATTGAGAAAACGCAACAAGAATTTCGTCATTTTCGCTGTTCCTGGCGTGTGTATACGAAAACAGATATCGCACTTTAGGACTCCGATTTAGATCCGGATTCCGGAGCAGCCAAGTATTTCCTTCCTCTCACGCATCCTCCGGCATCTTGGCTTCAAACGGCAATGTTGCTCGAATCGTTGCCTTCAATTCGGTTGCGGCCTGTTCGGGGTGTGCCGGATCCCAAAGCACGGTCTGACGGTGATTGGTATCGAAATGGGTGCCATGTTCGTCGAAGTAATCCTTCTTGCACATCTAGATCACTGGTTTGCCCAGCCCCTTGGCATAGCCTGCTTCCCAGTAGGCCCCTCTGTTTTCGTCAGTAAGATCAGCGATCAGAAAGCGGCACATGCGGATCTCGACGCGCAACCTGTCGTCTATCGGACCCGCGGCAGGTTCGTCGTCGAGACGCTTGAGATGGAAGCCCGTCTCCTCGACTGCCGATCGAAATACTGTGTCAACAATCCGAGTCACTTCCGAATTGCCGAACGGCATAGCCATGAAGGCTGCATGGCTCGTGACCGCACCGCGCTGGATCTTATGAAATCGCTCCCAGCCGGCCATTGTGAGCCGGATGCCAAATCCCCGCATGTGGCTCCGCTTGTCGTCAAGCAACTGAGCAGATACTGCGGACGACACAATGAAGTGTTCATCACCAGCAGCTAGACCGCCGAACTTCGCACGAAGACATCCGAAGGGAATCTCAAGGTGTATTCCCGGAGACTGTTGGTGTGTGCCCAGGAACACAATGAGCCGGTCCAGTTGCTCGGCAGGATCGGGCAGGTTCTCTCTTTCGGCGACCTCCAGGTGCATTTCATAGATTTCGGGAGTTCTGCCGTGTTCGTCTTGGCGTTGCCAGGTTGTTGCACTTAATACAGCGCGAGCTTTGTCGTCCAGCCGGCCAATGCACGCCAATGCGGTTCCTGAGATGGAATACTTACCGCAGTTCGGGCAGTCGTAGTAGTCTCCATCACGGCCATTAGGCCTTTCCTCCCAGCGACTGACTGGTACGCCGCATATGGGACAATTCCTAGACTTTGCGGAAACCTCTTCACTCATTAGAACAGTTCCTCCTGGTCCGCCTTGGCTTTCTTACGTGTTGCTTTGGGTTTGGAGCCTTTGTCGTGAAGGCCTTGGGCGACTTCTTCGGCGTAGCGTTGGTGGTTGAGGGCGAGGAGGCGGTCGAGGATTTCGCGGCGGGCGGATTCGGAGATGGTGAAATGGATGCCTTGTTTGGTTTCGTGGAAGTTATGGCCGAGGTCGAGGTCGGTCCAGCCATAGGCGTCTGCGACAGCGCGGTCCATCTCTGCGTGCAATTCGCGCAACCGTTGTATGTCGTCCGCTTGCTCGCTTGGCCGGTGAAAGTAATTGTAGAGATCGGTAAGACCGATATTGCGTTGTGACTGCAGAGATCCTCGTGTCTCATGATACGCTTGAGCAATCTTCTTGAGATGTGGCTCGAACTCTGGAAATGGGAAGGATTCAACTGCGTCAGACGGCGAGTATCGCAAACCTTTATCCCCGAGTGTTGAGCAGTAGTATCGTGCCCAGCATTCATGCAGTGAACACTGGAGTATCGCGAAGAATTCCTCCCTCCCTGTCGGGAAGACTATTAGTTGGTCACTGAACACCTGTTCGGCCTTGACCCATGCAAGCACCAAATACTTGCTGACCCTAGCTGCCACAAGGGTTCGCTTGAGAGAGCAAAGCTTCTTGTAGAGGGCAAACCTCGGGCCCCCGTATTGCCACCAGCATCGGGCCGCGGTTCGGTTAAAGGCGTTAATTGGCTCAAGAGCTTCGCGCTCTGGTCGTACTCTTTCTTGCACTATATCTAAGCACTGAGGATAGTCTGAGGCATACGGTGGGCCAACTCCAGCATTGTCTGCCCTCGCGTCGAGCGGCCAGTCAAAGAAGTTGAATATTGCCCGAGACGCCGTCTGGTCTACAGATGAAGTCAGATCTTCGCCGTTAAGATAAGAGAAAATGACATCATGGCTCTTTACGTCAGCCTTGAATAAGGCCTTAGCCTCTTCAAGAGTCAATACAAAACCTCTACCCGCGACGTATGAACCAACGTAGGCAATCTCCTTACTCCGCGAGAGTCTCTGAGGTGGGCCTGCCGCTTTGCTGAAGTCTGTGAGATGCGGAGTGATGTGGTCAACGGTTTGTACATTGAGAATTGCCCTCGCCAGCCATTTTCTTTTGGTGGCGTGGACGCAAGCGATAAATAAGGTGGCGGTACCGGGCCATTTCATGCTGGAAACAGCGCGGTAGACTGTCAATTCTTCCTTCAAGAGCGGTTCCAAACCGATTTCCATTGTATCACCTTGAGCTATCGTATTTGTGGCGAGGAGCCCGAAACTCCCGATGCTGTTAAGAATCAGGACTGAACGAAGAAAGAAGTAAGCACAGAGATCAGCAGTTCCTCTTGTTGCGCGCCTCCCTTGAGCCAGAACATCGACTAGATAGTTTCTGTAGTCTCCTCCTGATGCGCTGAAAAGGGAGAGTCCACCCATGAACGGAGGATTACCCAGAATTGCGTCGAATCCTGGTCCTACCATCCCGCCTGATGAAAAAACTTCCGGGAACTCGACGGGCCAGTGGAACGGACGGCGGGGGTTCTTGTGATTGGGATTTCCGGCGTTGAGTTTGCGAAGGTATTCGGGGACGAGTGAGCGGACGGCTTCGACGGCGGATTGGACTTGTTCGCGGCTGTTGGCGACCCTGATTTCTTCGAAGATGCGGTCGCGTTCGGTGTCGAAAGCCTGGGGCAACATTCTTCCGCGGCGCTGGCTGTTGCCGTCGGTGGTGGTTACCACGGCGGTGATGAGCATGTCGCACAACATGCGGACCACGTCCATGGCGGCATCGGCTTCGGCCAGGAGCCGGGCCTTGGCTTCGCTGTCCTTCACGTCGTTGACCATGAACGATTCGAGTTCGCGGCGTTTCTGCAAGGCATACTCGAAGATCTGATGGACGTGGTCGCCCCAGAGTCCGGCCTGCGCAGGCACGGAGGCATCGAGGTGGAACTTGCGGACCTGTTCCACGTCCCACAGGCCAAGGAGCGAGTCGCCGCACTTGAGCGCGTGATTCAGGAACGAAAATGCACGCCCTTTGTCCATCGTGATGAGCCAGAGGGACAGTTTCGCCATTTCGACCGCAAGCGGGTTGATGTCCACGCCGTAGATGCACCGGTCGCAGATGATGCGCCGAGCATAGATGAGGCGTTCATCCGGATTGTCGGGGATCAAGGTCTCCGTCGGGTCGCCGGTGCTGGGCGTTCCTTCCGGCGTAATCCGGATTCTCTTTACCACAGATGAACGCCGATTCACACCGATTGCGTCCTCTTCCAAGCTCGGCAACTCGGACTGTTGTAGCTTCTCCGCGAGCTTGCGAGAGGAGGGCCGGGACATCACGTTCTCTGTCACACGTTGCAGCGGAGCCTTCCCATCATCTGTGTCCATCTGTGTGCATCTGTGGTTGACGATCTCTTGTTCTGTTTCCTCCCATGCTTCGACGAGGCGTTCGGCTAGGTAGCGGACGGTCTGTACCAGGAATGCTCCGGAACCCATGGCCATGTCGCAGACCTTGAGTCCGAGGATCTCCTTTGGGCTGCGGAGCTCCCATTCCTCTTTCGGTGTGCCCTCAGCCGGGCCTTCGTACACGAGCGGTTCGAGCGTGTATTGAACGATAGGTTCCGTCAATGACCGCGGTGTGTAGTGCGTGCCGGTCTGACGGCGGTCGCTGCCTTGGGTGACGTAGTAGCTGCCGGGAAGAATGACGACGGGGCGCCCGAAGGTGTCATCGCGGATGAGAGCAGCAAAGGGAAGGACCCGTTGCAGCAGGGGTTCGTCGTTGCCGCAGGCAATTCGGAACCGGGGTCTGGGGTCCGGGGTTTGGGGTTTAGGGGAGTGGAGGGAAGCCGCCGTGTTCAAGGCATTGAGAATCGTCTTTTCGGAACGCCCTGTCTCTTCGACAAGGTACGCGAGTAGAGCTTCGTCGCTCTTCGCCTTCGCCCCTTCCAGCCTGCTGAGGAAGACTTCCGGTTCCTTGGTCTCATTCTTTTTCCGCGTGCCGATCAATCCGAGGACCGGCTCCCCCTCGGGGGCACGAAGGGCCGTGTGATCCAGCAAACCTTCGTAGACGTGCCCGATCTGCTCGATGTCGAGGGCGCGGAAGCTCAATCTTCGCCGCTCGCCCGACACTTGCAGGTATTGGAGGGCTTCCATGAGGTGGAGAACGGTCCGGTTGTCCACGGGCAGGCTTTTGGCGGCGGTATCGCGCCATGATGACCCATGCTGACGGCCTTCGAGGAACGGAAACCGATCCGGGTTGAACAGGCTGCCGCCGTAAGCCGGAAGCCGGAGGTTTTCGTGCCGCACCCCGGCATGTACGACGCGGAACGTGGCCAGCAACCGGCTCCACGCGTCGTAACGGCGTTCAAGAATCTCCTCGCCGTGTTGATCCGCCGTTTCGCGGAGTTGCGCGGACAACGTCGACACGGCGTAGTGTTGGTCGTAGAGGGGATCGCCCAGGAGCAGGAGTCCGCGTTCTTCGGCGCAGAAGAGAAACACGAGCCGCATCATGACAGTCAGGGAAGCTTCATAAAGCTCCGTAGGCGGCACATCCTGCAAGACGGCCCGCCGCTGTTCCAGATCGATCCGGTCGAGCGTCTGTACGAGCACCTCGACGGCCTGACGGACTTGGAGGCCGAGTTGATCGGTGACTTCCTGCTGGTTCTCGCTGCTTTCGGCCAGTAAGCCTTCGATGGTGTCGGTTTGCGGCACCCCAAAGAAGCGTTTCGCGCACAAGAGGGTGCGCCATGCCCGGAGCGTGATGCCCGGAGCGTGATGTGTTCCTCGAACCAGAGGGAGGCATACCATGAAGCAAATCCCGTGGTCTCTCCGACCGGTGCATACACCAGCATCCAACGTTCGCCGTTGGTGATGAGACCCAGGGGGACGTTGGTGGCGTGGAGGAGTTCCATCATCCGGGTGTCCGGGGACGCCTTCCACCGGCTACCCGCAAGAGGTTTCTCCAAATCCTGTTCCGGTTGCAGAACCTGAATCAGCAACTGCGGTTTGCCTTCGCCCTCAACCCCTTTCGGATTGACGAGGGCATAGTCCGGACGCAACGTCTCTCCGTGTTCGGCGACTCGGGCTTCCAGTCCCGCTGGGAGGCCCTGACCCTTCTTGAGAAGATCCTCGGGGTATCCCAGGGTTTCGATCAGGATGTACTCGACCCATGCCCGGTGCATGGCCGCGTTGAAACGCACGGCCTCCGGTCCGGCTTCGTCGTCCCATTGCTGATAGGCGATCTTGAGATTCTTCAGATGTTCCGGGTCATGCGCGTCCAAGCCCTGGGGAAACACGCGATCCAGCACCGGGATCGAGAGGAAAGGCCCCGAGACCTCAATCAGCGATAACCATTCTGCATGGTGGCCGCGCATCAGATACGGCCCTCCATCTCACGGGCGATCTTTTCCGGCACAAGATAGGTGATGGCCACCGGGAACAATCGAGGAGTCGGTGAGGTATACCGCTTTCGGATCGCTTCTGTTTCCTGCTCGATCTCGGACGGAATCCGGTCGAGACGCACACGAATGCTGTCCATGTTCCGGTCGAACTGATCCCGCTCCGGCGTAGACCATCCCGTAAACTCCATCTGCCGGGTTTCATGAAGCTGTTCGCGGATGTTGCGTTCGAGTTCCTGCAGGACAGCCTTGATATCGGCAATCTCGTGTTCGGCGCGTTCGGCCAGTTTCTCGCCAAGGTTCTTGGTACGCTCGCGCATGCGGGCCTCCAGAGCGCTCGACAGGGCCTCCTTGTGGGATGGCCAGATCTTCTGCAGGCGCTGCTGCACCGCCTGTGGAACCAGTGTCGGGAGCGCGGCCTCCAGAGCGGCAGCGGTCTCGGACACGTTCATCCGTGCGAAGCGTCCTTCCCGGAGATAGCCACCGGCGCTGATGACTTCCTCGTGTAAGCGGCGGTTGTCTCCACCCAGGACCACCAGGCGTCCATGAGCGATCACGGCGACGGTATTGAGATCCTTGTCTTTCACGAAGCGTGCCGTTACCCGGTGAAGCTGTTTGCGAGTGCTGCTCGCCCAGACTTCAGCCCGAAGCAGTCGAAGGCACATTTGAATGAGCCGGTGATTGAGGTGTGCGAGAACTACGTCATCGCGGCCATCGGCCAAGGCATGATCAAACACAACTGGGCGAACTTGGCCGGTATGCGGATGGGCCAATCCGATGTGACACTGGCTCCAGCTTCCCGTCATGGGAGACAGGCGGTAAGCTTCGATGGTCTTGCCGTCGTTCCCGGTCACAGAGACTTTGGTGAGCGGCGGTTGATTTGCCAACCCCAAACCGATCTCGACGGTCCGGCGGACGTTTTCAGGAGAAAGCCTTAGCTCACGTTTTGTTTCATGAAGTTGATCATGCAGCTTCTGAATCCGGTCGCGAAGGTCGCGTTCGATCCGGAGTAAGCGTCGAGCCGGTTCAGCGTCCCGTTCGGCTCGTGTGGTATCCAGACGGGTCCGTTTGCCAAGCATGGCCTCTTCGACCTGCTCGGCAATGACGGGACCAACCTTGCCCAGGTCCTCGCGGATGTTGTTGATCTTGAGGGCGGCACGCATCAGGAACTCCAGGTCGCCTTCAAGGTTACCGGGTGGCACCCGAGGATCGACGGCGTTACGATCATACCCCTGGCCGACGAAGTGATATACGAGAACTTGAGGGGCGTGTTGTCCGTGCCGGTCAAGACGTCCGTTCCGCTGCTCAAGCCGATTCGGGTTCCACGGGATCTCGTAATGAATCAGACGGCAACAATGGTTCTGTAAGTCGATGCCCTCCGAAGCAGCATCCGTGGCCAACAGAATACGAACCGGCGAGACCGATGGGTGTGCCTGAAACGCCGCCTTGATCCGTTCGCGCTCATCGGACTTCATGCCGCCGTACATGACTTCAAGGCGTCCGCCGCCAGCCATGTCTTTGGCCGCTATCAGGCCATGCAGCCAATTCTGTGTGGTGCGATACTCTGTGAAAATGAGGACCCGATTGTCCGACCACTTCCCGCCGGGCTTGACGGTGTTCTGGAGCCAGCGCAGCAAGGTCTCGGCCTTCGTATCCGCGACACGGGATGCTTTATCTGCATAGGCCCGCAGTTCCTGCAGGAGGGACTGTTCCTCCGCGGTCAGGTCAGAGAACAGGCGGGTGGCAGATTCCAGGGCCTCGGAAGTCGAAGTCTCGTTCGCCTCTTCATCGGCGTATTCCTCTTCAGCCTGTTCGACTTGGCGCAGCAGAACCTTCAGGGTCGGCTTTGCTTTTCTGGCAGACGCCGTTCTTGCCGAGACAATGGACTTCTCATGACATTCCAGTGTGGAAGCAAATGCTGCCGGTGACGAGAAGAGCCGCTTCTTCAATAACTTCAACACGAATTTCGCCGCGAATTCCTCATCGTGGGTGTGCGCCCGTTCGAGTCGGAGTTCGGTATATCGGTGAAGCGCCTTATGGACACGGCGTTCGGTCTCCGTGTAAGGAACTTCAACCGGCTCAAGCTTGCGTTCCGGAAAACGGGGACTGCCGTCCCATCGTGGCGGAAGCTCACTCTTAAGACGGCGAACCATGACGGCTGCAAGCTGTTGGGAATCGGGCCGGACCCCGCGGGCGAACCGTTGATTGTCCAGCAGTTCAAGAAGGGCTGAGAAGCTCTCCGGATATCCGTTGTGCGGTGTGGCCGACAGGAAAAGCTTGTGCTCGAAATGCTTCGTAAGCATTCGCACCGCCGCCGTCCGCATCGAATCGGTCGCGTAATGACCAATTCCTGCTGGCGCGATGTTGTGGGCCTCGTCCACAATCATCAAATCAAAGCGACGGGGATAGGCCGGTTCACCTTCGGCAGGAAGCACTTCCCTGAACAGACGCAGAGGGCGTTCGCGCTTGAGGAAGTCGATGGACGTGATGATCCGCGGGAAATGAGTCCAGGGATTCACGTGAATGCCACGGGTTCGGCGCAATTCCTTCATAAGCTCGCTGTCCACGATCCGGAATTCCAGGCCGAACTTGTCCCGCATCTGATCCCGCCACTGGACCTGCAAGGATGCCGGACAAGCGATCAGGATGGTCCGGACCCGATTGCGCAGGATAAGCTCCTGGGCAACGAGGCCAGCTTCGATGGTTTTGCCAAGTCCGACATCGTCAGCAATCAGCAGGTTCACACGGGGCATCTGGATCGAGCGCACTACGGGATCAAGTTGGTAGTCTTCGATGTCGATGCCGCTGCGAAACGGCGCCTGGAGAGCCCGCGTGTCTGCCGAGGAGATCGCGCCCCAGCGAACCGCGTCCAGAAAGGCGTCCAAGCGAGACGGGTCATCAAAACCCGAGGGTTCGGGCAGGCCCAACTTTTCGTACACCTGGACGCCGGGCTCGAGCTCCCATACGACCTGAAGCTCTTCACCTAAGGCGTCATCCTCGACCGACGAAAGCGTGACAAGATGTTGGGGCGGCTGTTCACCGTTGCCGCCAGGCTCCGACGGCAACCCGGAACTCACGATCTCCGACACGACGAAGTGCCGTTGCCGGACCTCAACAAGCTGCCCCTGTTCCGGCGATGTCACAACCATGAGGTAGTTCCCCGCACTGGACGAAGAGGCTATGGGCGTTTCCGAACTCGCTGCGAGACGACCCGGGAACGCGGACTTGTTTCCTCTTCTGCCGAAATTTGATACTAGCTCAGACGTGATTCCTCGTTCAACAAAGACGAATGAAGACAAAGCCGGTTTGCAGTGGAAGAATTCGTTGCATCCCACTTGTAGCAGGAATCGGCGTCATCTTGCCTGTAGGCCACTTTCTGGCTCGCCATGACATCCTCTGGCAGACCATCTCATGATATGTTCATCTCTGGCAAACTGAGGACAGCAACGAATGATGGGGATAAATGGGGGTTTTGACTGCTTTCGTGACAGTATTCGCATCTTTCGCGAACGGTCATGAGGGTGAAGCCAACTATCGGGCGCTGATATCACTTGGTCTCGCCTCTGCGCTTCCGGATCACACGCTCGGTTGACGACCCGTGATGCCACTCGTTGACGCATGGTGACCCGCGTGCTACGATACCGGAGCAGCAGGTTCATGTGAGCTCTTGGTGGAGTTGTGCGTTCCTGCGCAAGCTAAGGATTGGCCTCAATGACTACTGTGACGGTCGACGAGCTCCTAACATACCGTGATATGCTTTGCAGCCGACTCGAGACAGTGTGGGAGTTAGGGCGTTACCTAGTCAGGACGTCCAAATTGCTGGATAAGTGTTCCGCGTCCGAACTGGTGACCTTGGAAGGAATTGTCAAGCGGCACTACGGCAAGATCTCTGTGTTTGAACGTCGGGTTTTCGAACAATTCACGGATCCGATACGGACCGCACTCGAGGTAGGCAACGCCAGAGCGGGTATCACCGAGTTTCAGAAAAACCCTGACGGACGCACAACTTACACCGAGAAGTGCATTGACTGGTGCCTCCGGACGACAGCTTATGTTGCCTATTGGTATTCCGCTGCTGGTTCGCGTCTCACTGATGCTGGTGTTGCGTGGCCTAAATGGCTTGCGGAGCTTGAGGGGAATGACTCGGAGGAACAGCGTCGCGAGTGGGTAATGCTCCTAGAGAGTGAGATGAAGAGCAGACGGGACTATGGCGATATACTGGCCGAAGTCCGAGAGGAGTTCGCCCGGGCAATTGCGGCTCTTCCTGCCCTGCAGCACGAGGCCCCACCCGCGGAAGGAAATCCTCAACCCGCGAGTCTTACTGTCACCCCACCGACGCCTAGTCATCGCCCTGCACGAAACCATCCGCCTGATGGCGGAGATCGACAGCGTGATCGAAACCCACGGCGGCTGGCCGGGCGCCTTTGTGACGAAACCGCTCGAAGCCGAAACCAAGGCCCGTAAGGACGCATAGGAGAACAAGCCTTGTATCTGATGTACGTGGACGAGAGCGGTGATTGCGGACTGGCGAACAGTCCGACGCGTTACTTCATTCTCACGGGACTCGTGCTTCACGAACTGCGCTGGCAAGCGTACCTGGACCAGTTCGTGGAATTTCGCCACAGAATGAAACAGCAGTTCGGAATCCGTCTTCGCGAGGAGATCCATGCTGCCGACTTCATTAGCAGGCCGGGGCCGCTAATACGTATCAAGCGAAACGATAGGCTAACGATCGTCCGATCTCTTGCCGACCAATTGGCATCCATGACGGACTTCAACGTAATCAACGTCGTCGTCGATAAACAGGGCAAGCCGGCGCAGTACGATGCGTTTGAAGCGGCGTGGAAAGTGCTGATTCAACGATTTGAGAACACGCTGTCGCACCGCAATTTCTCAGGTCCGCGAAATCCGGACGAACGCGGCATCTTGTTTCCCGACGACACAGATCGTAAGAAGCTTACGCTCCTGCTCAGAAGAATGCGGCGGTACAACCCAATCCCGAACAGATTTGAATACGGACTCGGATCTCGAAACATCGTGATGACGAAAATCATTGAGGACCCGAACTTCCGCGATTCTGAACACTCCTACTTCATTCAGTCCGCCGATCTTGCCGCATTTCTGTTGTACCAGCACCTTGCCCCCAGCGCTTACATGAAGAAGAAATCAGGCCGGAATTACTTCCTTAGGCTGAATCCCATCTTGTGCAAGGTTGCATCGAGCAGCGACCCCTATGGGATAGTGCACCTGTAGAAAAAAAGAGGGGACTTTCGTCCCCGGAGGAATCCTACTAGCCAGACAAGCCGGAGTTCAGATTCCATTAAGACTTTACCACAGAATGATGGGAGCGTCAAGGTAAAAGATTAAGGGCATCGCCAGCGTGAAAGGTGAGATTGACGAGCGAGGGTGGCACCTCGAATGCGAGGTCGCGTCGAAGGTCGTATACGCAGGACCACTCTTGCCGCGCGGTTATCGCATGAGGGTGGCGAAAACCCTTATCTCCAGATTCGTCGCACGTGGCTTCGAATCTCACGGCATGGAGCCGAATTTCGTCCACCGACACTACGATTATAGACGCACAGGAGCCCACCGTCAAGAGGCCGAGAAACCCGTGAGTATGACCAAATACGGCAGGTTCCGGGTCGTAGGACCCCACCGACTAGCGGCTGCCATCCGTAAGGACGACCTACGATTTGCCCCGCGCACGCCTACTATACTCAGGATAACACAAGTTGGCTCCGCCTCCAACGGTTTCCTTTATAGGTGCGACCAGGGACTGCCACCTATCTATAATGATTTTAATATGATTACCTTGCCATTTTGCCGATAAAACACCCCTCGTTTCGCAGATCGCGTTGCTCTCAGCCAGGCTAAATCCTTGTCTCATGGACAACCCCAAAAACACATTTCAATAGCCGCTGGCCATCGCTCCCTGTCTCCCCAACTCCAATTCCCACAACCTAATCCGCAATCCCCAATCCGAAATCCGCAATCGCCAACAGTGCAACGTCTTGGGCTAATATATAGAGGGTGTTGGTGACAACGTGGGATGGATTTCGGCGACAGTGTCATCTCAGAGAGCATTCCGGTTGCCGCACTGCCACTTTGCCCCCTGAGACGCCCCTCTTCAACGTGCCGGATGCCTTGGGCCGGATTCTTGACCGCGACTTGGGAGCGGCCGGGATACCCAAGCGCGATCAAAGAGGGCGTACCGTGGATGTGCACGCGCTGTAACACACCTTCGCAACTCACCTGAGCAAGGGCGGCGTCCCTTTGCGCACGGCACAGGCAGCCATGCGACACTCGGACCCGAAGCTCACGGCCAATGTCTACACGGACCCGCGCTTGCTCGATGTTCGCGGCGCGCTGAACGCGCTGCCAGTGCTTTCGTTGGACGGGCCGCACGAGAATCAGCAGCGCGCGGTTTCGGCGGCTTCGTCACTTGCCCCAAATCTTGCCCCAGCTTCTGGCATTTCGTGCTGCCGTGCGGCGTTTTCTGGCAGAACCGAAGCATGTATGCAGCACAGTGCTTCTGAAGCACGCACACGCGTTTCGGGTAATAATGACGGGGCTTGTCGCGACGTGGCATGGTGTGGCAAGAAAAACGAAATGGTGGGCGATACTGGACTTGAACCAGTGACCCCTTGCATGTCAAGCAAGTACTCTAACCAACTGAGCTAATCGCCCACGGGAGACCCGAATTATAGCAGTGACCCCGGGAGGAATCAACCCGCGATTCCGAATAGATGCCCCCGCTATGATTGGCTCACATCAGCGCGCCCCCTCCATTTCGCGCCGCCGTGCGGATACACTACGACGGTCTGGATTTTCAACCTGTAGACGCTACCAAGGAGGCAAATGAGGTATGATTGGGCGCGTGGGGATAGGCCACAACACGATGGATGAGGTCGTGCGGCGCGCGGCGTTCGTTGCTCACGTCGATGCTGCGCTAGTGTCCAAGGAGTGTTCTGAAGAGACCAAGTGTGTGACGGGAGGACTTGCCTATCCCGCGAGCCGGTAAGGCAGAACGACCTATGAAGCTGCCTGAAGAGGCGAAGCGCGAATTGGTGGCACAGTGGCTGTGCAAAGCCCGGGAAGACTTGGGCGCGGCGCGGCACTTGACGGCTTCGAGCCCTCCATTCCCCGGCGCGGCCGCGTTCCCACGCACAGCAGACCGCGGAGAAATGCCTGAAAGCCTTTCTTGTTCATGGAGAGGTGCTTTTCCCCAGGACTGATGACATTGGGATTCTCCTTGACTTGGTCTCGGCCCGTGATAGGGCACTTGCGGAAGACCTCCGTGAGGCGATCAGGCTGACAGCATACGGCGTGTCGATGTATTATCCTGGCGACTTACCTCAGGTGCGCGTCCAAGAGGCGCTGGCCGCACTGGCTCTTGCAGATGAGGCCTACCGGAAGGTGCAGGCGGCCTTGTTGAAGTGTGAAACGTGATTCGGAGTCAGTGTGGCCGCCTTCCTGCATCCTCAGCAGCCCTCATCAGATCGAGGGGCATTGCCGGCCGAATCCCGCCGCCAAGCGCCAAGAGAGGGCCCCCTAAGCTCGCCGAACGGGCTCGTGAACATCGAGTCTTCCAGGAAGGAAGCACATCTTAAGGCGGCCCAGCCGCAACCTCGTAGTCAAGTGTGTGATTTCTTTGTCAGCAACATCTACGTTTCGCGCGTAGATGTTGCTGACAAAGAAACTAAACCTTCTCTGTTCGAGCGGCATCTAAACGGACAGTCAGTCAGAGCGTCCGGCTGCTGAGGAGGGCGGCATATGGGCGCGGTTGTGTGTCATACTCGGAGCGCAAACGTGGGATTAGCCGCGGTAGAGAGATGCCCAATGACCGCACACAAGGAGGAGGGCAAGGTCGGCAGTCCGGCTGCTGAGGGTGCGCTGATTGCGCGGGCAAGAGCAGGTGACATGCCGGCCTTTGAGCAACTCTACCGGCGGCACGTGGGCCGCGTATATGCCCTCTGCGTTCGCCTCACGAGGGATCCGTTCTTGGCGGAGGACGTCACGCAGGAAGTCTTTGTCCAGGCTTGGCGGAAACTTCGGGAGTACCGTGAAGAGAGCGCTCTTTCCTCATGGCTGCACCGTATTGCTGTAAACGCGGTTCTGGGCGTGCAGCGTGCGCGGCGGCGGCGAGAGTTTTGCCTTGCGGCATTCCGCTGGTTTCGCGCTGCGGACGGAGCGGCATCGGTTGGGAATCCCGGGTTGCGGGTTGACCTGGATACGGCTATTGCCTCTTTACCGGATAGCGCGCGGAATGTGTTTGTCCTTCATGATGTGGAAGGGTATCGGCACGAGGAGATCGCGGCGATGCTCGGGATAGCGCCGGGTACATGCAAGGCGCAATTACATCACGCCCGGCGAAAACTTCGAAAGGAGTTGGGACGGTGAGGTGCAGGAAAGCGAAAGCCCTCGTGAATGACTATGTAGATGGCTTCCTTGGGGAGCCTGAAGCGGCTGCGGTAGCGGAACACCTTGAGGCGTGCGGCAACTGCCGCGAGAACGCGGCGGCGTTGTGGCGGGTCGTGCAAGAGGCGCGCGACTTGCCCCGTGAGATGGCTCCGCCGGATGAGTTGTGGAACGACATTGCCGAAGGGATTGCGCGATCCGGCGAGGAGACGGTAGCGGTTCCCGCCCGCATGAGTCTTGTGCCCATTCTGGCTGCATTCGCGACCGCCGCGCTGTTCCTCGCCGCCGTTTCGGCAGGTTTCGGCGTATGGATGACGAGGCAGACCCCGAGAGAGGTGAGTGAACGCGTCAATGCTCCCAGCGGTTATGAGCAGGCATTGCAGAAGTGCGCGACGGCGCGCGCGACGCTTCTGGCGGATCTGGAAGAACGCAAGGGCGCGCTGTCTCCTCAAACGCTCACGACGGTTAACGAGAATCTTAGGGTGATCGACGTGGCGATCTCGGAGATTAGAAACGCACTGGAGGCCGATCCGCGAGACGAGCGGCTCCGGCGCATGCTTGTTCTGACGTATGAAGAAGAGGTTGGATTGCTTGCCAGGATCGTGCGTCTGGCCGACTGGGTTTGAGGGCGAGGCCAGTCCCGAGTTTCCGGAGCACGAGAGTTTCACCGCAAAGAAAGGAGATTGCAGACGATGAAAGCATGGCGGAAGTTTCTAGTGGTTGCACTTTCTGTTAGCACGGTTGCTTGGGCCGGTACTGAAGTGGACAAGACTTGCGATGCGCCGCCAGACGTTCACGTGAGGGTGAAGAATGTAGCCGGCTCGGTTCGCATTCAGGCCTGGGACACCAACCAGGTGCGCGTGACAGGCACTTTGGGCCAGGACGTGGAGCGCCTGGAATTCGTTTGCAGCGAAAAACTCGCCGCGATTGAGGTGATCGTGCCGAAGTCGCATCACCCGGATATCGACTCAGACCTGACCATATCCGTGCCGAAAGGGAGCAGCCTGGAAGCCGAGACCGTGAGTGCGGACCTGCGTGTGAGCAATGTGGGGGGCGCGATAGACGCTTCGACGGTGAGCGGGGATCTCAACGTGGAAGGCGCGGCGGGAACAGTGGAGGCTGAGAGCATCAGCGGTGATGTCAGCGTGTCGGCCAACAGCCCGTCCGTGGAAGTGAAGAGCACCAGCGGCGACGCGGCCGTTTCAGGCAACGTCGGCGCGGTCCGCGCGAAGAGCATCAGTGGTGCGGTGACGGTTTCCGGGACGGTGACGCGCGTCGATGCGGAGAGTATCAGCGGCGATGTGTCCGTTGAGAAGGTTCTTCAGCAGGCCGAGGCATCGACCGTGAGCGGAGATATCCGGATTTCGGGCGAGCGGCTCAGCGCGGGCGAGTTTTCCACCACCTCGGGAGACGTGGACTTCACGGGTGATCTGACAGAGACGGGGATGCTGAAGGTCTCAACAAAGAGCGGCGCGGTAACGGTTCACGTGCCGGAAAGTATTGCCGCGCGATTCGACGTGTCCACGCTGTCCGGTGATATCAAGAATGACTTCGGTCCACCCCCGGAACGGGCCAGCAGCATGGGACCGGGTTTGAAACTGCAGTTCGGATCGCCGGATGCGGCAGCCGTCGTGAAAATCGAAAGCCTTAGCGGTGGGATCGCCATAGGCAGAAAATAATTGGCATCTCTGCCGAGCCGGCGTCACTAACGAAATCTCGGCTCGGCGGGAGCCTCGCCCTCCCGGGGCAATCTGTCAGTACGCTTCGCCCCGGGCGTGTTGTTCGGCCAATTCGGCGATTACATCTTTGTCGAGTTTGGGGAACAGCACGACCGGCGGCTTCAAAGGACCGCCCGCGGGCAGTAGCTCCTTGGCGGCGTTCCAACCGTCGTCACCGCCGTCGGGGCTGCCTTGCGGCAATGTGATTCCGATGATGCCGGCCAAGGTCTCCGCGCCCGTGGGCATAAAGGGGGCCATGGTCGTGCACAACGTCCGCACGACTTGGCAACAGACATAGAGCGTCGTGGCCGTGCGTTCGAGATCGGTCTTGCGCGTGACCCATGGCGCTTTCGTGTCGAAGTATTGGTTCGCGCGACGGCCCGTTTCGATGAACCGCTCGATCGCAAGCCGAAACCGGAACGTCTCGATGGCCTCGGCCACCGCGTCGACCTGCGCCGGCAGCAAGGCCAGCATGGCATTGTCCTCATCGTCCAGTGGGCCG
>Ga0315274_10002560_pt1 | contig 27354 bp, 23 predicted proteins | sample YL17G02_20_MG_FD_203700 | JGI IMG/M metagenome (GOLD analysis project Ga0315274, IMG submission 203700) | Sediment microbial communities from Yellowstone Lake, YNP, Wyoming, USA - YL17G02_20 | ecosystem: Environmental > Aquatic > Freshwater > Lake > Sediment | place: USA: Wyoming | collected...
TTCTTTACATTGCCGATCAACAAAGCCCCTTTTTCTTCATGTCATGCTCTGCCCCCAATGGATACCATCAGGGGGTAAAAATTGTCTCTTGTTTAACCCCATACATTTTGTTATTTTAATAGTATAAAACTTCTTAATTTCAAAGGCGTATTTTCAAAATAATAACAAATGGATGTTGCCAAAATTATTGAAGCAATCCGATCGAATCGAGTAAGAATCACTGATCATGTTGATGAAGAGGCTGAAGTAGACCGACTTACATTTGATGAAATCTACTTCTCAGTTCTTCACGGTGAAATTATTGAGGATTACCCTACTGAAAAGCCATATCCGAGTTGTCTGATATTCGGCAGAACATTTGGTGGTGACCCAATTCATAGTGTCTGGGCATATAACGAGGCAAACCAATGGACTGTTTTAATTACGGTATATCGACCTGATCCTAATCTATGGATCGATTGGCGAGAAAGGAGAAGATGATGACGATGCCATTTAGTAGGTGCCCTGTTTGTAGTGGCGACCTGGTAGAGAAAGAGGTAGAAAAGCTCCTGCGCGGAGGAGTACACACAGCTATCTTAAAAGTCCATGCTGAGGTTTGTATCAAATGTGGAGAGCGCCTGTACAAACAAGAAACTGTGAGTAAATTTGAAGAGATTAGAACCAAACTGGAACGGCAAGAGACGAAAGACTTCAAACCCATTGGAAAATCATTTCAAGTACTTTAAAGTACTGGTTAGCAATTCATATCAACCCTGGATAAAGAAGAGACGTCCCAATGGTGAGGGCGCTGGTTTCATACCGCTTGAGTCATGAGATAGGGCTGCTGATAGCAGGTGCCAGATATCCTGGGGTTTTTACGACAGGGATCAGCAAGGCCATTCATAACTTCGAATCGAGATTTGTAAAGTGAATATTTTCAACAACGTCCTCTTCACTCCCGTCTTTCCTGCATCGGGGAGCAAAGGGCGTCCGGTCTCGCTGCTCTGGGATCTCCTCTCCCAAAAGGGCCATGGCCCGATACAGATGATGTAACGACAACTCCTCGACCCCATCGATCTCATAATCCTGGTGCCACACATCACAAGAACGGTCCGAACCGGAAACAAACAGACGATGAAGTAACGTCAGAAAGATCGCTCGCTCCACATCAAATTCAAACTTCCTACCGTTCAAAAGTTCCTTGCTAATCTCTCCGATTCCCAGTTCCTTCCAGATTCTCTCAAAGATCAACGAAGGACCGATCTTTTTGGCGGAGGCCTGGACCTCACTCTTGCCCGACAGAATCAAAAGAGCTTTTTCCGAAAACCGGGAAAGGGAGCGAATGAGATTCTCCACGTCTCCTTTGGCGTGCAGACGATCCAGCCACCCAATAGTCGAGATGACCCGTTGGATGGTCTTGGGGCCTTCTCGACGGTTCTCTACAATTTGAAGGTATTGATGGGGACCTGATTTCTTGATTCTGGCAAACATTGGGGCCTCTTTTTAGGACACCCCAATAATATAAAAACTATAAGCCAAAGTCGAGAAACTTTACCTATATCTGTGGCACTACATTTTTCGTCTTTTTTCAGATTGTCAAAGAATAATGCAGCTATTTATAAGGGGTTGCAGCATTCAACCCTCCACCAACTGTAGAATAAACGTATTACATAACAATGTCTTATTTGACTTCAAAGATGTAAACCGGCTCGCGAACGGGGGAGCCGAAAATACCATGCTCACCGCTGCCGATTCGCCCTATTCCTTCACCAAGAGCTACAAAAGCATATTTCCCTTTGTCTAAAGATATTTCCCTAATACCAATGTGTTCTCCTATTTTCTTGTATACGTCTTTAATCATTTGGGCCTTATCTTTGGTGCCAAGCCAAAATGTAGTACGGACAAGGATAACCCCATCGTCGGTTAATTTAAACAACCCTAGAGGATTTTTATCGTTGTCGAAAAATTTTAGATGCGTGCCTTTTTCGATGGAAACAAATTCCCCAATCACTATGTAATTGTTTTCGGACATAGCTCCACCCCAACCAGCCTTAGGAAACTTTTTCGATTTAAGGGAGAGCTTACCCTTTTTTAGAGGAATATAATCCGAGTCCCCAAACAGAAATATTCCTTGTTCAGACGGGATCTTATGCAGAGTCACAGTCTGAGCAGGAAGCTTTGACTCAGTGGCGATATTAAATTCCAACGTAGCAGAGGTATAATTATCCTTACTGAACAGGACATTAATCTTTCCTGGAACGTACGCAACAGAATATTTTCCATTCCCATCCGTTGTAACTTTAAAGGTGGTTCCCTCGATGGAAACGGTTACGTCTTTCAAAGGCTTCCCGAACCCATCCAGTACCTCGCCGACGATTCGAGCCTTTTTCCCACAACTAAATAGGCCAAAGGCTAGAGTTAAAATACATACCAAATTAACGCCCACCGACGCCAGTCCTTTGATTTTTCGATTATGAGACATAACCAACCTCCTTTCTTTTTCTGCGTAGTAGGCAATGCCGAACAAGCGAAATACCTCCTCGGAACATTTCTGGAAATGTGATTTTTTGGCTATTGATTTTATTGCCAATTTCGACAAATTTAATTGGTGATGAAATTAGTAAGCAAGTCATAATATGAGGAACGTTCCCGGAGGCAGACAAATTCGCTTCACGGATGATCTAAGACTAAAATTATTGACCTGTCCCCCTGAGTGGCAGATCCAGTGTTGGTGTATCTGGATCGTTAGAAGTAATCCTCAATGTGGCTGTTTTTAAGCCTGTCGATGTCGGCTTAAATATTACATTAAGATTGTAAGTCTTTCTGGCTTTTATTGTGATGCTGCTACTCCCCTTGATACTAAAATCTGTTCCTCCAATCCCAGAAATTGTTATAAAAAGATCTCCTGAGCCATTATTGGTAATTTTTAATGTTTTGGTCGCTTTTTTCCACACTTTTACACTTCCGAAGTCAAGAGAACCTGGAGAAACTGAAATGTCAGGGGTCTTCGCCGAAAAGGCTGCTGTCACTGATGTGTCTGTATTCATGGTGACAACACATTTCCCCGTTCCTGAGCATCCACCACCAGACCAACCCGTAAAGATTGAGTTTGTATCTGTTTTGGCTGTAAGCGTCACCTTTTTGCCCGGTGTATAGGCCGCAGAACAGTCGTTCCCACAATTGATCCCCCCTGGGCTGCTTGTTACGGTGCCACTTCCTGTCCCTGACTTTAATACGGTGAGCATAGGGTTACTGGTGATATTAACAGAAAGAGTGCCAGACCAGCTGGAGACTACACTGGTATCGGTTTTACATCGTGCTCTTGCCCTGACACTATATGCTCCTGCAGCCGACCAGGTCTTAGACTGACTTGAAGAATCCCATGAAGAGAGATCCGAACCATCGCCCTTCCAGTCAAATTGGTATTCCACAGAGTGACCAAGGCTTGAGGAAGAGCCCCCGGTTGAGTACGAATAGGAAGTACCAGTTGTGCCACTTCTGGGACCGATGGGAATTGAAGGAGTGGAGACGGTCTCAGAAACGCCGGTACCGGTTAGGTTTACAGTTACAGGGTTCTCATCGGGATCATTGGAAGGAATATTGGAGTTACTCGAAAAAGTGCCTTCTGAAGTCGGTGAATACTGATATGTAATGATGCATGTGGCACCGGCGGAAAGGGTTTGCCCTGAGCAAGTGTCTGATTGTTTTCCAAAAGGAGGTAATGGGGAGGTGACAGAGGCGATGACTAAATTGCCTGTCCCATCGTTTCGAACAGTGGCTGTTAGAGTTGATGTGGACCCTACATTCACATTGCCAAAATTAATCGACGTGGGCGCTACAGATATGTCTGGAATCCCACCACGTGCCGGCCAGACATAAAGGTAGGCCAACTTATCGCCACTGTCCGTGTCGCCATGCCCCATGCTGACGCTCCACGCTCTACCCGTGTCGCTAGCGTCTGTTGTAGAGGACCAGTAGTCCCATGTCTCAACATAAATGAATGGATGACCTGCTGGCAAGACAGGGTCGTATTTAGAGCGGTCAACCAAACTCAAGAGATCTTTTCTATTCGGAAGCCGCCAGTCAGCATATCCAAGGTAACGGCTGGTGTTTAAACATGCAACGTAATCCAACGCCTCCTGCCATCTTTTAATTGTGTCGGGATTGCATGAAGTAGGCCCTGGTGTACGAGCATTTTTTGTCCAGATGAGGCCCGTAAGATTGTCTATTACTGTTCCATTACTTTGATCGTGAAACCTCGGACTTGGCCAAGCGACACCTGTTTTCAGGCTTCCGTCATCCCATAGTGCATAACTTACGGTTTGCCCCGTCTTCCATATTTCCGCATTAGCCAATGATCCGGACTGTCCCGAACGTACCGGCCAGACATAAGTGTATAATGCGCTATTCTTAGCTTGGGTCTGCATGTAGCGGGTTAGCAGGTAGCCACCCCACTTACTCCACATAGCGAAGACCCAGGCGTCACCTATAAACCAAGCATTCGTCGTAGAAGACCAGTAATAGAAATCAGACTGCACATTGCTGAAACCCTGAGTCATTAGCCATGTACCGGTGTCTGCTACGCCTGCATTTGTGAGGCTTTCGATTTCGTTTACATTGGGTAGCCTCCAATCGGTATAACCGAAATTTTGATGGGTTCCTGCATTCATAACAGCCACATATTCCAGCGCCTCCAGCCATGTTTTTGACGAACCGGGCAGGTTAGCATCCTTCGTCCACATAAGGCCTGTAAGGTTATCCGTCACTGTTCCATCCCCATGACCTGTGAATCTAGGTGATGGCCAGGAAACTCCTGCTCGAATATCACCATCATCTCCAGGATAGTAACTTATGGTCTGACCAGTCTTTGGAAGGTCAATAGTACCAGCATAAATTAATCCTACAGCTAAGAATACTGAAAATCCGGTAAGAATTCCAACTGCCCATTTCCCACAGATAGATTTAATTGTTTTCATGTTTACCTCCTTGTCAGCAAAGAACAGAAGAAGAGAAATTTATAATAAGAAACCTTATAGTTTAGGATTCTCCTGCTTAGTGCAGGGAAGTCAGAAAGCTTTATCGGTCCCTTCTTGATCGATCATTCTACCCTAATCTCTACACTACTACCGTCTGGTGATTTCTGAGTGCTATTCCAAAGATCCCAGACTAAAGCAACATGATCAGGAAGGTTGAAGACGCCCAATATCATTTCAAATCCTTCTGCAATTTTTGTTGACCATTCATCCGCAAAATGGGATAGACCTTGATAAAGTTCATCAATTACTTCTTTTGTGCTGCGGTCATTTAAATCAAGGTTACCAAGCCATGTAATCAAATTAACGATCAAATTGGGGAGGCCTTTCTTAGCCAATTTCTTTCCTAAGTCAATTGAAATTTTTTCTAAAATTGGGTCCTTATAAGCAATTGCGAAATTTAAGAGTAGATTTAACTGAGTGGATGTGAAAATATTTGGTGGAAGCACAACTCCAAAAAGTCCCCGTCCAAACAAGTCTAATGAGAGAGCCGCCAATGCAAGATTGTTCTCGTCGCCCCATGGATTGATTTGTCCACCCAACGATCCTGGTTTGCTTGCTTGTAAGTGTAATGATTCTCCCCTATTGAAAGTTATATCTTCAAATGACATCGAGCCGTCCGGTTCCAATAAGATAACATATGGGATTTTATCGTCACCTACGGCAAGGTTTCCCTCGCGCCGGATTTGAAACCAGGTTCGAGCTACATTTTGCAGGGTTAGATCCAGAACGAGATGGTTATCTCCCTTACTTTTAATAGTGTATGTAACTAAAATCCCCTTGTTAATAATTTTACGTTTCACCTTAAGAGGTTGAGTTTTTATCGCAAAGTTTGCTGTTACAACCGTATCAGATTCCAAAGTTACCACGCAGCTTCCAGTGCCAGAGCATCCGCCCCCAGACCAAGCTGTAAAGGTTGAGTTTGTGTCTGCTTTAGCCTTAAGTGTAAGTTTTGTCCCTGGTTTATATCCCTCAGTGCAGTCAGTACCACAACTGATTCCTTTTGGACTGCTTGTTACCGTGCCAGTTCCTGCGCCTGACTTTGTTATTGTAATGGTATATTGTTGGGTTGTCCCAATCCCTGAGAGTAAAACTCCAACGGGATTTTCGTCAGGATCATTTGATGGAATAGAGAGTGTTGCCGCCTTCGATCCTGCAGATGTGGGCGAAAACCTGACCTGAAGGGAACAGGACGCTCCGGGAGTCAATATTTGACCTGAGCAGGTATCGGCAGTTTTGTTGAATTCCGATGCATTCGTACCTGTAATAGCAATACTACCAAGGCTTAAGTTAGCCGATCCATCGTTTCTGATGGTAGCAATCTGGGGAGTGGAGGAAGAACCTACATTGACATTCCCGAAATTGAGAGAAAGAGGAGCTACAGTGATGTCTGGAAGATTTAAAGAAACGCCAGTGCCTGTAAGGCTTACATTAACCGGGTTTTCATCAGGATCGTTTGAGGGGATGTTAGAGTTACTAAAGAAGGAGCCTATTGAGGTAGGTGAGAAAGTATATGTGACATTGCATGAGGCACCTGGAGAGAGGGTTAAGCCCGAGCAATTATCTGCCGATTTACTGAAGGAAGATGAGGGTAATGTGATTGTCCCGATCGCTAAATTAGCGTTACCTGTATTCGACACTGTTACCGTCTCTAACGAACTGCTTCCTACATTGATATTGCCAAAATTGACCGAGGTTCGAGAGACTGAAATGTCAGGGATGTTGGGACTCACTTGCGAAAGGAGCGGATCAAACTTCACCACAAAGGCATCCGCACGACCATTGTAAGAAGTATCATAGGCGCCAGGGGTTACGGGAAAGTTTTGTGAACGAGTATAACCAACCACATAGACATTTCCAGCAGAATCTAACGCTATGGATTGGGCAGAATTATAAACGTAGCTTGGCCCCCCCCCAGATATGTGGACGCAAGAAGGGTTGTCAAGTTCCTGTCAAACTTCGATATGAAGGCATCAACCGCACCATTATAAGAAGTGTCATAAGCGCCAGGAGTTGTCGGGAAGGTTGATGAATTAGTATCGCCAACTATATAGACATTCCCACCAGAATCTACGGCTATGCCCCAGGCAAAATCATCCGAATAGCCACCACCCCCCAGGTACGTGGACGCAAGAAGGGTTGTCAAGTTCCTGTCAAACTTCGATATGAAGGCATCAACCGCACCATTATAAGAAGTGTCATAAGCGCCTGGAGTTGTCGGGAAGTCTGTCGAATAAGTCCAACCCGAGACAAAAATATTTCCATCCAAGTCCATGGCTATAGAAAAGGCGTAATCAGCGGCACCACCCCCAAAAATTTTGGAGGCAAGAAGAGTTCTCAAATCGCTATCAAACCTTGATATAAAGACATCATTATTGGCATCCATTGTATCTATACGCCCAGCTGCATAGATATCGTTGTTTGGACCTATCAATATGGATGTCAGAGTTGTAAAATTTGCCACAAATGTGGAAGAAATTAGGGTTCTTAAATTACCGTCGAGCTTTGATACAAAACCACAGTATGGATCATTATAGGAAGTGCCATAGACACCGGGAGTTGCCGGAAAATCTGAGGATTCGGTGGTTCCAGCTACGTAAACATTTCCACCCGAGTCCAAGGCAACAGAAGAAACAGAATCATTAAGCTCACCCCCCAGGAATGTAGAGGCAAGAAGCACTGTAAGATCCCTGTTGAACTTCGATATAAAGCCATCTCCAAAGACGTATGCTTCACCGTTAAATAAGGTATCGTATGCACCAGACGTGGTTGGGAAGTTGGCTGATTGAGTATAACCAACCACATAGACATTTCCACCTAAATCTACGGCTATCGCACGGGGATAGTCCACCATGTTACCCCCTATATATGTGGAGGCAAGGAGAACTGTTAAGTCTCTATTAAACTTCGATACAAAAGCATCATTGTCACCGTAATTGTAGGAAGTGTCATAAGCACCAGGTGTTGTCGGGAAGTCTGCCGTTGATTGAGTATAACCGGCTATGTAGACATTTCCCTCTGAGTCTATAGCTATGCATCGGGCAATATCGTCATAAGCACCGCCCAGAAATGTGGAGGCAAGAAGAGGATCAATAACTAACTCTTTCGTCCTGTCATAATTCCCCACGATAAACCCATACTCTTTACCCTTTACATCATAAGCAACCTGTATGTACTCCCTTCTATCATCTACCTCCTGGTAGGCCACTGGCTTTGAAAATTTTACTATTCCAAGGTTTGTTTTTAGTTCAAGCTCCCCCTCCTTGTTTACAATTATTTCCTCGATGCCCTCAACCCTCAGCTTTATGTCCTCTGGTTTCCCATCTGGTTTTATATGGAAGAGTTTCTCAACATTGCTTCCATAAGCCCTCAAGTTCATTATAATTCCTTTGTATACCTCTCCTAGATTGACCATGTTGTAGGCTGCTATATCTGTCTTCCAGTTGCCTTTTTCGTTACCAACAAAAAAGTTAACCTTTGCCTGGGATTTATCGATGCCCTGTGGAGATGTACTTAAGGCATTCACAAGACTTTCCTTAAAGGAATATACTTTTGTTGACTCATGCTTTGAATGCTTATCTATCCCCCTTTCCCTATCTTTTTCTTCAGATTTTGGAATGGAATAGATTACTTCCCCTCTATTGGTCACATAGACCGTTCCACCAAAGGTTTTTGCATGAAACCTTACGCTTTCATCCGGTATCTGTCCTTCATTAACAATGAAAGGTAACTGCAACTTAAATGCCTTCTCAATGGTTACCTTTTTAATTATATCTTTTTCTTTCCATGCAAGGGTTGCATCCCCATTGTCACATATCATCATGAAAGAGATGAGGATGGGCAGAAATAAAAAAATCCTTTTATCCATCTCATAACCCTCCTTTCCGGAAATAAGGCTTTTGGGGTCTCTTTCCGTGTTTCCCACTCAGATAAGGTTATTAATCACCATTCACAAATCATATATTTTGAAACGGAACCTCACTCTTCTCTTTGTAAAGAATACTCACAATGCAGGACACACTGGAAAATAGAATGATCCCATTATATTGGCTCCATAGTTGGAAACACCTTTTTACTCATCTACACCAAAGTCGTAAAATCTTTCTCTGGCTACAAAAGCATATTCTCCTTGTGATAAATCCACTTTGGGAAACAATTCAAAAAAGCCTTCTTTGCTTTCCTTAAATTCTATAGGAATGGTTTCCCTGTAAATTCCACCCGTAGAAATAACAAAACGAATATCTTTAGCTTTCTGATATGTTAATTTGACCAATAAAAATCCTGATGGATTCATCTTGGTATAAAAAAGAGGTTTTTTATCATTGGTTCTTACTACTGATTTTTCGCCTCTAATAAAGTGCCAGACATCATGAGGGCCAAAATAATAAGGGATAAAGCTCTTTTTACGTGAGTGTGCTGCCTCAGCAATGATAGGAGGTATTGGTAACAACTGTTCCCCTCTTTTCAAATAAAGATTTGAAAGAATCATACCTCCAACATCTTCCCCTTGCAGTGGAGTTGATCCTTTGGGCCTCGATGCCTCAATCATTGCTTTGATGATTATTTCACTCACCCCCTCATTTTTTAATTTCAATATTGCATCTGTCGAAACATCAAATTGATTTTGAGAAGTTTTAATTTTACTTATGATCAATTCCTCCCCCAGCCCTGCTTTAACCAAGGTAACAATCGTTTCATTGGTGATAATTTCTTCTGCAAACACAGGAATGGCCATGAGTAAAAGAATTATCATCATAATCGATACAAAACGTTCTCTTTTCATCGATACCTCCCCATTTTGATAAATTCTTTAACCCTCACCCTTCCTCTCTCCCGCAAGGTGTAGAGGTTTTGGGTGATGCAGAATTTGCGCTCTGGCACTAAATCTCCGAGCAGGATTTTGCTCCTTCTAAGCTCTGGTTTTTTATTGATTTTCCCGTTAGAGGGTTTTTACCAAATTGCCCTGGGGGATTCAGCAACCGCAGGAATATGAGAAAACCAGTTTCAGGTGGAAGAATAAAAAAGCCCGTGCAGTCTAAAGCAGTTTAGACCTGCAAGAGCTCCTTTATTTTGGCCGGTTAGGACTTTCATATCCCCCTCTCTAAAGTCCCATTTAGCCTGCACTTAGACTCAGAAACCAAAGTTCCTTTTGTTGCTGTATTCTATACCCGATTTTTTGTAAATGTCAATGTATTTTTGGTTAAAGGATGTTATTCCAAAGAACTGTTTCTTGACATCATTTGATCCAAAGATTAAGATTAAATCAAAAAACAAAGAGAGGCGATATTCTATGTCCAAAGTTATAAGCGCCATTTACGAGGACGGTATTTTTAAGCCATTGGAAGATATCCATCTCCCTGACCACCAAAGGGTAAGATTAGAAATTACTTCAGAGGAAGAAGCATCATTAGTCGAGTCTCAAAAAAAGGCTCTCTTTGAAATTGCGGGTATTGGGAACAGCGGACTGAATGATGTAGGAAGGAAACATGATAATTATTTATATCTGAAGGACAGGTAATATGCCATCCGATAATTCCTCATGTTCCAGTCCAATCCCTCTCTTCATGGTTTTCTTATATCCTTCTTTTTGAGGTGATTGTCTCGTTTTAAGCCCCTTCACACCATTCATTATCTACTCAATTCATGAAACAGATCGCCGCTCCAGTAAGTCCATGCGGCGTTTTAAGTTTTCCATTTCGGCTTCGAGGGTTGTGATGCGTCTATCCAATTCAGCATAAGAAAATTTGATTGCAACTAATATGTCCTTTTCCAAATAAGATACATTCGTAAAAAGTCAAAAAACAAAGAAAATGTCATGCTGAACTTGGTTCAGCATCTAACAAAATCAAGAACTTACGAGACCATTAAATAAGATCTAAATTCTCAATCACTAAAGAGCTAAGCTCTTCGAGTCTATACAACCTTTTCTCTACGGGAGTATTTAAATCTTTTCAATAAAAACCTTTGCAGATTTTAAAGCCTCTTTAACTACGCCAACAGAATGGAGGTTTCCCCTATAATAGCCTGCTATGTGTAGTTCTTCATAAAGAGACTCAAACTCTCTCAAAAGTTTCCCATCACGAACTGCTAAATATTTTTGTAATGCCTTTCTGTAAGCATCGATAGACCTAGGTAGTTCTTTTTTGCTTAGCCCTTTAAGCAGTAAATACTCATCTATTGCTTTCAGTATTGCAAGATATGCAGTACCACAAGCCTCCTGAACATACTTCACATCAGTGAATATGTTATTCTCTATGGGAGCTTTGTTTAATATCTCCTTTGCATTATTTAAATATCTCAATGCCTCTTTCATTTTTATGCCTTTCATATCCCTCAATTTTTGTAAAATTCTATCATGAAAATTTAAGCCTGGCAACTATAAAAAAGAAAGCTGGCTTGATGTTGGAAGTTGAAACTTGCAATTCGTAACTTCTAACTGAATTTTAATTCCGCAATCCGCATTCCGAAATCCACCCCTCACCCTCCCCCTCTCCCCCGTGAGGAGAGGGCGGGGTGAGGGGATCTTCTCTCCAAAAATCGCTTCATCTCTGGATCGTAGAGGAAAGTTAAAAAGGTAGCCATTGCTCCCAAGACAGGGAGGGGATCTTCTCTCGAAATTATGTCATAGGACGTATTGGGTTCGAAGAAACGGAAGAAGGAGGGGCGAAGATGGAAACGATGAGGGTTGGACAGAAAATGGAGAATATCTCCAAAGAGAAGCCAGCGGCAGCGTCTCCCCACCGGATAGTGAAGAATGGGTTCGAACTTCTCCCCTCGTGCCATTTTGAGGATGAGATAAGGAAAATCGACTCCGGAGACAATCGCCAATTGCAACGAACCCCAGAAACGGGGATTGACCTCCATCAATTTTGGAATCCCATCTCTCGGATCCACTTTGAATTCCACCATGGCGATGCCTACCCAATTTAATGATTTAAGGAGGGAGAGGCCTAACTCCATAACCTGGGGATGCTCAACCCCTTCCCGCAATGTGCTGGGACCTCCTTGGACCGGGTACATCCTCAACTTTTTGTGGACAAAAGCCGCCTTAACATTTGAAGCCTCATCAAAAAGGGCGGAGAGTCCAAATGTTCCTCCTCCATCAGGAATCCACTCCTGAATTAAAGGAAAAGAATACTTGGCGTGAACCATTTCATAGGAAGGGATAAGGTCCTCCCTTTTTTTGACATAGGCAATGCCAAAGGATCCGGAACTGATCCGGGGTTTAATAACCGCAGGAATGGGAATCGAATCCAGGTTAACACCCCCACCCTTCCCTCCCCCGTCAAGGGGGAGGGTAACCTTATTAGCTTTCCCTTTCACCTTGGAAGAAAGGATCACCTCACTGAATTCCCCTCCCCTTATGTAGAGGGAGCCTTCCCCACCATGTTCCCTCTCCCCCTGGCTTGGAAGTGTGCCTGGTTCAATTCTCCCTCCCCCCTGGCGGGGGAGGGCGGGGATGGAGGGGAAAAAAGTCTTTGGCGTCGGAATTCCATGGGTCTCCGCAAACTGGATGAGATTTCCTTTATCCCTAACAAATTCAATCTTTTTAGTGTCAGGAATTAAGAGGTAGGTATATTTTGAGATTTCAGACTGATGTCCTGTTATCAAAAGTAGGGTCTCCTCCTCCATCGGGAAGAGGCAATCCGTGCGGTTTTTTTTTAACTCTCTTAAAAGAAATTCGATGAATTGATCTGGATATTGTCGTGGAGAGGGGTAGATAATACGCCGGCTGCAATATTTTGAAAAGAATGAAGTATTAAGAAAAGTCCTTTCCCCAACGGTGACATGGACCCCCTTGCGACCAAGGGATCGAACCGCAGCCAAAGTCTTCCTCCAGTGCCCATCCGTGACCAGAACTCTCATCATCGTATTGCGGAATGTAGATTGGGGATTGCGGAATCTAAACAAAACTCCGAATTCCGCATTCCGAAATCCGAATTTACATCAGGCCATCGTCGGCCAGGCTCCGATGACTCTCCCCTGCTAAGATGATATGATCGTAAACCTTGATTCCCAAGAGCCGCCCTGCTTCGACCAACTGTTTTGTGATCCGGAGATCTTCCTCGCTCGGGCTCGGATTTCCACTCGGGTGATTGTGGATCAAGATGACCCCTGCTGCAGGCTCTAACAGAGCCTCTCGAAAGACATCCCTGGGATGGACGATGCTCGCATCGAGAGTCCCTTCAGAGATGGTCACCTCTTTAATCAAACGATTGGCGCGGCTGAGGAGAAGAACCCTGAAGACCTCCTTTCTCAAATCTTTCATCAACGGGAGATAATAACTGGCCACGTCCTTTGCTCGCTTGAAGGAAGGCCGTTCTTTACTCGTCTTAGATTGAAGCCGTCTCACCAACTGGAAAGCCGCCAAGAGTGTGGCCGCCTTGGCAGACCCGATTCCCTTAATCTTCATCAATTCCGAAGGGGAGCGGCTGAAGAGGTTCTCAAGTGATTCATATCGGTCCAGGAGCTCCCTTGCCAAGTCGATGGCGGTCTTCTTCTTCGTCCCCTTCCCCAGTAAAATTCCCAAGAGTTCCGCCTCCGTCAGGTGTTGGGGGCCGTGCTGAAGCAAGCGCTCTCTGGGTCTCTCGTTTTTCGGCCATTGAGTAATCTTGTACGGGGATTCAGCCATAACCTCTTAGGCGCTTAGAAGTTAGATGGTTGCCAAATTGGCAACAAAAAATTTCTCGTGTTAAGCGAAGCACCCAATACCAAGCACCAAATCACAAATAAGCTCCAATCAACAAAATTCAAAATCCTAACCCCCCTCACCCATCCCTCTCCCCTCGGGGGAGAGGGGAAGGGTGAGGGGCGGTCATTTGGGCTTGGAAATTGGAATTTATTTTTGGAATTTTTGATCGCGAACTCCGTTTGGTTTCCCAGCGGACCTGGGAGTTAGTCACTAAGTCGTAAAGTTGGCACTTATTTTGGCAAAATATTTTTCATGGTCGCCGCAAACCCTTTACTGCAAAGCGCTTGCGGAGATTATTTTGAAATCAAACTTTGAAAATGTTGTTTCAAAATCATTTTTCGTTCCGGCTTGTCCGGGTTAGGGGGAAGCAGGAACTTCTTTCCTCTTCCCAAAAACCTTAGAGAGAAGGATGCTCAGTTCATAGAGTCCCATCAGAGGAAGAGCCATGAGTACCTGAGAGATGAGGTCGGGAGGGGTCATGACGGCAGCAAAGATGAAAATAAGGAGAATGGCATATTTTCTTTGTCGGGCCAGCGTCTTCGCATCGATCACTCCAATCCTTGCGAGAAGCACTAAGACAACGGGAAATTCAAAAACCAGACCAAAGGCGAGTAAAAATTTGATGCTGAAGGAAAGGTATTCTTTCATGCTCGGCATGGGCTTGATGAAGTCGGTCGCATAACCCAGAAGAAACTTAAAACCGATGGGAATGGCAATGAAGTATCCGAAAAAAACCCCCATGGCAAAAAAGAGTGAACCACCGAGCACAAAAGGGACTACATATTTCTTCTCTTTTTGATACAGACCCGGGGCAACGAAGGCCCAAATCTGGTAAAGGAGGTAGGGAGAGGCCAAAATCAGGCCCGCAATAAAGGCCACCTTCATGTAAGTGAAGAAAGCTTCAGCCACGCTGGTGAAGATCAATGAACCACCCGCTGGCATCATTTTTATGAGAGGCGCAGCAAGGATATCGAAGAGAGACTCTTTAAGGGCGTAGCAAACAAAAAAACCGACCCCAATAGCAATAAAAGAAAGTATTAACCGTTTCCTCAGTTCTTGTAGGTGAGCGGTGAGGGGAAGTTTCTTCTCATCCATGGGAAGGGATCCCTTCTTTCGCCCCTTCTGGTTCCTCCTTCTTTTCCTTCTCCACCTTCTCCCCTTCCACAAAGGTCGATGCCTCTTCGAGAGGCGGGGTCTCTGCGGGCCTGGAAAACAGTGGTAAGGTCCCTTGCTTAGTCTCTGTAGAGATGGGAGACTCGGCAGGAGCCGATCTTTCAGGGGTAGCCTCTGGAGGGGTAGTGGCCTCTTCAGCAACTCCCGAAACCTCTTCGGCCAAATTAGCTATAAGGTTCTCCTTCTCTTCCGTTAAGGTACTCTTCAGCTCTTCCAAATCCCTGGTCTCTGCCTCGAAACTCTCCTTCACCTCTTCGGTTGCCTTTTTAAATTCCCTCATCGCCCTACCAAAGGCCTTGGCCAATTCTGGAAGTTTGTTCGGTCCAAAGACGATCAAAGCAATCGCTACAATAATTAGCAATTCCGGCAATCCGATATTGAACATAAGCTCTCCTTAAATTTTTTATATCATAATTTTTCTCCCTATTGCAATGGGAAACAAATACCTTTCATGAGAAGGATTGAATTTTATCTTAGGGAATGGTATAAATTCCTTTGTTTTTCTGGTCTATGTGGTTTATCTTATTGTATGGTCATAAACGAGATGAACAAAAGAAACTAGTGTACTGTCTCAGAAAAGACTTTACACTGAACGTCATTCCGGACTTGATCCGGAATCCAGTCTTTTCAGCTGGATTCCCGTTTTCACGGGAATGACAACCCTTATTATCATTGTAAAGAAGTTTTAGAGACACTACAGTAGAGAGACCGATCATGACCGTTATCCACATCAATGTACCTTATTCGATGCTCCTTCAACGAATCGATTTTGCTCTCCAGAATCGCATCCATCCTGAAATCTATTTCAGTGGCGACGATTTGGATGCCTGCCATGAAAACGAAGTTAAATATTTGGCCGAGACCCTTATGCGAAATGGATTGGAAATCACCGTCCATGGTCCATTCATGGACTTAAGTCCCGGAGGGGTCGACCGAAAGGTCAAAGGGGTCACATGGGAACGGTTCTTGAAGACGATCGAATTGGCCCAGTTCTTTAAACCGAAAACGATCGTCTTTCACCCGGGGTATGAGAAATGGAAGTTCGATGGAAATGTAAGCCTTTGGCTCGAAAGTAGCCTCCAAACCTGGAGACCTCTCGTTAAGCAAGCCGAGGAGATGGGGCTGACTCTCGCTATCGAAAATGTCTTTGAGGAAACTCCTGATTCCTTAGCAACCCTTTTGAAGGAGATCAATTCACCCCGTTTCCGATTCTGTTTCGATACGGGCCACCACCATGTCTTCAGCAAGACCCCTTTCCTTAAATGGATGGAAGCCCTCGGAAATGATTTGAGCGAGGTCCACCTCCATGATAATCATAAAGAGATGGACGAACATCTTCCAATCGGTGAAGGAAGTTTCGATTTTGATGGATTTTTTAACCTCCTTTCGAAATTTGGTTTGAATCCTATTTATACCATCGAACCCCATGAAGAGGACCATCTCTGGAGAGGCCTCAAAGCTGTTAAGAAATATATAGACAATGTCAAATGTCAAAATCCAAATGCCAAATGAAATCCAAATTTCAAACATAAAACTCAATATTTGGAATTTTGGAATTTGGGCTTTGTCATTGATTTCAGTCCGGGTGAATACCCCGCCCCTTGGGGCGAAGGGTTTTGCCCGTTGTGGTCTTTGATACCCCGCTGCTTGCGGCGGGGTAGTTCATTTGAAATTTGAACTTTGTCATTTGGCATTGATTTAAATCCGTTGGAGGAGACAGTGGCCCACCGAATTGAAATTGGATTAAAAAAAGAGATTCGAGATGCCCTGGGTGAAAAGGTGAGGAGGAGGGTCCAAAATGATCTCAGTATACCGGTCGAATCGGTGAGGACCCTATCGGTCTTTACACTCGATATGGAACTCCCCGGGGAGGAATTGGAGATGGTCGCCACCGGTCCCTTTCTCGACCCCATCATTCAGGAATACGGAATCGATCGACCTTTAGCCTATAATTTCGATTGGTTGGTCGAGGTGGGGTTCAAGCCCGGCGTCACCGATAACGTGGGAAAGACCGCTAAGGAAGCGATCGAGTGGAGGCTCGGAAGAAAATTGAGAGAAGAGGAAAAAGTCTACACCTCCACCCAATATCTCATCCGAGGAAATCTAAAGCGAAAGGACTTAGAAAAGATCTGCACGGACCTCTTAGGGAATCCACTCGTTCAGAGGTTTGATCTCTGGAAGGCTGATGAATGGGTTAATAAAATCGAACCCAAGATTCCAAAGGTGGTAGGTGACGTGGAGGGAAAGGTTGAGGAGATCGATCTGGAAATTGAGGATAAAACCCTTCTCATATTGAGCGAGGAGCGACTCTTGGTTCTCGATCTCAGGGAGATGAAGGCCATTCAAAATTACCTGAGAAATCCAATGGTCATTGAGGACCGGAAGAGATGGAATTTGGGGAAAAGGATCACTGACGTCGAATTAGAGGCGATTGCCCAGACCTGGTCTGAGCATTGCAAGCATAAGATCTTCAATGGCCGAATTGAATACATCGATGAAAAAGGGAATCGAGAGACGATCGACAGTCTTTTTAAAACCTTTATCAAGAGGGCAACTGAGGAGATTCGTGCTTCCCTGGGGAATGGAGATTTTTGTGTCTCCGTCTTTGACGACAATGCAGGCGTCATTCGCTTTAACGAAAATTATCATTTGGTCTTCAAAGTGGAGACGCACAATACCCCCTGTGCTTTAGATCCTTATGGAGGAGCATTGACCGGCATCGTGGGAGTCAACCGAGATCCTTTCGGAACAGGAAAAGGGGCGAAACTTATTTTCAACATCGATACCTTCTGCTTTTCATCCCCCTTCTATGATAAGCCTCTTCCCCCTCGTCTCTTCCATCCGAAGCGAGTCTATGAAGGTGTGAGAGAGGGAGTGGAGCACGGGGGAAACAAGAGCGGGATTCCAACGGTCAATGGAGGTGTTATCTTTGATGACCGCTACCTCGGAAAACCTTTAGTTTACTGTGGAACGGGAGGGATCATGCCCAGAGAGATATTGGGCGAACCCTCCCATATAAAAAAGGCAGAACCCGGTGATCTCATTGTGATGACCGGAGGTCGAATTGGAAAGGATGGGATTCATGGAGCCACCTTCTCCTCGGAAGAGCTTCGAGAGGATTCACCGGTCACTGCCGTTCAAATTGGCGACCCCATCACTCAGAAAAAGATGACCGATTTTTTACTTTTGGCCAGAGACCGGGGACTCTTTAAAGCCATCACGGACAATGGTGCAGGCGGCCTCTCCTCTTCCGTGGGAGAGATGGCGAAGGAGATTGGTTGCGAACTCCATCTCGATCGGGCCCCCCTCAAGTATCATGGTCTGCACCCTTGGGAGGTTCTCCTATCAGAGGCTCAGGAGAGGATGACCTTGGCTGTTTCACCCTCCAAGATTGATGTCTTTCTCCAGTTAGCTAAAAAGATGGACGTGGAGGCCACCGTCCTCGGAACCTTCACCCAAACAAAAAAATTTCATGTTCTCTATCGAGGAAAGACAGTGGCTTATCTCGACATGGATTTCCTTCACTTTGGGCTCCCCAAGATGGAACTCCGGGCAAAATGGAAGAGGCCCCACCATGAAGAGGCAGGTTTTCCAGAACCTGAAGACCTGACCTCGACCCTGAAGGAGATGCTCTCTCGCCTCAATATCTGTAGCAAGGAATCGATGATCCGTCAGTACGACCATGAGGTTCAGGGAGGCACCGTGATCAAACCTCTGGTGGGACGTTTCAATGATGGCCCAAGCGATGCCGCCGTACTGAGGCCGATCCTCGACTCCTTTGAAGGGATCGTCATTTCTAATGGGATCTGCCCCCGATATAGTGACATCGATGCCTATGCGATGACAGCTTGTGCCATCGATGAGGCAATCCGGAACAATGTCGCTGTAGGTGGGAATCCTGATCGGATTGCAGGGTTGGATAACTTCTGCTGGCCCGACCCGGTCCAATCGGAGAAGGCGCCCGATGGCGAGTATAAACTGGCTCTACTCGTACGGACCAACCAAGCCCTCTACGATTATTGCAAAGTATTCGGCGTGCCATTGATCTCTGGCAAAGACAGTATGAAAAATGACTACCTGATTGGAGGGACAAAGATCTCCATCCCTCCAACCATCCTCATCTCAGCCTTGGGGAAGATAGATGATGTAAGAAAAGCGATCACCATGGATGTCAAGAGACCGGGCGACTTGGTCTATATCCTTGGGGAGACTCTTGACGAGTTAGGAGGATCCGAGTATTATGCATCGAAAGGTTTGATAGGAAACCGTGTCCCCTGGGTCGATGCAGAGAAGGCCCGATCTCTATACAGAAAGATATATAGCGCCATACAAGGGGGGCTGATTCGATCTTGTCATGATTGTTCGGATGGGGGATTGGGTGTAGCTTTAGCAGAGACCGCATTCGCAGGTGGCTTCGGAATGGAGATTGATCTGAGAAAGGTTCCTCGAACCGGATTGGATCGAAATGACTCCCTGCTCTTCTCCGAATCACAGAGTCGTTTTATCGTAACCATTGATCCAACAAAGAAGAGTGCCTTTGAAGCGCTTCTCGGTGATGCGGTTTATGGAGAGATCGGGGTGGTTACAGATGACGAAATCTTTCGAATGGTTGGTTTGCATGGGAAGACTGTTGTAGAGGCCAATATTTACAACCTCAAAGAGGTCTGGCAGAAAACTCTTAGATTCTAAAAACCCAATACTCAAATTTCAAAATCCAAAATTAAATGTAAAATGACAATTTTTGAGTTTCCATTTTTTGGGATTAAGGAGACCTCTGAAAAGCTACTATACGCCCTCTTGATAGAGATTTCTGGACTTTCTCAGAAAGCTCTGAGGAATAACTTGACAAATAGCCATGCTTTTAATAATATTGCTCTACTTACAACGAAGGGGCTTTGAGAGGGGGTGATGCGCTGTAGGAAAAAAGCACAGGTTTTGGTTTTCTAAATTATCTAATATTTACCAAGAAAGGAGGTACCTATGAAACGCATTTTTATTTTGTCAATTGTACTCGTTATGGTAGCTTGTTTGGTAGTGGTTTCCGCATCAGCACAAGTCAAATATGAAGGCAAATTGGGCGTGGTTAAGATCAAAGCCGGCGAACCCATTCACATTGCCAGCTGGATGGTCATTGCAGGGGCGGACGCCTCGTTGGGTACCGATACCAGGCGTGGTGTAGAGATCGCTACTGCTGACAAGGGTGGCAAACTCCTTGGCTTCCCCATCAAGCTAACCTTTCAAGACACAGGCTGCAACGCCGAAGGTGGGCAGGCTGCTGCAACCAAACTCGCTGCTGATCCGACCATTGTGGCGGCGATTGGGTCGAACTGCTCAAGTGAGGCTCGGCCTGGCGCGCCAATCCTCTGGAAGGCTGGCATTGTAACGGTTTCACCCTCGAATACCGCACCGTATTTAACAGACCCGAACCGCGGGCCCGATTATGATGGTTATCTGCGCACATGCCATAACGATAAGGTTCAGGGAGCAGTGGCAGCGGAGTTTGCTTGGCAGCAACTGAAGGTCAAGAGGGCTGCAACCATCCATGACGGAAGCGTCTATGCCGAACAACTTCAGGGGGTCTTTGCTGAGACCTTTAAAAAACTGGGTGGAACCATCACTTCTCAGGAGGCTGTTTCTCCTACTGATACAGATATGCGCCCGATGTTAACCAAGATCGCCACAGGAAAACCCGAGTTCATTTATTACCCCATCTTTATCGCAGCGGGTGGACATATCACTCGCCAGGTGAAGGAAGTAAAGGGTTTGGAGAAGGTCGGTTTGATGGGCGCGGATGGTATTTTCTCTCCCGACTTCTATAAGGCTGCCGGTGAGACAGCAGTGGGTATGTATCACTCAAGTCCAGACTTCTCAGCCTTTGCCGGTGGCTATAAAAGCTTCTTGGATAAGCATCAGAAGAAATATGGGGAAAAACCTCTCGCCCCCTTCCATGCCCATGCCTATGATGCAGCGATGATCATCTTTGCTGCTATTGAGAAGGTGGCTAAGAAGGCTCCCGACGGTTCACTTACCATTGATCGCGGGAAACTGAGAGATGTCCTTTATGCCACAAAGGGTTTCAAAGGCTTGACGGGAACAATCAACTGCAACGAATATGGTGACTGTGCAGACCCGAGGATTGCAGTGTACAAGACAACGGAAGAAAACGTTAAGAAGTTAGTGATGCCCGATAAACCTTTCTGGAAGCCTGCAGCAGCGGCTCCAGCCAAGGCAGCTCCGGCCAAGAAGTAACCTGGTTCTCTTTAAAAACCGGGTTTCTTGTGAACTAACATGGTGAGCCGGGTACGGAAGTCGTTCCCGGCTCACTTCTAATTTGGAGGTTGAAAATCAGGTAGAGCAGGGCGAAATTCAATTTGCGAAGTGATCTCAAGGGGTGGAGGCCCTTTATGTTGCAACGGTTGAGGAGATTGAGGGAAAGAATTACTCCAACAGATATCGTCATGTGGTTAATTGGAGCAGTCATGTTAGCCATGATTATCTGGGGATCCACAGCCACCTTAACTACAGGCCGATATACCCGTTACCACTGGTTTGATTTTCTCATCTTCGGTTTGGCTCAGGGGAGCATCTACGCCCTTATCGCCATGGGTTACACCATCGTCTATGGAGTTTTGCGGATGATCAATTTCGCCCACAGTGAAGTCTTTATGAGCGGGCCTTACACCGCTTATTATGTTGCAGCTGCTTTTTACTCCTCCGGTTTTTTAGATCGTCAGCCCATCCTTTGTTTAATTGTCATTTTCCTTGTTGCCATGGCTACTTCAACGTTGATCGCCTTTCTTCTGGAGCGGGTTGCTTATCGTCCCCTGAGAACCGCACCCCGTTTGATTCCTCTCATCACTGCTATTGGAGCCTCCTTCTTTCTACAATATACCTTTCGGGGGCTTTATGGTTCCGGTTTCCAGGCTTATCCAGTGGTGAAGATGATGGAAGGGCAAATCGTTTTCGGTGAATTTCGAATTTTACGGATTCATGCGGTAGTGATTGTGGCCGCTGCAATGCTATTGGTTGCTCTCTATTCCTTTATTCAGCGTACGCGTGTTGGGAAGGCAATCCGTGCAGTCTCTGAAGATAAAGAGGCTTCCTTGCTGATGGGGATTAACATTGACAGGATGATTTCCACAACATTCGTTATCGGTGGGATGGCAGCTGGAGCAGCTGGCGTCCTCTATGCTTTAATGTTCAAACAGGTGCACTTCTTCATGGGTTTTATCCCGGGGATTAAGGCTTTTACAGCAGCGGTATTGGGCGGTATTGGCAATATCCCTGGAGCCATGCTGGGTGGAATTTTTCTCGGCCTCATCGAATCCATAGGACCCAGTCTATTTCTGGATGGCTTGGGCATTGTGGCACCATACCAGTTAAAAGATGCGATTGCCTTTACCATGCTGGTGCTTGTGCTGATCTTCAGACCGACAGGAATTCTTGGAGAACGGCTAGCGGTCAAGAAGGCCTAAAATCCCCCCTCGCCCCCCTTTATCAAAGGGGGGTTGGGGGGATTAGAAATTATTTTTTGTTGGGAAGAATAAGGAATGAATCAACTCCGTTCTGTCTGGCAGCAAGGAATAAAGATTGGACTGATCGGCGGCGTTTCTGCAGTCCTTTTGACCCTTATCGGAATGGTTGAGTCTTTTAGCCAGCGCGACATTATCAGCAACGTCATTTCAATGGGCCATACTCTATTGCTCCTGGTTGCAGTGTTCATGGGCTACCTAGCAGCAAAACGAACGACTCGGACTGAGTTGCCATGGGTGATTGTTAATAGTTTCATGACGGGGCTGATTATAGGGGGTTCGCTCGCTCTTCTCGTCATTGTGGGGAGTCTGATTAATCTCCGTAAAGTTTTCGTCAATGCCATGCCTCTCCTTTACGAATTGCTCACTTTTAAACAAGGGATACAGATTGGCGTTTTCCTGCTTCTTGGTGCTGGAGCCCTGAGTGGTATACTGGCAGGTCTATTCTTTCTTTCGCCTAGACTTGTCCGTCGGGTCTTGATCATCCCCCTGACTGGCATCGTAGGAACTGGGGTGCTACAAGATTTGCTCCGTCCCACCTTCGCCCTTTGGGGGCCCCTCGCCATTATTAATGAATGGCTCTTTACCGCCAATGGACTCACCATCTATGGTGCCATTGCGTTGTTCATTTTAATTGCTGCCATTATCTACTTCTGGGCCCGAAAAGGAAATGCTGTTCGAACGGGCTTGCAGCACCTGCCACCTGCAGGTCAACGTGCCTTGCGGATAACGAGTCTTCTTCTTCTCTTCATTATCTTGTTTGTTCTTCCCCAGATTCTTGGCCTCTTCCTGAGTGAAGTGTTGACCATCGTGGGCCTATATGTTCTTTTAGGCTTGGGGTTAAATATTGTCGTCGGCTTTGCTGGCCTCTTGGACCTTGGCTACGTGGCCTTCTTCGCCATTGGTGCCTATACGATGGCCATATTGACCTCACCTGAGTTGGGTTTCTTCAATCTGTCGTTCTGGGGAGCCCTCCCCTTTGCAATTTTCATGGGGGTGATATCGGGAGTTATCCTGGGTGTCCCTGTCCTCAAAATGCGCGGCGACTATCTCGCTATTGCAACCCTTGGTTTTGGCGAGATCATTCGTATTCTCGTTCTTTCCGACTTTCTAAGGCCATGGCTGGGTGGTGCACAAGGTGTTGGTAAAATTCCTAAAGCATCCATTGGCGGCTTTGAGTTTGCCGGTCCTCCACAAATTTACTATCTTATTCTCGCTGGCTGTTTTCTTGTTGCATTTATCTCTTTGCGTCTCAGAGATTCCAGTTTGGGGCGTGCCTGGATGGCTGTGCGTGAGGATGAGGACGTGGCCCAGGCGATGGGAATCAATCTTGTCGCCACCAAGTTGCTGGCCTTCGCTACCGGTGCTGCCTTCTCTGCTTTAAGCGGAGCCATCTTCGCGAGCAAACTCAGCTCAGTCTATCCCCATAGTTTTAATGTAATGATTTCCATTAATGTCGTCTGTATCATCATTGTAGGGGGGATGGGAAGTATTCCTGGTGTGATCGTGGGATCCATTGCCCTCGTTGGTTTGCCTGAGCTGTTGAGGGAGTTCGCTGAGTACAGGCTTCTGGTTTATGGTGCTGCTTTGGTGATAATGATGCTCGTCAAACCAGAAGGTCTCTGGCCAGAGGCAGTACGTCGCCGCGAGTTGCATGAGGAAGAACCTGTTGAGACCGAGAAAGTGTCACAAGGCGACGCACCCACATCCAGTCGGTAAGAGAATTTGATGACGATTCTAACAGCGCAAAAAACTACCAAGCGTTTCGGTGGGCTGATTGCCGTGGATGATTTGGACTTAGAAATCAAGGAGGAGAGTATCCATAGTATCATCGGACCCAACGGAGCTGGCAAGACAACCTTCTTTAACTGCGTGACCGGATTTTACCGGCCTGAAGCCGGAGAGATCCTCTTCAACAACCACTCCCTGGTTGGTCTGCTTCCTGATAGAATTGTCCGTCTCGGAATTGCACGAACCTATCAGAATATTCGTCTCTTCCCTAACCTGACGGCGATAGAGAACATCCTGGTGGGGTTGCACAGTCACTTGAAATCAGGATTCTTTGGTATTGTCTTGGAGTTGCCGGCCACCCGGAAAGAAGAGAAAATAGCTGCCGAAGAGGCCCGGCGTCTTCTCAAATTTGTGAACCTAGCAGGCAAGGGTGATTTCTTAGCTAAGAATCTTCCCTATGGGGATCAGAGAAGGCTGGAGATCGCCCGCGCTTTGGCATCGCGTCCTAAACTGTTACTCCTTGACGAACCGACCGCAGGCATGAACCCGCGGGAAACGCAGGACATGATGGATTTTATTCGGCACTTGCGTGATGAATTGAGTATTACGATTCTTCTTATCGAGCACCAGATGCGGGTTGTGATGGGAATCTCCGAAACAGTGACCGTATTAGACTACGGGGCAAAAATTGCTGAGGGCACTCCGGCTGAGATTCAAAAAGACCCTAAGGTCATCGAAGCCTACCTGGGCCGAGGAAGCGCAGCCGAAGTAAGTCGTGCCGCTGGAACTGCTTAGAGCATAGCGCCTGCCTACCGCAGGCAGGCATCGAGCATGAATGAATCACCCCCTCCCCAACCCTCCCCCCTCTGAGGGGGAAGGAGAGGGTGGGGGGCGCCTTTCGCTTTCCGCTAGGCTAATTTTTTGGGGATTCTGTTATGGCATTGCTTGAAATTGAGAACGTGCATGCTTATTACGGGAATATTCATGCCCTCAAAGGTGTTTCGCTTAACATTGATAAAGGAGAGATCGTCACACTGATTGGAGCCAATGGAGCAGGTAAGAGCACCACACTTAGGACCACCAGTGGGTTGTTACGGCCCCGCCAGGGGTCTATCCGACTTAACGGTGAAGACCTTACCCGCTACCCTCCATACGAGATCGTGGCCAAAGGGGTGGTGCAGGTTCCCGAAGGACGCCGCGTCTTTGGTCGGCTGACGGTAACGGAGAATCTGGAGATGGGCGCTTTCGCCATCACTGATCGCCAGCTAATCAGCTCAAACATGGAAAGGGTCTTTACTCTCTTCCCCAGACTGAAAGAGCGCCGTCACCAAGTAGCCGGAACGCTGAGTGGTGGTGAGCAGCAGATGTTGTCGACCGGTCGAGCGTTGATGGCTAACCCCCGCATTCTTTTAATGGATGAACCTTCGATGGGTTTGGCACCGGTACTCGTAGATAACATCTTCGACACAATTCGGGAACTACACGACGGTGGTACGACCATCCTCCTGGTGGAACAGAATGCACGCATGGCGCTGCAGGTCTCCAGTCGGGGCTATGTCCTGCAAACGGGTTCAATAGTCCTTAGCGATTCAGCAGAAAATTTGCGTCAAAATGAGATCGTTCGAAAGGCCTATCTGGGCGAGACATAAAATGGGGACACTCCCCGTATTTTCGACGTTTTCACCCTTTTATAATACATTCCTTTCATGCCAAGAATTGCTAGATTATTAGCCATAAATTATCCTCACCATATCACCCAACGTGGAAATAACAAAGAAACCGTCTTTTTTGATGAGGAAGATAGAAAGTTTTATTTAAAACTCCTCAAAAAATACAGTGACCAATGGAATTTTAATATATGGGCTTACTGTCTCATGCCCAATCATGTTCATATTCTTGCGGTGCCAAGGAAAGAGAAATCTTTTGCCAGAGGCATTGGTGCTACAAACTTAGTTTATACGCAATATTTCAATCATCGGTATAGAAGGAGTGGAAGGCTTTGGCAGAACCGATTCTTTTCAGCGATTATAGAAAAAGGATCTTATTTATGGTCTGTGGCTCGGTATATAGAAAGGAATCCTGTGAGGGCTAATATTGTAAAAAGAGGTGAAGATTATATCTGGTCAAGTGCCAAAGCTCATCTTCTTAAGGCAGAGGATGATATTCTTTCTGGTGAGAGTTGGTTGGAAGAGAATGAGGTTATTGCTTATCGCGAATTTTTAAGGCAGGAGAACCAAAACATAGAGGATTCTATTAGGAAGGCAACTTCAGCGGGTAGACCTCTTGGAAGCGAGCAGTTTCTAAAAATTCTTGAGAAAATTCTCGAACGAGATATATTTCCCAGGAAGGCGGGACGATCAAGGGGAAAGACTTCATAAAAATATGGGAAGTGTCCCTTTTTACAGTTTCTTCCTCCGTGGGCTCATCATCGGTTTTTCAATCGCTGCGCCTGTTGGCCCAATCGGTGTGCTATGCATACGCCGTACATTAGCTAATGGCCGCGCCTCTGGCCTCATCTCTGGTCTGGGTGCCGCCACAGCTGATGCAATCTATGGCTCCATTGCTGGATTCGGGCTAACATTCATTTCAAGCCTCTTGATCCGTCAACAAGGATGGCTTCGCCTTGTCGGCGGTACATTTCTCTGCTATCTGGGTCTCAAGACCTTTTTTGCCAGACCTGCTGAACAACCAGCTTTAGCCAAAGGAAATGATCTCCTGAGTGCTTATGCCTCAACGTTTTTCCTGACCCTCACAAATCCAATGACCATTCTATCTTTTGCGGCAATATTTGCCGGGTTAGGGGTGGGAAGTGCAAGCGGCAACTATTTCTCTGCGGGAATATTAGTCTTGGGTGTATTTATTGGCTCCGCCCTATGGTGGCTTATCCTGAGCAGTGGTGTCGGCATGATTTGGAAAAAGTTCAACCCTCTTGGATTGCGTTGGATAAACAGAATCTCAGGCATCATCATCACAGCGTTTGGTCTTTTTGTTCTTCTAAGTCTCAAAGGATGAAATGGAACGGATACCACTTTTAGTTCGGAGTAACAATACAGGACTTAAAAAAATTTGGGGGAAACTCCGAACTCCTAACCCAACTTCCGCACTCTGTTGATCGAAGTGCTTTATTAACGAGGGCTTACGTTTTTTTCAGTCACTATGTCATGCCTCATACCAAGTCTTGACTGGCTTCATGACCTGGCATGGAATTTTCAGG
>Ga0315274_10002561_pt1 | contig 27347 bp, 20 predicted proteins | sample YL17G02_20_MG_FD_203700 | JGI IMG/M metagenome (GOLD analysis project Ga0315274, IMG submission 203700) | Sediment microbial communities from Yellowstone Lake, YNP, Wyoming, USA - YL17G02_20 | ecosystem: Environmental > Aquatic > Freshwater > Lake > Sediment | place: USA: Wyoming | collected...
AGGCATCCAAGCGTTTGTGAACAGACTCCAGTACGCTCATTCAGGGTCTGGTCGCCGCAAGTAGCGATGCGTTTAAAACAACGCCACAGGCACCGTTGCCGAAAGCACGCGCCTGTTGTCTAATGGTTATGATTCCTGACCATCAGCAGGGCAAGGTCATCACTCTTGTTCTCCCATCGAGCAATCGATGGTCTATTGACAGCTTGATGAAGCGAAAGGCACCGGCAATCACATGACTGGCCACTCTACCTGAGTAAGTGAGTTGCCGCTGTAGTAGTCTAGATTCGTCCTCAGAGTCAAGCCTTTCCAATGCTTGTACTATGCAGCGGCTCAACAATACTCTTAAATCAGCACAGCCGGGTCTTGACCCGACTAAGCGGCCATCGTCTAGCCCGGTTAGGATAGTAGCCCTCCAAGCTACTAGCGCGGGTTCAAATCCCGCTGGCCGCACCATCGCTATTGTGATTGCAGGTGAGTGAACCCTGCCTGCAGACTTCTGTGTTCCGCCCTTACCCTGCCCCGTGTCGCCACGGTCTTCCAGATAAATCTGAAAGCGGGCAGAGTCTTTGACAGTGCTCATTGGGATTGTGTCCCTCCCACAGTCCTGGTTTCTTTCCTCTGCTGTTGCCTAGCTGCATCGTTGCCAGCAGCAGATGGATTTTCCACAGCTCTTACCACGGTTAGGTCATAATCGCTCTTCCCAGATTCGTCACCGAAGCTGGGGAGGTCTCTTTGGACTAAGCGAACAACCGCGGACTCCTTAGAACGTGATGCAACGTTCTCTGACGGGAGTAAGGACTTCCCTCGGGAAGATATCCCTTGGGCTTTCGGTCGCTGGCTTTGCGCTGCATCTGCAGAGCTAGCCCACTTACCCAGTCCTCTCACAGAACGTAGTGAATCTGTGAGCATGATGAGGCGTCCAGCAATGTTGATGGACCCATTTCTGTCGGCGTTTGTCTTGTGGCCGCACGAAGGACAAACAAAGAAGTTCTGTCTTGGTCTCCGGCCCTTGGAGCCACACTTCCAGCACACAATCGATGTCCAAGCTTCGGAAACGGTTCGGAAGCGTGAGTCCTTCCCCTCCACTTGCCAACCCCATTGGAGCAGCTGATGCTTCAGGCCATTCGTGATTCTGGCGAAGGCCCACGAATGGATCATGCCGCGAAAAAGAGGCCCCTTTCCATTCCCTCTTCTGGCGACCTCTCTTATGTTCTGCAGTCTGCCAAGAGCCACATAGAGAGTATACTCCCTGCTGAGTTCGAGTACGTAGTCAAGCAGGTTTCGGACAAGTATGCGGTCATACTCCTTGGCGATGTTCTCTCGCTTCCTTCTGAGTCTTCGCAGCTTCATGGCGAACTTGTCGGATTCCTGCCCGTTGCTCCGTCTGCTTTCCATTTCGTGCTGAAGCTCAGCGAAAAGCTCGTCGTATCTCTTGATTGCCAGTAGCTTGTCTCTCTCGACAAGGTAGCGGGTTTCTCTGACCTTCTCGGGAGTCACTAGAGTTGTGCAAGCCGCCTTTCGAATCCCTAAATCGATTCCAAGGACTGCAAGGGGTTTCGGAGTAGACACTGGCAGGGGACTAGTCACTCGTACTGCGAGGGTGAGCCACCATCTGGCTTTGTAGTCGCTGTAGATCTGCCCGGCTTTGATCTCGCCGCGTTTCATCTGTGTTTCGTGGAAGGGCGACACCTTAATGGGAATCAGAAGCCTGTCGTGTCTTCGGCTTCTCAGAGGGGCTGTATCCAGAGAGTCTCTAAGGTCCATCCACCATCGAGTGGAGGAGTCTTGCTTGTGTACGATGCTGAACACATGCGACAGAAACATCCATCTGGGAATTCGGCTGCTGTGGCTTTTCTTACAGGGACGGCATACTGACTTCCTCTTGTTCGTTTTTTGTGAGAGATAGCTCTCATAGAGGGAAACAGCGGTCTGCCTGCACTCTGTCAGCTCGTTGGGAGATGCCCTTGGGAACCGAGCCTTCAGGTCGTGGGGTACAGACAGCCTATGGGAGGTACCCCTGTTCGTGGTTATCGTCAACTGATCAAGGCCGCTTTCATCAACCTTGTTCCTTCTCTTGCCTGTCAGAAGTGAGTCCTCGTGTTGTTCGATTACTCCAAGAAAAGCACGGATGGCCCTAGTGTCTCTTCCTAGGATTCGTCGAAGTCGTTCCTTGGCTCTAGGCGACATGATCTGCCAGTTGATGGGTATCTTGACGCTGATTGTCGTGCTCTGGGATGAAACCATCGGCCGCGCCTCATGCCTATTTAAAGTCTGACCTGTCTGGTCAGCTGAGTTCACTCCTGTCATTGTACTCAATGGGTGTTTTGAACTCGTAATGTTGTATCTATCAGCCTATTTAAAGTAATAAGCGTATAGAATAAACAAACGCTTGTATATGAAGAGGGTCGAATCTCGACCTCAGGTGGGCTTATCAGTCTTCGACCGAATGATAAATCGCTAACTCCAAGACAAAGAAAACCCGAGACAGGATGAGCAAGTTTGTCTGCAAACCCACGAGGCCGTCCAAGAGTGCCTCTCCCAGTTCATCCGAACAGAGTCATGGCACAGGCCGTTAGGACGGGCCTATCTACAACTGTCTTCATCCAAGGCGCCATCAAGACTCAACAGACACAACACCTCTATGAGAGTTCCCTCAGTACTTGGAGAGCAGCCTCGAAGATGTGGCTACTATCAGTCAAGGCAGGCCGTCCCGAGTTCCATCGCTTTACCGAAGCAGAGCGGAACATCCGCAAGAATACCCTTCAGATGCTCTATGAGAGGGCTGCAGGCTACGGTAACAGGGAAACAACGCGCATCAAGTCCTGGGACGATACTGTGGGTCCCATGAACCAAAGACTGAACATCGCCGGCGCTGCCCTGCGCGAGTTCGCGATGACAACATATCCTTTCCCTATACCCGAAGACGTGAGTAGCGAAGGGGTGCCGATAAGTGGTAGGACAGGCACAGCAATCGGCTACAGGGTGTCTTCCTTTGGCCCGGCTGTAGGCTTGATTCACAAGACACTCCCGGAGCTAGAGTTCGTGGATGCGGTCAGAACCCACCTTCAGCTCTTGGCCACTCACTGCTATGTCCATGACGTGCCTCTCAACGATACAATGAGATACTGCAACCTGTTTCTCCTTAGAGCGCGACCATACCTAGACTACATCTATTCTGAGCATAGGTACGGGCTGCCGGGTTTTAGGGCTAGCACACTCAAGGTCCTGAAAGAGCTAGAGAATGAGATCTCTAAGACCTATGCAGTGAGGAAAGGTGACACTCCTACTGTCACATCAGAACTGGAAGTGAAACCGCCAAGACTCAATGTGGGCTTCTTCGCAAAGCAGATCGCAGAGGCTAGGTCTGCCGGGATTGACGAGATGGTGTTGGGCGAGCTCGAAAGAATCTTGAAGGGCGGGTCAATCACTGAGGTGGACGACGAGGGGGGGAGTATGCCCTGCCTGACCGATGATGACGTCGCTCATATATGGGATTCCGTCGCAAGGAGGGCCCGCAGAAGAGGATCACGAGTACATAGACACATCTCCCACCAGTTTCCGGGTTTTTGGAGCATGGAACGGGCAATCCGGGCAGGCGACGAAGTCCATGGGACTGATGAATACGTCCTCTGTTCAGAGATTCCAGTCGACACCTCTGCCGGAAAGGGGCGTGCCGATTTGGTGCTATTGAGGAGAGAGGCTGCTCCGACCGGGCTGAGAATACTGTGGCGTCCCGTGATGGTTATCGACATTAAGACCAAGTCCGCATACACGTGGCAGCTATGTCATGAGAGAAGAAGGTCTCTTTCCAGAGAGAAGCACAGACTGCCACAACGTGTGGTCCCTGATTTTTCCTTTCGTTTTCGTTCTCTTGATGACACTGAGTGGGCCGCAGTCGTTGCGGCGACACCCACTCCTAGTTCGATACAGCAGCTTCTTCTCTATGCAGAGGCTATCTCAGGAACGTACCGAGCAGTCGCGGAGTCCGATGAACTGGAGTCTGTTCTCAAGGGCACACTCCTCTTGGACGTCATGGAAGATACGACAGAAACTCGGTCGATGATTAGAGCACTGGTCATCAAAGCATTCGAGTCTACTGTGCAGAACTCGGGGAAGGTGCCAAGGACTCTTTTCGAACCGTGCCTTCCTGAAGGCAAAGCCAGGCTTGCTGCGGTGGTACATTCGCAAGACATGGCTCCAAAGCGCCAACACACTGTCATCCCCCGATGCTGGAAACCGACATCTGACCCCTTGGAGGGTGCCCTGCTGAACGATAGGAGGTTTATTCTTTACCTATCTGGCGAGTCGCCTACGTCTTCAGGTAGGTCTGCCGCAAGGATTGCCATGTATTATGATGCTCTCAACCTACTGCACAAGCTTGCCGAGGTGTGTGGAGCACAACAGGTTATCTGGCTTGATCTATTGGACGAGTTCACTCAGCCCCTTCTCGCAGAGGCTCGTTTGCGTCTTAGGTTTCGTAGTCGTTCAGACCGTGACAAGCGGCAATGTCAACCGAAGCATGATGCTGAGTTCTTCTTCAACAGGGTCAAAGTGTGCGGGCTTTTCGCCGCGGTTGAGTCGTATTTGTTCCATAAGGGCAGCCCGCCGTCAATCAGTCCTCACATCAACACTGATAGATCCGGGAAGCGAGTGGTTGCTGTCAGTGGGCTGGACCGCTTGGAAGCATCTGTCCCAGAGTATTGTCGCAATCGGCTTACAGAACTCGTTACAAATCTGCTGGAACAGATTCCGAACGACGCAAGAACTACGGTGTTGTGGATGGGGGTCCCCGTGCCGGCAGAGGCGAATTCCCCCGTGTATTCTACTCGTGCCTACCTTCCCTTCTTTGATAACTCCCCTCTAGTCGGTCATGTGACTGAAATCGTCTGGAATTTGCCTGTTGCTCCAGCAAGTGAATTCAACCCTGCTGGCTGGGCTCTCCCTGTCCATCCTGAGGCCCCGTTTCGCGACGAGATTCGAGTTCTCATAGCCCAGAATGCGATCGGCTTCGACATTCAGCTGACTGTTGCCCCTCCATTGGCTGGATGGTCTGAGCGGTTTCATGCAGGGCGGGTCAAAGCTGTACGGGTCTTGGACAGAGATCAGCACGAACCAGTCGTTCCCGATTCCGAAACAAGAGACCAGATGAAAACACTCGCGCTTACTCTCTTGCCTTGGTTGGCTGACCTGTGGCCAAAGGCCAGAATGCGTGTCCAGGGTAGACAAGTTTCGGCTAGAGAGTTGTTGAACAAGATTGGCTCGAGAACCGGAATCCGCATCAAGACCGTCCAGTTCAGGTATGAGTCTTCGGATATCTCCCCTTCGGCAGAGTCCAGTCTACTTGACAGGCTCAAGATGTGTCCCATTGGTGTCAAGATGGGAAGGTCGTTTGCAGAGTACAGCATCGGTCGTATCAACTCTCGGCGTCTGTATCACAGGCCGAATAAGCTCAAGACGACACCTCGACGCACGCTAGGCGGACCTAACCAGATAATGGATGTTCAAAACGAAGCATCAGTCTGGTTTGGCCAGTACATCGACTGTTCAGATCTAGAGATGTCGGGCGTCCTAGTCATCTTGGACAGCCCCGACTCTGCAGGCAGAATGCTCGTGGGTTTCTTCGCAGCAGACAGCAAGCCCGATGCTGAGGGATATGTGTGGAGCGTGCATCAACCCGAGCTTCTGAAGAACATACTAGAGTCTGACTTCACACGCCAGGCCCGGACTGCCGTGAAGTTCGCACGCATGAATGATGGTTATGCATCATGGATACTGGAACCCCGCGAGAAAGAGTGGCGGCCAGACAGTTTCTTCAGGTTTGTAGCAGGTCGCCGCGGTCGTGTCACAATGTTGCGAGCGCTCATGTCTATACGTGATTCAATCGAAGATTCGGCAACGCCGCCCGTGGACGAACTGCCAACAGAGTTCTCAGATAGAGTGTTTCGGACTCTCACTGCATTGAAACGGAGGATTAATACTACAATGAATGGAACGGTTTCGTTAAGTCTGCAGGAGGGTGGCTGTATCGTATCAATATCCGACAGAGAGGGAGTTGAGCACAAGATCAGGGTTCATGGTACGGCTGACCTGATTGACTTACTGAAATGGCCATTCAAGAGTGGACAGCCGATACGATTGCCCTCTGGTGCTTGCTTGTATTGGAGCCCTTTCGACGACATTGACTACGGAAACATCCCTCTCGCTGGGCTGCTTGCCGAAACGCGGATTACGAATGAGATGGCCCCGCACATAGTTCCCTTGCTTTCTGACGTGCTTGATAGTACTACACGCGAAAAGGTGACTCTCGTGCTCTCCCATGACGAGCGTATTTGTCCCCTAGCGAAAGGCTTGGCGGATAACCACGGGAAATGCTGGCGAATAGAACCTGTGAAGAAGGTACGCGGGCTTAATCGACTGTTGGCCAAGCCACTGTCAGATCGAGAGGTCTATGACATACTGTACCCCGGGACAGTCTTCTCGAATGGTGCCCGTTATGATGTGGAACTGATGTTCAGCGATGAATACCACAGTCCCGAGTTCTTGGCCCTCAGGGAGAGTCCCCTTATTCTGCGATTGCTCCGGAGGAGTGGATACAACGTCAGCCCGCTCTATCCCGGGACCTACATCAATGCTCGACATCAGAAATGGATGGTTTCATTCACTGTTTCTGATGGCTCCATAGATTGGGGTCTGGTTTCCACGGCCACTGGTTCGTACTGGGGCGGCAGAACATACAGCCTGCCTTTCAATTCAGCCGCGGGCATTAGTCATATTGTGAAGCGGTTCATCAGCGTAGTCACGAAGGCCGTACCTGCGAGGGACATCCTTGAGCTTGACGTCCTCACGGACAAGATTAGGACTGAACTCTCCATCTTTCTACATCGAGCCGAAAAGCTGACGCACCGAAATGAAACTTGGGACTAGTTATGTCCAATCGATGCTGAATTCCTTAGAGCGTTTCAAGATTCACCTCAGACTAAACAAAAGCCATAAAGGAACGCTTGCCAGAGAAAGCGTGTTGCACCGACGAGGGCTGGGACCAGTGCGAGTTCTACGAAGGTGGGCAGATGCAGTTTAAGTTCGCTCACATAGCTGATACCCATTTAGGTTGCCACTGGCCGCCTGTTCCGGATAGAAGGAAAGTTCAGGGGCCAGCTTACATCCGTGCCTTTGAGAAATGCATAGATGAGGCCATAAACAGAGAGGTTGATTTTGTACTCCATGCGGGAGATCTTGTGGACAAACCGCAACCCACGGTCCCAGCTCTGAGGAGCATTCTTTCTGAGCTGAGAAAACTTGAGGCACTGAAGATTCCCCTCATAATTACACGAGGGACTCATGACTATCCGAGAGACTACTTCGATGCTGGTGGTGACATTCTCACCATTCTGGAAGAAGAGAAGAAGCTTGTTTACGTTGAGGCTAGTAGTCAGAATCCTTATTGTGACATAGAGACCGATTCTTCACGCATCCGAGTCTATGGCTTGGGCGACTACGGTGCGGCTCAGAAGGCGAAGCTCATTGACTTCTCCAAATCGTTCACAAACGATGCGGAGTTTGGCATACTATTAATGCACGGGGGTGTATCTGATGTTCCCTACAGTATTGGTACAGCTCTCCGAGCCAAGGAACTGAGGAGGATCTGCAAGAAGATTGACTACTTGGCTTTGGGCCACGACCATCATAGGTTTGAGTTTCCCAGTCATGCAATCTATAACCCCGGAAGTACCGAATGCTGTTCATTCAGAGAGGGTGGAGTAGTCAAGTACCTCTTTCATGATTCGGAATTGATGGAGATTGCCCGTCAGGATTCGGCTAAGGGGTTCTACATAGTGGATGTAAATGATGATGAGAAGAATGTCGAGTTTGTGGAGATTCCATCAAGGCACATAGTTACAGTTCAGGTAGAGTTTGATGGAGCAACCCCTGAGGAAGTTCTTGAGGGTGTTTCGAAAGCCCTTCAAATGAATCAAGACGAGAATCAAGTCATTAGACCAATGATCACAGGTACTCTTGCCGAAGGCCATAGAACATATGAGATTCGACTAAGAGAGATACACGAATCCGCGGTTGGCCTCTACGTTGAGTGGCCGGCTTGTTCAATCTCGGATAGGCCCTTGGAAGAGAATCAGTCGGCCTTTGATAGAAGCTACAGGCAAATTCTCGAAGAGTATTTCATTGCCCGAGGTTCTACCAAGGAGCGCGCAGGAGAGCTGGCTGCCCTCACCATCAGCCTAGTGAAAACCATAACCTCTCGAAACCCTAGCGAGCCCGATGCCGTTGAGAAAGCGATTGACTTGATAGAGAAATTCAGAATTGAATGAGTGGGGTCGTATGATAAGGAGGCTGCAATTGAAAGGACTGGTAAGCTTCGGGGAGAGTGAGTCAGTAGTTGAGTTCGGACATGGTAAGAATGTCATAGTCGGTGAGAACGCCACTGGAAAGTCAGCTCTTCTTATTGCCATCGAGCTGGGTTTTCTCGGCTCAGTAGGAGGAAGAAACCTCAGTGAGGTCATAAATGATGATGTTGAGGAGGGAGAGGTCACGATTGATTTCATACATCCTGGTTCTGGTGCTGAGCTTCGGCTTTATCGCCGCATAAGGAGAAACAGAGGTGGAGAAGACGACCAAGCGAGCCAGACAGAGGTTCGTTTGGAGAATCTGGTCACAGGGGAAACTATCGCAGAGCGGCCAACAGAAGTTGACAAAGCATTGCAGAAGCTTGGCATTGATAAGAACGTCTTCTCCACACTTGTGCTTATCAGACAAGGTGAAATCGACAGAATCCTGAGGCCGAGTAGCGAACAGAGAGATACACTCAACAAGCTTCTCGGGATCGCAGACTTGGAGCAAGCATATCATGAGATCGGTGGGAGCAGAGGAGGTCAGCCCGCTGGCATTTTGAGAGAAATCGACCACAAGAAGAGCATTCTCATGACACAGAAGCAGGAGAAGGAACATATAGCAGCCGATGCTCTGGTTGCCCAAGACCGCCTTCGACAACTTCGATCCGATGCAGCCATACTGACTGGGGACAGAGAGAAGCTCGTGAACGCCCTTTCTGAGAGTCAGATTATGTGGAAAGCAGTCCAACCCATTCTGGAAAGACTGGAAATAGCTGACCACGCTGTCCAGTTGGCTTCTGCTGTTTGTGAGCAACAACAAGGGAGGCTTAGCGCGACAATCAGTCAGATAGAACGCCGCATAGGTTCAACCGACCGCGACCGAAGGGATTTCAGCTCTCTCTTGACACATGACTTGTTATCCAAAGCTGCTACAGTCAAGCGCGTATTGAAACAGCGGCTTGATGAAATCGAGAATAGGAGGAGTGACCTACAAGTCTTGGGTGACGAAAGAAGCAAACTGGAGGTGAGTATCAGTGCGATAAGCACAGGCATTGCCATTCGTATGAACAGCATCGGGGAAGCTAAAGCGCGCATTCGAAGAGTTGTCGAGTTCCTAGAAGGGCGAAGAGGACAACCTGAGATTGTGTGTGACCTATGCGGGAGCAGGCTTGATGAATCGCATTATCAGGCGCATTTGCTCGGAATGCAGTCCGTACTTGAAAACGAAGAAGGGCTTGTGTCGAGTGATAGAAAGGAGCTGGAGAAGATTCAGGGCCGTAGACTAATCGTGCAGCAAGCTATCGACAAGATCGAATCAATGGCATTAGAGAAGGAAGCTCTGCAAAGCTTGCTAGTACCACTTGAAACTGATGAAACCACAGTTCGCCAAGGTGACAATGAAAGGCGGAGTCTTGAGAGTATGATTAATGACATTATAAGGGACGGCGAATCACTCCTCGGGCAGATTGTGAGTCTGGAGGAGCTGAGAACGAAGGCAAATGGTCTGAAGACAGATATGAGTACAATCCCAGTCAGGATAGAGGGCATAGAGAAAGAAGTCAGGGCCGCGGAAAGCCAAATCGGGAGCCTTGAACAGCAGATTCAGACTATGTTGGAGGCGAAGAAGGACGCTGAGATTCTCCAGAAGAGGGTACAGGAATACGAAGCTAGGATGAATCTTCTCACAACGGAGATTCGTCCGAGTCTTAGGGACATTCAGCCGATCATCAGGAGAATCTTCCTGAATCGGGTCAATGGTCGTGCAATGGAGTACTTCAACAGGTTCTATGCCAACGCCTCCAAGTACAAAAGAACCGACATAGGCCGAATCTGGGTTGATAACGATTACCACTTCTGGGCCGAGCGCCTTGGGCATACTAAGTCCTGCAGCAGACTGAGCGGTGGTCAGAGCATTGTGGTCAGCCTCAGTTTTCTCTTCGCGTTTCTTGACGAGCTTGGTGGTGCGCTTGGCTTTCTGCTCCTTGACGAGCCATCGAATCATCTGGATCAGAAACGGATTGAGGAGCTCATCAATGCCTTTCAGGAACTTCAGAACGTTCCTCAGCTGATAATCGTTGATCACCGAGAAGAACTCGCACAAAGTGCAGATAGAACGTACAGAGCGACTCTTAGAGAGGGGTTCAGTTATATCGAGCAAGTCGCGTAAATACACGAATGTATGCACGCTCTATAGCATCTTGTAACACTCCACATTCACGGTTTCTCGAAGACTCTTTGGAACCGTGTTAAACCGCAAAATTGTACGTCTTTTTTGGGTGACAGTACGGCAGAATCCATGAGCACAAGCTGCGATAGTTTCGAAAGTGAACGAAGAAAGGTCATATGGAAACGCTGAAACCAGAGCAATCATCGGAGCTTAATAGGAGCGAATGACAAGGAATAGGTGACCGATATGGAGGAGTTTAGTTTCCGAAGGAGAGACTCGGGGTCTAAGAGATGATTAAGACAGTACTTAGGGTGGGTGACATCATAAGTGCGCTAGATGGCATACCAGACCGCCTATCGCTTCAGAAAACTGTATATCTGTTGGAGAAGATGGGTCTTGGCGTTGGGTGCAAGTACAAGTGGTATACGTTGGGTCCATACTCCTCCGATCTCGCAGGTGAAATGTTTGAAGGATTATCAACAGGTGTACTTTGTGCAAAGGATGAGGGATACACGGACTTCACAGTTGGGAAGACCTATCATAAGCTGCGAGAGAAGATTCCTCCAGAGTTCACGGACAGTACTCCTCAGATTAAGAAACTGAAAGAAGTTCTTGGAGAGAGCTTGAAGGAACCTACGATCCTGGAATGCACTGCCTCTTTGTTATATCTGCTTCAAGACAGGTGGCCTCCGGTTCAATCGAAAGAGGAGGCATTCAAAGAGCTCGAAAGGCTGAAACCAGACAGGTTCAATACTTCTGCGAAGCTGAAAGCTTGGCAGTGCCTTCATGACCTTCAACTTGCTTGATTCGTGTATATGTACAGCCAGATTGGAAACCAAGACTTCAACCTGCGGATACGAATTGATAGGTTCTAGTTCCCGCAAGAGCTTGCGAGCGCCTCTTCTATTTCAGTTCTGATTTCTTCAGGCGCGAAAACGCGAATAGTGTTCATCGATACACCGCCTATCAAATCGACGAGCGACTCATACCTGCCTTGACCGTCCTGACTTTTTTGAGGGCATATGATTATCTCTTCACCCATTTCCTTGCCACGTGATGGCATACCTCTTGACACGCCGCGTATCTTGACATCTTGGATACTCACAATTACCGTTTCGGGGGGTAGAGCGTGATTCGAGCATATCTTATCGAACTTATCATTGAATTCGCCCTTTCTTAGCTGATCGCTCAGGGATTGATAGACCTCGTCTTCTTTGAGAATGCGTGCCAGTTCTGGTTTCTTTTCACAGTTTTCGCAGAAATCTGCAAAGCCTCCAGACCGCGATCGGCGAAACAGAGGCCGCTGGAAGGCCAACGGAAGCCGCTTTCTCCACAAGAGACGCTTTGAAAGGTATTCAAGTCCCTTATCCGATATCTGTTTCCCGTCCATGTGACTGAGAACGCCATTGGCCGCATGCTGAACCAGACCGAAGAAAGCAAAGTCATCTACATTGACGATTAGAGCCGGTTCATTCCTGATTTCCTCGAACGTTGGAAGCAGACGATAGTCAATAAGCTTGTCCATCACAGTTCGGGCGATCCCTCGAAAAGACGACACGGTCTTGTGAAGGTAGACCTGATTATACATCTCATAGCGAGCAATGAGATATGACTCAATGACATTGGCTCCTCTCTCGTCGACAACAAGAGTATCATCGACACACCGTATCATTCGGAATAGTCTCTCACGGTCGAAAATACCATAGGCAACTCCTGTATGATGTGAATCCCTGATAAGATAGTCCATCTTGTCTGCATCCAAATCGCTATCGAGAACCTGAAGGATATATCTGGGGACACTTGGTGTCTTCCTCACGTAGTTCATGATGTTCTCATAGTCACTACCGATACTCTGCGCCGCGCGCTCCACTACGTCCCTCATGAAACTGCTCGTGACCAGTTCTGCTCCAAGCACTTCATGTGCCTTCTGTGGCCCCCCAGTTTGCTCCAGAGCTTGCTCTCCACAATGGGATAGAGCATAATGTCCTATGTCATGCAGAAGTGCGGCAATCCGCACTTCTCCTAGTAGTCTCAGTTTCTCTGAATCATCCACTTTCTCCCCCAATCTTGTTTTCCAGTTGTAGGCCTCTTCTGCCATCCTCGTGGCAAGAAACATGACTCCAAGACTGTGGGCAAATCTGTTGTGTGATGCATTTGGATATACCAGGTTCGCCACATCCAGTTGCATCACTCTGCGTAGTCTCTGAAACGGCATAGAGTCTACAATCTCTAGCTCCTCTTTTGAAACTCCCACGAATCCGAGAATCTCATCTCTGAATGATTTGTGTCGGAACCGCTCGCTTACTTCCAACACCCTCGTTTCACTTGGCAACTCATTCTCATATCAATCTGGCAGCACTTTAACCATACTGTTCGATTATTAAGCAGTCTGCAGACTTATCAGACGCAGAAACAATCCATGGAATCCAAACACAGAATCTACAGTGGTCTGAGTTTCCGTTGAGAGTTTCAGGACCAACCTATCAACAAGAAGAACATGGAATGCCCCGATTTCTCCACTCGGCAGAAGACATATTTCAGAAGCCGAGAAGTGATTAGCCATTGGGGACAGCTCGAAACCTACACGTTTCTCTTGTTACATCCGCAAGGCAACGGCAACGCTTCTCCATTCATCAGAGATTGCCTTTTTGGCTGCCCAAAGATATAGCTGCAACATGTAGCTCGGGCGGTTCCTGCCGACTAGGGTTTCAACATTCGCAACTATGTGCCAGCAGCCTATGATGAATCCCTGCCACGGATCCGACCCGGGTTCGATTCCCGGCAGGCGCACCGCACCTCCTGCAATTCTGTTTCTCATGCAGAGCCATATCGAAGCAATCTTCCGGCCTGTTTTCTCCTCAGTGCTGTCACGGGTCCGGGCCAGCGCCCACAAAGTGCTTCTATTGGCTGCGGATAGCCGCTATCAGGCCCTTGCGTCTGTCAGTTTCATCACTTTTTCGCGAGACCTGATGTGCTGTTCCCGACTACTTCACCAGTAGGTCGCTCTGCTAAAAGCGCACCCACTGATCTCAATAGACTCCTTATGTTGTCGACAACACTTTTAGTGTCCAACTTTGGATCCGATTCTTCGATGGTAAGATTCGTCAAGACACTACCCGCCGGCTCAAGGCAGCCGTTTTGCTGAAGATATGCCTTGATTCTCGAAACAGCTTCTGAGAACTCATCACTTGGATAAGCCGAGTCCTTCGCCGGATCCTCAATACCATTGCTTCCACTCAGGACACCAGAGGAATCACCTACTATCTGCTTGGCTAGCTGGAGTGTCTTCTCCTCTGTTGCTTCGGGCAGAATCCCATTGACAATCAAGAGTGCGCAGAAGACGCTATGCAGTGAAGACCGCGCGAGGCCTATGTCTCTACCTGACGGGCCCACGGACACAACACTTTCGAATGTATCCAACAGACGTTTCGACCTATCAATGAGATCAGGAGGGCTTGACGCAAGGGCTTCTAGGTCCATCTGATAGACAGCGTAGAATAGTCTGCTGAGCTTATCCAATAGAACAGACTCTTCGACTGATTCTAGTTTGTCCTTCATAACCAGCCTCAGGAAAGTCGTAGTAGTATCAATCAAGACATTAGAAGGAAGGCAGTGGAAACCGTGTTGGCCGATGACCCGTAGGACGAGTTTGCGAGTCAGATCATAATCCAGCTGCTGACCATCGAAGTCGCCGTGTACTAGTACGATCCCGAGAGGCTGTTGTTTGATGAAATCGTGGGCCACAACTTGTGATAGGTGCCTCTCAAGCTTGTCCGCAATTAACCTACGAAATTCGGTCATCAACTTCATCGCGCTTTCGACAGAAGACAGCTCATGCAGTATTCTCAAAGCAGTCTTGAAATCACATCCTGCGCGAACCATGGCCTCTATGAATTCCGAAGGTGCATGGTGCTCGTAAGTTCCATCCATGTTACGCATTTTAGTGTGTGTTAGAAGCTGACCTTCGATTAGTTGGTAGATGTCTTCCGCGTCCCACGTCGGCTGAGCCCCTGCTAACATGGTGCTTGCAGTAGCAGGGGTCAGGTGAAGACCGACCGTTCCAACTGCGTAACCGGCCTTCTTTCTTGTCTGCACAGATTCAAGTATGTCCAATATCACTAAGCTGTCAAGGTACTTGCCGAGCTCCACATACGGCGTTCCAGATTGGTGCTCTTTCCCCAAACGCCGAGCTATCTCAGACCGAGCAAGTCCAGCCTCTTGGCCACGCATTTCTGCTGCATGCTTCTTAAGGATGTCAATAATACGCAACGCCATAACTGGACGCTTACCAAGCAGCCTGAGGGAGAGAACCGTTCTGTATGGCTCCGAAATGCATCCATTCCTACCAACAATCTCCCTATCGGTCGAGGCGCGTTCTATCGCACTGAACACGTCCCCCTTCTCCAAGCGTCTCAGACGATTGACTAGCTGATCCTGCTTCTTACTCGTTTATCGCACCACACAGTTACATCCGTCAGTTTTACGAATAGTACAGTACTGTTTTATGCCTTTCGTAAAAAAAGAAACCAAGTTTATAATGTCATGGTGCACTTGATGAAGTGGTGATAACAGTTGTCGAAAGAAATCAGTGACATGCTCGAAGACGCCGAAGAACTGGAAGTCAACGAAGAAGGAGAGATTGTGCGTGGAAGCCAGAGTCAAAAGCCCAAGGGACGAGGCGTTCGACTCAAGGACCACACCTTCTATCGGTAGGTGAGAAAGATGCAGCAGATGAATGAGGCGCGTCTTCAGTTAGAGATTATGGAGATGAAGAAGCGGTTCCCAAGCTTCAGAGTAGTAAGCCTTCTCGGGGGGATGCTTGGGTTTCGAGGATCGCTTCGGCCTCGGACATCTGTTTATGAGATTCTTGTTGTACTTCCTCCAACATACCCGCACGAAGCGCCAAGGGTGTTCCCTGTGTTCCCCCAAATCGTAAGTCCAAAACACCAGTACAAGAGTGGTGCTCTTTGCTACCATCTGTCACACGAGTGGAGCCCGCAGTATACTGTATGTGTTGCCATCGGTTGGGTGTCGCACTGGCTAGCAGCGCATGAACAGTTCGTAAAGACTGGCCATTGGCCTGGAAAGGAGGCCGAGCAATAGTGGAAGTCATCCTGTACCCGGATGCAGAACAAGCGATTCGGGACGAAACACTGCGGTTTCGCAACGAGGAGTGTGCTGGTCTGCTACTGGGCCACTCAAAAGAGAACGGCACACAAATCCATGTCGTCAGAAGTTCAGCAAGTGGCCCGCAAGCCGAACACGGGGCAGCGTATATTCGTCCTGACACAGACTTCTTCAACGAAATCATAGAGGATGCGGAGAAGGAAGGCCTCACTTTCCTCGGTGAGTGGCACAAGCATCCGGGATGGATTTCAGAGCCATCCAATGGGGATATCCGTACCATCCAAGAGATAATGGCAACAAACGCGATGCAGAGATACCTAGCGGTGATTGTTAATGGCGCTGGGCCGATGGCCTCCTTGAAGTCGTTCATCTTCCGAAACAAGACCACGTACGATGAAATACCATGTAGAGTGCTTCATACTGGTTTGTCAGACCTCGGCCCGATGGACGAGCCGCTGGACTCATCCCTTCACACAAGCGACCTCCAGCCGAATGAAGGGTTTGGCCAATTCCTCGCTCAGGAACCTACTGCGCACGAGCCCAGTGACCCTGTCATCGCGACTCAAGACAACCCGAAGCCCCCGGGTTTCCTATCGAGAGTGGCCCGAGCCTTCTCACTGAGAGGCAGTAGCGAAGCTGGACTGGAAGGCGGAGGATCTCTTGGTGCCTCAAGTTCAGTACGATGGTACGAGAACCCGGAACTCAGAAACAGGCTACTGCTTGAGAGGGAATCCATGCGAAACCACTTTCCAGACTTCTCATTGCATGAGAAGGATGGGTGCCTCTTCTGGAAGAGCGTATACCGTGATCATCACATTCTTCTGAAGTATCCAAGGTCGTTTCCGCATGGCCCAATCGAGGTAATAGTCGTTCCAGACATTGTGCCTCTGACAGATGAGCACCCAAACCACTATGCTGTTGTCGCGGCTGAGTATGCAGTCACCAGAATTGACTACAAGATGCTAGAAGAAGACCACGGAGCGGCCCACGCATTGACTGAATCTGCAGGCAGAGGACAGCAATGGTATGAAACCGAAGAAGGAAAGAAACGTTTTACAAAGGAGATGACGGACCTGACAGGCGCGGGTTATGATATCCGGCGATTTCGAACGTCCGCAGGAATGATAGCTATTCAGGTTTCTCTGAGAAACAATCTTCGTGTCATCCTTGTATGTCCTGAGAATTATCCAAATGCTCCTCCGAGGATTCAGCTTCCTTCAGAATGTGTTCCATGCGGAATCGAGAAACCTGTTGACGCCTTCTATCCACTCTCGACCCGTTGGTGGAATCCTAGCACCGATTCCTTGGTCTATGTTATCCGAGAAGTTGTTTCGAGAATAGAAAGTCATAGTGGGAGTAGTTTCGCCGATGAAAGTAGTGGTCTTCCGTGAAGCATTAGCCGGCTTAGGAAGCCTAATGCCTGACAGTTTGCCTACTGCACAAAATCACGGACTGCTTTATGGATATGTCCATGACAATGGTGAAGTCGTTCAAGTCGTGCAGGCCGCTGGTTTCAGGCAGGCGGACACATTGCGTGAGTGTTTCAAGGCGGCTTACGATGTGTCTGCACTAAGGGCAGTTGGCGTATGGAAACTCACAGGCCACCACGTCCCTCCTTCGTTAAAGGAACTATCTTCGGCGATTCCTCGCTCCGCAGATACGGGTAAACTGGTACTTCTCGAAATCAGTCCTTCGCCGGACAATCACGAAATACGTGCATTCACCTACGAGCCTAGCAATCCTCAGCCGGTACCGACCGAGTGCGTTGTATGTTCACTTGAGAATGATGTGTTTGGCAGAATCAAGGACTTGGTGAACATCGATGTCTTGTCAAGAGCGACTGTAGCGATAGTAGGGGTGGGCTCTGGAGGAGCTCGTGTGGCTCTTGAGCTGGCAAGAAGCGGGGTTGGCAGATTACTGCTGGTTGATCCAGATGTGCTAGAGCCGAGCAACATTGCCAGACATCCATGCGGCGCCCATGACATAGGCCGCCACAAGACCAAGGCTGTACGTGATTTGATATGCCAGCACAACCCGTCTGCAGAGGTTCTGACATATGAAATAGACGTGTTGGAGCAAAGAGAACAGTTTCGATGTCTGATTGCAGAATCAGATATGGTGGTTGCCAGTACGGGTGCGCCTAGCGTTAACAATCTCACAAACGAATACTGTCTGAAACTGAACAAACCCGCTGTCTATGGAGCTGCTTGGGAAAAGGCCATGGCTGGCTTCGCGATGCGTGTCATTCCCAATGCAACGGCGTGCTTTGCATGCGTGCATGAAGTACTCCTGCAAAATGCGCCGCCTTTCGATTCATCCAGAATAGTTGATTATACTATCATGACAGACGCCAGAGAGCTCAAGGCCGAACCAGGTCTAAGCATGGACATCGGCATCATTGCGCTTATTCAGGCGAAACTGTCCCTGTTAGTTTTACTGAGGGGTTCTGACTCTCATTTAGAGGATATCCCACAGAACTACATCCTCTGGTTCAACAAGTCCTATGACCGCTTCAAGCCTTTTAACTGCTTGAAGCTTCATGTCAGTCGCAAAGCAGATTGCGCCGTCTGCAACTATGAGGAGTGGCTTAAGAGGAAAAACAAGGAACTGGAAGTGGACACTACAGAGCTATCCAACATGAGAAACGGCGAAAGCGGATTATGAATCACCGGAATGAGGAACAAGGAAAATGCCGTTTATCAGCTTGGGTAAAGAGAGAGAGGCTCTACATGCTAGGTCGGAGCAGTACAAGGCATCTGTGACCAAGTACCTAACCAGCAGAAACTATAATCTTGACATGGACTCTTCGGTAGAGGGAACGTACGAAGATCAGGTGTATTTCGTCCGTGGCCGGATGAAAGTGATTATTGAATGCAAGGACACAGATACAAGTATTTATGATTCCGAGTTTCTTGTTCCTTTCGGACGTCATCTTGCCAGATTCACAAGGCACTCACCTGATGAAAGGTTCTCGCTAATCTACTGCACAAGGTCTGTTAGAAACCCCGAGCCTTTTCGGGAGATCTTCGAGCACTTGGATATTCGCCATGCACGCACACTATTGGCGAAATCCATCGACGCCCTACGAAGGACCGCCAATGCAGAGGCGATACGTGCAGCAGAAGTTCTTGTTTCCGTTGATGATGAAACGTTGCTTTCTTTCATGGAGAAAACGGAGGTAATAGCTGGCAGCTATGAGGATTTCGAAAGGGCGGCCCGTATGAAACCGCCGCCGACCCATTCGTCTTTTCTTCAGTCCCTCTCTTCCCCCAAGAGATGGCGGAGTCACTGGCAAAGATGGCCACTGTAGAAAGCAGCCCAGAGAATCTCGGCAGCAACATCTTCGCAGTCACGTCTTTTCCAGAAACAGTATGCCTGGCTCCCACGCATTTCCGTAGAGCTCGCGAACTATTGGATTCCATACAGAAAGATCCCTTTCCCTTCATACTGCGCGAAGAACAACTGTATACGTTCTCTGACTTGAAAGACCCTCAGAACAGTCTGAGCGGGGCGGTCGAACAAAGGGGAATCAAGAGAGCACATGTGTCGGAAGTATTCAGTACCCCGGGAAGAGAAACGTGGTTCATGCATCTAATGAATGAGTCAATCAACCGACATATGCGTAGGGGGGCATGCAGCGGAGCAAGCACAGGTTCTTCTTTCCTGCAACTGAAGGTAAGGAGGTTCATGTCAAATGGGATCCGGGAACTGGTTTAACGGCAAGGTATCTCACAATATGCAAACTCCGCCGGGATGGGACCGTCGGGTACTGGAAGCATCGTGCGCTGTCAGCACGCTTCATTCGGTTTGAAGATTCATACTTCATGGTGCTACGTCCGCAATTCTACTTCTCTACCGACGGAACCACGCCACTGAGTCCCAGGCTAACAACAAGGCTGTCTTCTGGCGCTTGGGCCAGATACGGCAACAAGCAGCTGCTCTATGACCTACGTTTCTGGGTTGGTTTTCTTTCGGGTGGCAAAGAAGATCTGGTAATCGAAACGGGGAGTTCCGCCATTGAGGTCAACACGCTCTATGAGGTAGTTGGGGCAGGCTTTGGGATTAGCAGTGATGCTCTTGAAAACGAGGCACTTCTTCATCCCATTCAGAGCTCGCCGCGCAACATATTCCGAAGCTGGCCATCAACCCAGTCGAGGCTAGAGGAGTTCGAGGATGACGAGTATCTCACTGTCGATGAAGATGACGATGTTAGTGAAGCAGCCCTTTGGAGAGAGAGCAAAGATGGCAGGGATTGAATCGATAGGCCATATTCCCGAACCCAATCTCCTGTTCGGCAGAGGCGGCAGATGCGTTGATCAAAGGTGGGGGTTGTACTATTTCGGTCCTTATTGGTTTTCAGAACAGGAGATGCCTCATCCATCTACCATTTCGATTGGTATAATCGGATCAGGAGAAACCGTCGACCTCACTCGAACTATACTGGACCGGCTCAGGCAGGGAATAAACCCGCCAGCGGGTTCCTCAATACCGCCCTTTCCCGGCTTCTCATCAGACACCCAGTTCAGATGCGGACTCGAGGTAAACCGGGGCTCGATTGAGCTGTTTAGAAGACAAGAACTGGAAATGCTGAAGCAGAAGCGAGGTTTCGGTGAACGAATGGCTTATGCTCTTGAGCTCATCAAAGGCAGATTGCGCAACTTATCCGAACGAGAACCGCGACCAGATGTGACAATAGTCGCGATGCCCCCAGAAATCAAGGCTCTCTGTGCCCGGGGTTGGAATCGATTTGGCAAACCCCTTCGCAAGCCGCGAAAGGCCGCAGGAGCCCCTGACGCTGGTTCAGCCCAGACAGTGCTGGGTCAGTACGTGTCTGTAGATGAGATGAAAGCACAGCTTGCGGAGGAAGCGCACTACTCGAGCATATATCGCGCGACGAAGGTTGAGGCAATGCAGTTCGACATGCCTACCCAAGTACTCCAAGAGGGAACATTGACTGGAAACGGACTTGAAGACCCCTGCACAGTTTCTTGGAATCTTGCTGTGGGCCTCTACTACAAGGCCGGGGGGCATCTCTGGAGGCTCGCCAACGCGGCACAGGGCACCTGCTATGTTGGGGTTTCCTTCTACCAGTCATGGGACGATGCGGTTCGTTCTAGCATGGCTCAAGTGTTCTCGCATTCGGGAGAAGGCTTGGTCTTGAAAGGCGGGAAGGCAGATGAATCTCTGTCTACAAGAAGCCCTCACTTAGACCGAATTGAAGCACAGAGACTGCTAGAGGAAGTGCTCCGAACGTACAAGAGCCAGATGGGAACACTGCCAACTCGCGTCGTGGTGCACAAATCATCAAGATACTGGGATGACGAGAGAGAGGGCTTCATGAATGCACTGAGTGACATTGAGCAATGGGACATGGTCGCCATCGAAAAATCGGACATGCGTCTTTTCTGCTTTGGTTCACAACCTCCAGTCCGGGGAACATACTTCACGACAGGTAATGACAGAACGCACCTCTATGCGCGAGGCTATGTGCCCTTCCGACAAACCTACTGGGGACCATCAACTCCCCTCCCCATCACAATACTCGAACATATAGGTGATACGCCTAGAATGGCGTTGTGTGAGGAGATTCTCGGTCTTACAAAGATGAATTGGAACACATCTGCTTTCAGCATAGACCCACCCATCACTCTCTTCTTCTCAAAGAAGGTTGGAGCGTTGCTGTCAGAAGCAAGAGAAAACACGAAACACCAGTCTAGATACCTGTACTACATGTAGTGGGCTCAATTGCCCGGCTTCAATTCTGTTACCCTGTTGGGAATAACGAGGATTCATATACAGGTTGATAATCTTACGGTTCTATTGGTAATGGCCGTTTTGGCAGAAAGGTTCCAAACATCGTTTGGCTCTTTTATGGGACGGAGGAATGAAAATGGCTAAAACACCAGCTGACTTCATTAGGTTTCTGAAATACGAATATGCCTTGGCAATCATACGAGCTCTGTATGAGATGCCAGAATACCGGGGCACAACCACTGACATATCGAATGCACACAGCAAAGTGGGTTCGCTGCCCAATATCAACGGCGGAGTCGTTGAGAGATCGCGGACCTTTTTGGTCAAGAATAACCTCATTGAGATGGAGGGGAAAAGCGTCCACAAACTCAGGCCAAGAGGTATTGAGCTCGGAAAGGCTCTGGCCGCGATTACCGAACTGGTTGAGCACGGTATCGACTGGACCGAGAAACCCCAGAAACAATGACGAATCTACAATGTGCGTTGTCGGCAAGGAACTAATCTACGATTTCGTTGCCAGACCATCTTCGAGCAACGTCAGGTACGGATTCGAGTCCCGCAGGTGAACTCATCATAGCACTGTGCAATGGCACACCATTGACTAATGGCCCTATGAGGATTGACTAGTTGACCGCAGCCTATCCAAAACCTGCATTGTCACTGTGAGTACTTGGTAGTTTCGTGCCGCTGCTTTCGGCAGAAGTTTCTGTGCTCGGCCAATCTCCTCTTGAAGAGCGTCTGCTGATAAACCCCGTACTTGGTGTAGCGCCTCTGGTATTAGAAACCCAAACGACGCAAAGATATCTGGATGCTCAATCATGCCTGCAAGAAGCCTGCTTGGTAATATGGGTTTGGCAACAATCAAGTCCCTGATGAAAACGCAAACTGATTCTGACTTGTTCGCATCTATCTTGGCCGCGCGTGCACATACATTGACAGCCGCGTCTAGATCTCCTAGTGCGGCAAGACAACAAGCTATATGGAGAAGTGAGTCCAAGCTGGGTTCCAGTTCGAGAGCGCGGAAACAATACTTGATAGTTTCCTCGCGGTTGTCTTTCTCGTAGCTGATTACCGCAAGTATCTCTAGTGCGCCCACGTTCTGAACAAACCGCGAGGAGTATATCGCGGAGGCCTCTGCTTCCTCCAGGGCCTCTCTTGAGCAGGACCTAAGGTACTCCCCACGCATTCTGGTAGCATGGAGATAAAAATCTAGACTGGCTCTCTTCCTGAAGGTATTCCCCCCATCCGGAAACAGGCCTGTAGCTCTTGTGTAAAACTGGTTGGCGTCTTCCAACCGGCCGCGGAGTAGTCTTACATGAGCTAGGTGAGCATGGAATTCTGCATTACTAGGAGCAATCCTAATCGCCTTCTCGAGAGATGCGTCGGCACTGTCGATTTCGCGCTTTGCCATATGCAGCTGATAGCGACCCCACCACAACCCCGGGAAGTCCATATACAAATCCTCTGCTTGCTGAAAGTATTCCTCAGCTTTCTCATAGTGTCCTGCCTCGGTATTGAGCGTTCCCAGCTCGGAGTACCAAGCTGCTTTGTACTGGTTTGTTGAAGTGCCTGAGAGAAGAGATGTGAGCACCCTCTCAATATAAGGCAGCCCCTCATCAAGCCTGCCAATTGCTCTCAAAGCATAACCATAGTATCCGCCCCATTCAGAATCCAGCAGGTTTTTCACTTTCTCAAACGTTTCAACAGACTCGGTGTTGTTACCTTTCATCATTAGGACGACAGCCAGTTGTAGAGTCCAGAATTCAAAGTCCGGGTCCGTTTCGATAAGGCCTCTTATTCTACGTTCGGCCTCATCATAGTTTCCAGTCCACAGCAACGAACTCGTGTATCCGATGCTGATCGCTCTGCTAGGCTTCTCCGATGACGAAAACGCCTCTCGAAACGCATCAGAAGCTTTGTCACCGTTTCCCAGATTCAGGTAAGCAAACCCTCTGAACCAGAGCAACTCGGGGGTCTTGCCCACAGCCTCAAACGCCATGTCGGTGGATTGGACAACGAGCTCAGCCCGTCCAAGAGATAACAAGGCACTGCACCTTATTTCCCAGAGCTCAGCACTCTGATACCCAGTTGATACCGCGCAGTTGAGAGCCCACAAAACACCGTCGTACCTCTGCAACCTATAGGACTCGACAGCAAGTATCCTCCAAACGTTTCCGTTTGACCCCCGAAGTAGTATTGTCATCGCCAACTGAATCAGTAGATGACTGTTTCGTTCCTCATATGCCTTCTCTACCAACATAAGGAGCCTGTCGAGTGTTTCATCTCGATAGTTAGTTTCTGTCAGATGCTCAATTATGGCGAGCCTACTGCTGACCTCAACAGCTATCGAGCGTCCAGCGGTTTCATAGGCTAGCTGTTCTCTCAGCTCGGATATCTCACGTCCCGCCATATCTAGTCGATTCTGAAGTTCTTGTTGCATAGCAGTTTGGAGTTGTGCCTGCGCGAGAAGAGCTTGATACTGGGGCGTGTGTTCGATTACTTCAGGACGGAATGCAGGATGATACCTGGTCAATAGATCAGGTCTTTCGAGATACAACGGCCGGACGTCCTCGTAGAATAGGATGTCTTTGAATAGCGGGAGTTTCCTTCTGTTGTTAATGATGGCGTCATAGAGTCGAGCATCCCGTCTGTAACTTGTAACCACGATGAATGCTGCGATCTTATGTCCGGACTTACGTGCTTTATCATGGTCTTTCTTGATAGAGGAGTAGTCCAGCCCAGATTGAGACCGCGCCTTACATTGGATGGCAATCTCGTGATTGACTGAGGTTTCATCAAGACCTAGCCGCCTGAATGTGTCCGTCCATTTCTCCATAGGCGGGATTGTGCCGATGATGTCTATTCCATGCTGACTCTGCCCCCTTCTTCCATAGACTCTGAGCAAGAAACCGTATGCCCCCTCAAGGAGGTCCTTGATGAACTCTTGGAATCGTTCTGCATCAGAGGGCAGCTCGATGTCTATTTGGCTATACATAGTCTGCACATCACGCCATGAGAATCTGGAGAAGTGAAACGCCAATTCTGCTGGTCAGGATACTTGGATTCTGAAACACCCCTTCCATTGGTTGGGGGACCAGATACCCTGCCCCTTCACAGACTTGGGCCCTACATCGGGCATTCTGATACCCGTTGAACGGGTCCGCTCGTCCCTTTTTACCCTTTTGAACTAGAATTCTGGCAAGGTCCACTCATCGAGTGCTTGCCCAAGTGGCGTTTCGTCTGCATACCTGAAGGGAAGCGAGTCAGACGTAGAACTTCTGGTGGATTCCCAGTACGACCTGGTCCAGATTCCTACCTCCGTACAGTCCGGAGCTTTCCACCAAGGACACTCCAAGCTTGGGGCCCGGGTTCGATTCCCGGCAGGCACACCATTTCTTATTCGGGATTGTCAGGAAACTGTCCCCAGCAGACAATCGAGCTCGTTAGTCATCATCGTCGCTCTTCTCATCGTCGAGTCATGAGAGGAAGGAAGACATATTGGGCAGTGCTCAAGTACGTTCGAAGGGATATGCGGCTTGAGCATCTTAGAGCGTCTTACTGAACTGTACACCCACTACCGGCCTCAGATCAGAAATGATGATGTCGCATCTTGGATTCGTGAGATGGCTGCGAACGCCTCTTTTCATCATCCAACCTTGAAACAAGCGGCAGACCTGATCTTACTGCAACAGAAACTCCCGTACGAGTTCATGTTCGACACGGAGCTGTTATTTCATGAAGGCAGAGCCCATGAGGCAGCTTTGAAAACAGGTGTTGACGTAATAGGAACTCGGGCGAGGGAAGGCTATCACGAGGCCATAGGTGTGCTTTTTGAGCAAGCTTACCAAGAACTGCTTGACCTATGGACCGATGAAGAATCAAGCATTCTAAGTGCATTGCCGGGCGTTGAACCGTGGCTCCCCGAAAAGGAGATGCAGAAACTCAACGACTTGGCCGCAACCATTTGTGCTAGTCCGCGACCCTGTTTCATGAATACCAGACTTGAATACGCTGGAGTACTGCTCTCGCTCTTTGACTACTTTCAGCTTGCTCTATCAGGCTGTACAGTCTTTCCTTCGAGATATGATAAGGGTGTTCGGCTTGATGAGAGCAAGAGAGAAGCCCTAAGTTGGTTGCTGAAAGGTTTCGATTCTGCTCTGAATCCGTCCGGTGAGAAGGACTGTGGCTACTACGGCTATGCTGTGCTCAGAAATTTCAAAGCTTTGACCGATGAGATTAGACTAGGTGATATGCTTCGGATAAGGGAACTCAGCAGAATTGAATGGAATGAGCTCCTCCTGCCCGAAAGCTACGTTTCCTTCCAAGGCATGACAGGGCAAAGAAGAGAACCATGGGATTTTGAGAGCCTCAGGTCAGAAGCAGATTATCTCACCAACTACGAAGAGCCCCCTTTCTTCATCATCGAAGGATGGTACAAAGCGATAGAGAAATCAGAAACAGAGGGCCTTCTTAGGGATTTAATCAGACAAGAGTATGGCATAGTCGTGAGAAGAATTCAAGACCTTGTATCCTGCATAAGGCTCGTTCATGATACATCTGCGGGTGTGGTTGAGATTGTGACACGTGGGTTGCGCCCCATCCTGCCCCCAGGCACTTCAGGTGAAAAAGCCGAATATGGGCCTCCGGTTAGGCCCTCATATAGCGACCTCTCAGGAACAGCCATTGATGCACGGCCGAAAGCATTGGTTCTTCGTGACACAGCGGAGCTCATGGAATTCTGGAATGCATTCCGGGCTTTCATGGACCACGAGCCGAGAACCGACTTCCATAGGAGCTATGAAAGGGCATTGACCAGATACAATCAGTCGATTGTCGAGTACTATCTGGAGGATGCAATAGTAGACCTTTCGACCTCTCTTGAGATATTAACCAGGGGCGGGGGTCCTGCGACAAGTTACAGAGTAGCTGCGTTCGTGTCGCCCGAGGCAAAGATATCTCAGATACAGGAGGTCATGATGGAATTCTTGAAGCTACGCAACGACTGCGTCCATGGCCCAGGTCTGAGGAAGAGAAGGGATGTTGAAAAGGCAATCGGATACGTCAAGTGGACCAGAGTGCTTGTACAGGCGTGCTTGAGAAATGCTGTCTTCATGTGTGTTAATGGTGGCATACCTTCAGGTGACACAGGTTTCAGGAGCCTCCTCGATGCATGTGTTGTTAATTTCGATGAAAGAAGGAGAATCCAAGATTTAATTCCTACATGGTCGCTGCATGATCTCTCAGAATCATTGTCCGGGGTCTGAGGCGAGGTATTGGAACTAGACTCACCATTCAACGTGAGCCAGTGGTCAGGGTTCGATTCCCGGCAGGCGCACCACACTTCTTGTATTCCGATTTGTTGTTTGAGTCCATGTCTACACAATCCTTTTGTTTATCACCTTCTGACGGCGCCCCTAGTCAACGAGGAAGTGCTCCTGTGGAGGCTTCTCATGCTCCAAGCTATGTTATGACGAGGACTTTGCATGGACTCGCTACGACACAATGGCATCTATGTACTTAGACCGCCAGACCCCCACAATCTGACTATTCGTGTCCGCGGCAAGGACATGATACTGGATAGGCTCCAAGAAGAGATGGCAGTCGCTTGGGTGAAGAAGATCGGCACTCCATACGTAGACGACCCGGTGTTCAAGAGCAACTTCTCAAGGGACTTCGGTAGACAGCTAGGTGTCAACCCACCTCTCCGGCTTGATGACGTCAGAGAAATAGACCTCATCCAAGTGACCGCGTTCATCGAGGCCGAGCGCAAGAGAAAGGCGACTATGACAAGAGAAGAGAAGAAGGCTGACCTAGAACGCAGGAAAGCAGAGAGGGAACAACTCAAGGAGCGCTATGGCTATGCCGCTGTTGACGGTCAAAGGATGGAACTGGCAAACTACCAGACCGAACCCTCCGGGATATTCATGGGACGCGGCCAGCATCCTCTCAGGGGT
>Ga0315274_10002562_pt1 | contig 27337 bp, 27 predicted proteins | sample YL17G02_20_MG_FD_203700 | JGI IMG/M metagenome (GOLD analysis project Ga0315274, IMG submission 203700) | Sediment microbial communities from Yellowstone Lake, YNP, Wyoming, USA - YL17G02_20 | ecosystem: Environmental > Aquatic > Freshwater > Lake > Sediment | place: USA: Wyoming | collected...
TAGCCCCCAAAAAGAAGCAGAACGTATTGATTGCGGGCTTCCTTAGCCTCGTCGTATTTTGTATCCTGGCCCTATTCCTTGACTATTTCAAGCAAAACCGATTTGGCAAAAGCTAAAACAATCCGGCATGATTTGGGGGGATTTTATTGACAGAATTCTCTGTTAAATATAAAATTTTACTTGTCCAAGGTAATGGAGGGTTTTGCCTTAATCTATTGGGGGATTAAGAAGCATATTTATAGCCCATGTTAATAGGCTTATGAATATCCCTCAGATGGGGATAGTATTTGCGCGTACAAACCTAACAGCGGTAGCTTATCTTTTCGTGTCTTTCATCTGATCCTACAAAGGCGCTAGGGATTCAATGAAAAAAGCCCTGATCACAGGAATCACGGGCCAGGACGGCTCCTACATCGCCGAATTGCTCCTGGCTAAAGGTTACGAGGTCCACGGCATAATCCGTCGGTCGAGCACGTTCAACACCTCGCGCATCGACCATCTCTACAGCGACCCCCACCTCAACGGCGTGCGCTTCTTCCTCCATTACGGGGACCTGAGCGATTCAACGAACCTGATAAAACTCCTATACCGTCTGCAACCCGACGAAATCTATCATCTCGGCGCACAAAGTCACGTCCGCGTCAGTTTCGATATCCCGGAATACACGGCCGATATCACCGCGGTCGGGACCGTGCGCATCCTGGAGGCCCTGCGCGAAACCGGCATCCCCTGCAAATTCTACCAGGCCTCGAGCTCCGAGATGTTCGGGAAGGCCCAGGAGATTCCCCAGACCGAACAAACTCCCTTTTACCCCCGAAGCGCTTATGCGGCGTCCAAGGTTTTCGCCTACTGGATGACGGTTAATTACCGGGAAGCCTACGGCCTCTTTGCCTGTAACGGGATTCTTTTCAACCACGAGTCGCCCCGCCGCGGCGAGACGTTTGTGACCCGGAAGATCACCCGAGCCATCGCCCGCATCGAAGCCGGGATTGAAAAAAAGCTCTTCCTCGGCAATCTCGAAGCCAAGCGCGATTGGGGATACGCCCCGGAGTATGTCGAAGCCATGTGGCAGTTGCTGCAGCTGGACAAGCCCGACGACTTTGTTATCGCGACGGGTCAGACCCATAGTGTCCAGGAATTCCTCGAGGAGGCCTTCGCTTACGCGGGGCTGGATTGGAAAGCGCATGTTGACGTGGATCCACGGTATCTCCGGCCAACGGAGGTGGACCTTTTGCAGGGCGACTCTTCAAAAGCCCGCAATAAGTTCGGTTGGCGGCCCAAGACCGACTTTAACAGCCTCATCCACCTGATGGTCGATGCCGACAGGAAAATCCTGGCCCTCCAACTCCAAGGAAAAGCCGACGGAATCTTTTGGGGACTCTAGCCTGGCATATTCACGAGTCGAGGCGGCTGCAGATGCGAGCTGCGGAGGGTAAAAATGCCGGTTTCCAAGTGATCCATGTTTAATAATAGTTATCAAAATAAGACTGTTTTAGTTACCGGGCATACCGGCTTCAAGGGTTCCTGGCTCTCGATCTGGTTAAGGGAATTAGGCGCCCGCGTCGTGGGATTTGCTCTCGAACCGCCAAGCGATCCCAGCAACTTCGTCGCGGCAAAACTGAAGAGCAAAATGATCCACTTACATGGAGATATTCGCGATATCGACCAATTGTGCACAGCTTTCCGCGAATACCAACCTGAATTTGTCTTTCACCTGGCCGCGCAGCCCCTCGTCCGCCTCTCCTACGACGAGCCGAAATTGACCTTCGACACCAACGTCGGAGGCACGGTCAATGTCCTCGAAGCGGTCAGACTAACCCCGAGCGTCAAAGTCCTCGTCAACATCACCAGCGACAAATGCTACGAGAACAAAGAATGGGTCTGGGGCTACCGGGAAAACGACCCGATGGCCGGCCATGATCCCTACAGTGCCTCCAAAGGCTGCGCTGAACTGGTCTCCAACGCTTATCTGAAATCGTTCTTCTCGAACACCTCCCATCTCGGCGCCGCCACCGCCCGGGCTGGCAACGTCATCGGCGGGGGCGACTGGGGCAAAGACCGCCTTGTTGCCGACTGCATCCGCGCCCTCAGCAGCGGGCAGACCATCGGTATCCGCAACCCCCACGCCGTCCGGCCCTGGCAGCATGTCCTGGAGCCCCTCAGCGGCTACCTCCGCCTCGGCGCCGCCCTGTGGAATGATCCTCAAAAATATTCCGGCCCCTGGAACTTCGGCCCTGACGACAGCAGCCACCTGACCGTTGCCGCCATGACCGGCCGCCTGATAAAATACTGGGGCGACGGCGCTTGGGAGGATCTTTCCGAGCCCAAGGCCCTCCACGAGGCGAATCTTCTCAAACTGAATTGCGACAAAGCCCACGCCGAGCTCGACTGGCACAGTGCCCTCACCATAGACGAATGTTTGCAGATGACAGCTGATTGGTACAAAGAATTTTATACCGGTAGCCAGAAAGAAGCCATGTATCCATTCTGCGTGGGGCAAATCTGTAAATATGAAGAAATGACAATAGCAAAGAGAGAGACAACCCATGACTGAAAACCTTCAGGTAGTCATTCTCTGCGGCGGCGTAGGGACGCGCCTTCGTGAAGAAACGGAATTTCGTCCCAAACCGATGGTTAATATCGGTGCCCATCCCATCCTCTGGCACATTATGAAGTATTATTCGCAATTCGGATGCAAAGATTTTGTCCTCGCCTTGGGATATAAAGGCGACATGATAAAGAATTATTTCTGCCATTATGAGTTGATGAACAATGACGTTACGATCGAACTGGGGAAGCCGGAAAGCACCTGTATCCATTACGCCCACGATGAAGCGGGCTGGAAGATCACCCTGGCTGATACGGGGAAGAAATCCCTCAAAGGCGCCCGCCTCAAGAAAGTGGAGAGATATATCACAGGTGATACGTTCATGATGACCTACGGCGACGGCATCGCCGATGTGGACATTAACGAACTTATCTCCTTCCATAAATCGCACGGGAAAATGGCGACCGTCACGGGGATCAATCCTGCTTCCCGCTTTGGTGAACTGAAAATAGACGGTGATCGCGTAGAGACGTTCAGCGAGAAGCCCCAGGATGGAGATGGTCTCATCAACGGCGGTTTTTTCGTATTTAACCGTAAGATATTAGATCACCTGACCACGGATGATTTATGCGATCTTGAGATCGGCCCTTTGGAGCAAATCGCCAAAGAGGGGCAACTTATGGTGTATAAACACCGAGGATTCTGGGCCTGCATGGACACCCTGCGGGACATGGAATATCTCAACAAATTATGGAATGACGGCAAGGCCAAGTGGAAAATCTGGAAATAATACAGAATAAACGATTCGACTTCCATCCGACGCCGCTTGAGGGGCTTTGGGTTGTGCAGCGGAAGCCCGTCGAGGATCCGCGGGGCTTTTTCTGTCGCTTCTTTTGCGCCGAAGAATTCCAGGCAGCTGGGTTAAGAAAACCAATCGCACAGATCAACCACACCTATACCGTAAAAAAGGGGGCCGTCCGCGGCCTGCATTTCCAATATCCGCCGTATTCCGAAGGCAAGATTGTTAGTTGCCTTTGCGGTGAGGTTTACGATGTCGCCGTGGATATCCGAAAAGGGTCTCCCACATTCCTGCACTGGCACGGAGAAATTCTATCCGCCACGAACCAAAGAAGCCTTTTAATCCCCGAAGGCTTTGCTCACGGCTTCCAAACGCTAACAGAAAACTGTGAGCTACTTTACCTTCATTCCGAAGCGTTTCATCCTCAGGCGGAAGGCGCACTCCATATTGCAGATCCAAGGATTGGAATCGTCTGGCCCATAGCAATGACGGAACTATCGGAACGTGATCGCAGCCATCCCGTCATCGGCTCGGATTTTGAGGGGCTTTCCCTATGAACTGCCGCCACTGTCGCACCCCGTTGGAACATGTCTTTCTCGACCTTGGCTTTGCCCCGCCGTCCAACGCCTACCTGAAAGCGGAAGACCTGACCAAACCGGAGCTTTACTTCCGCCTCAAGCTCTATGTCTGCGACCACTGCTGGCTGGTTCAGACAGAAGGCTACACTCGCGCCGATGAACTGTTCACGGGCGACTACGCCTATTTCTCCTCCGTATCGCAGAGCTGGCTCGATCACGCCGCCCGGTATGTGGAAAAAATAACGGAGCGGCTTGGCCTCTGTCCGGCAAGTTTTGTGATCGAGGTCGCCTCCAACGATGGATACCTGCTGAGAAACTTCGTGGCGGGAAACATCCCCTGCCTCGGCATCGAACCGACCGCGGGTACGGCCAAAGCAGCGGAGAAAATCGGCATTCCGGTTCTTCGCGAATTCTTCGGCGCGGCGCTGGCCAACCAGCTCAGGAGCGAGGGCAGACAGGCCGACCTCATCATCGGCAACAATGTCTATGCCCATGTACCCGACATCAACGACTTCACCGCTGGCCTGAAAACCGCGCTCAAACCTGGCGGCACGATTACCTTGGAATTTCCCCACCTGATGCGCCTTATTGAACAGACCCAGTTCGATACCGTCTATCACGAGCATTATTCCTATTTCTCTCTTTACACGGTTAACCGCATCTTCGAGGCAGCCGGGCTGCGGGTGTTCCATGTGGAAGAACTCACCACCCACGGCGGCAGTCTGCGGGTGTATGGCTGTCATATAGACGATCCTCGACCCAAGACAACGGCAGTGCAGGCGCTCCTGAACGAAGAAGAAAGGCAGGGGCTGAGAAAACTGTCCACCTACCGGAATTTCCAGCGTCGAGCCGACCTGCTAAAGGACAATCTATTGCTATTCCTGATTGAAAAGAAGCACACCGGCAAGAAAGTAGCCGCTTACGGCGCCGCCGCCAAGGGGAACACCCTGCTCAACTACGCGGGAATCAAGCCCGACCTGCTACCGTATGTATGTGATGCCGCACCCTCCAAGCAGGGGAAATTTCTTCCCGGCAGTCATATCCCGATTCTCCCGCCATCCGTGATGCGGGAGCGCCAGCCGGACGTCGTCCTGATCCTGCCCTGGAACATCGCCGACGAGGTCATTCAGCAACATGGCTACGCACGGGAGTGGGGAGGGGCATTTATGGCGGCTGTGCCTGAGATGAGAATAATAACATGAAGATAAATAACGATGCGGCAAAGCGTGTTTTAGTGACAGGTGCGGCAGGTTTTGTTGGCAGACACTGCCTACCGATTTTACTAGCCAAGGGCTTTGACGTACATGCAGCAGATGTTATTATTCCAGAAAATAATATTTATGGTGTGCATTGGCATGACGTAGATTTGTTAGACACGCAGAAGACAAATGAATTGATTGTAACAATTCGTCCAACCCATCTTCTTCACTTTGCCTGGTATGCTAAGCCAGGTGAATACTGGACCTCGACTGAGAACGTTCGGTGGTTGGAGGGTAGTTTGTATTTACTGCGTGTTTTTCAAAAGACTGGTGGCGAGCGCGTGGTTATGGCTGGTACCTGCGCCGAATACGACTGGAAATATGGATATTGTTCAGAGCACGTTACGCCACTTGCTCCTTCATCGTTATATGGTACCTGCAAAAACGCTATGCAACATTTATTGAAAGACTTCTCCCGGGAAACAAGGTTAAGTAGTGCTTGGGGAAGGATTTTCTTTCTTTATGGCCCTTATGAGAATCCCAATCGCCTTGTTTCATCGGTCATCTTAAACTTGATCCACAATAAGGTCGCGCCATGTTCACACGGGAATCAAATCCGAGATTTCTTGCATGTTAAAGATGTTGCATCGGCTTTTGTTTCGTTACTAATGAGCAATGTCGATGGGCCGGTAAATATAGCATCCGGGAAACCAATTGCCTTAAAGGAAGTTATCTTATCAATTGCAGATAAATTAGGTAAAAATAACCTTGTTAAATTAGGTGCACTGCCGCAAAAAGAAAATGAGCCAGCTGTATTATTCGGCGATACCAAGAGACTATTTAGCGAAGTTATTTGGCAGCCCCAATATGATATAGATGGAGGGATTAGAGAAACCATTGATTGGTGGCAAGAAAGGTGTGGCAATGAAGCCAAGTCAGAATAACGATGTAATCGCGAAATTTATCATGGAGTGCAATGAACGCGTAGCCAGTTATATTGGCAGTGAAATAGATAATGCTGCCTATAATTTCATGAAGGCCAGCACTATCCCAAAATATTCATACAACTTCTCCTGGCTTTCCCGCCCGATCATCCAGTACCCCCAGGACATGGTTGCCATACAGGAGCTGATCTGGCAAGTCAAGCCCGATCTCATCATCGAAACCGGCATCGCCCACGGGGGGTCATTGATCCTAAGCGCTTCCATGCTGGCATTGATCGACTACTGTGAAGCAGTAGAGGCGGGAAAGACGCTGGATCCCAAAGCCAGGAGCCGCCGAGTGTTGGGACTGGATATCGACATCCGTGCCCACAATCGCGCCGCCATAGAGGCGCATCCATTGGCGCAAAAAATCGACATGATCCAGGGCTCCTGCATTGCCCCTGACATCATCGCCCTGGTACACGAACACGCCAAAGGCTACGAGCGCATCCTTGTTTGCCTCGATTCCAACCACACCCATGAGCACGTTCTCGCAGAACTGGAGGCCTACGCACCCCTTGTTTCTCCAGACAGCTACTGCATCGTCTTCGATACTGTGATCGAAGAAATGCCCGACGACATGTTCCCTGACCGCCCCTGGGGCAAGGGAAACAACCCCAAGACCGCTGCCCGGGAGTACCTGCGCCGCCTGAAGGAAGAAGGCCGTACCGCTGCCGATGGCGCCCCCCTCCATTTCGAGATCGACAAGATGATCGAAAACAAACTGCTCATCACCGTCGCGCCGGATGGGTATTTGAGGCGGGTGTGATAGACACTTTTTTGCGACAGGAAGCTATATTACTTGAATGCACTTAAGAAAAACATAGTAGCAAACTTTGGCGGCAGTGTGTGGACTGGGCTGATGGGCTTGGTCTTTGTGCCGCTCTATATCCATTTCATGGGTATTGAGGCATACGGGCTGATAGGCATCTTTGCCACTATGTTGGCACTCTTTGGATTGCTAGACATGGGGCTGAGCAGCACCCTGAACCGGGAAATGGCACGACTGGCTGTGCAGGAGAAAAAAGCCCAAGAGATGCGGGATCTCGTGAGGACATTGGAGATTCCTTACTGGGCTGTGGGTCTGCTCATCAGCGTCATCGTCATCGTGTTGTCCCCGTTCATTGCCTATCGTTGGGTGAATGCGGAAAACCTGTCTCCAAAAACGGTGCAAACCGCTATCATGCTCATGGGATTGGCGGTGGCTTTTCAATGGCCGATGAGTTTTTACTCGGGCGGACTGATGGGCCTCCAGCGACAGGTGCTACTGAATTGCATCAACGCTGTGATGACCACCTTCCGCAGGCTGGGGGCTGTTTTGATCCTCTGGCTGGTTTCGCCCACGGTGGAGGCGTTTTTCTCATGGCAGATCGTCGTCAGCGTCGTCCATATTGGCTTGATCGTCTTCTTCCTCCGGCGAAGCCTGCCGTATGTCCCTGAACAACCTCGTTTCCGCCGTGAACTGCTGCTGAATATCCGGCGATTCGCCGCCGGTATGACCGGGATCACCGTGTTGTTAACCATCCTCATGCAACTGGATAAAGTCATCCTGAGCCGCATGTTGAGTCTGAAAATATTTGGTTACTATACCCTGGCCAATACCGTCGCCTTGAACCTCGGTCGTTTCGTTAGCCCGGTTTTCTCAGCTACTTTCCCACGATTGACCAATCTGGTGGCGTTGGGTGCCAGGGACGAGATAACAAGACTGTATCACAAGAGCGCTCAGTTAGTGTCGGTGCTCGCACTGCCTGCCGCGCTCGTGTCCGCGCTCTTCTCTAAGGAAATACTGTTGCTGTGGACCCAGCGCCCCGCAATAGTAGCAAATACCCATTTGCTGGTGAGCATTCTTGTAATAGGAACAGCCTTGAACGCCCTCATGAACATCCCCTACGCGCTGCAATTGGCCTCCGGCTGGACACGGCTGGCCTTCTTTGTCAACCTTGTGTCCGTGCTGCTCGTTACGCCGCTTATTTTTGTGCTCACTAAATGGTACGGCGCGGTGGGGGCGGCCAGCGTGTGGGTGATTCAGAACGCGGGGTACATGTTCATTAGCCTCCCGATCATGCATCGGCGGTTGCTGCCCAATGAGAAATGGCGCTGGTACTTTGAAGATGTCGGACGCCCTCTTTTCGCAGCGGTTGTGGTCGCTGTAATCGGACGCTGTATTATCAAATCCGATTGGCCTCCCTTACTGCTCTTGGTAAGCTTGGGTATGGTAAGCGGAGGAACTCTTCTTACTTCTGCCTGCGCCGCCAATCAACTTGACATTGTAGCGAGAGTCAAGTCGCTTTTGACCATGCGTCGAATGAGAAAGAGGATTCACACTGTATGAATAACAATACCGAGAATCACCACTTTTCCGTTGTAATACCCAAGCGGGAGCGATGCGACATCTTGGAACACGCACTCCATACTTGCGTGATTCAGGATTACGAAAACTTGGAAATCATCGTAAGTGATAATTTCAGTCAGGATCGCACGCGTGAAGTAGTCGAGTCTTATAAAGATCCCAGAATTCGCTATATAAACACCGGAAAGCGGTTGAGTATGACCGATAACTTCGAGTTCGCGTTGTCCAACGTTAGGCCCGAACGCTACGTCATATATATCGGCGATGACGATGGGCTTCTGCCCAATGCGATCCGTGACATAAACGCCGTTATTGTTGAGACAGAGACACAGGTTCTGTGGTGGGAGTTGGCACACTATTGGTGGCCAACTTTAGAAAGCAACTGCGCAAATCGGCTGTATATGCGTATTCCGATGATCTCGGCCACCACGAATCAGAACGTACTTTCTTTCAAAGCACCATATCAATTCCTGCCAGTGATGTACATGTATTCGGCAATCGAGTATGAGGTAATAAGAAGGATAAAGGACTCATGCGTCGTCTTCGATACCATCATTGAAGACATGCCTGACGACATGTTCCCTGACCGCCCCTGGGGTAAGGGAAACAACCCGAAAACCGCCGCCCGGGAGTACCTGCGTCGCCTGAAGAAAGAAGGCCGCTCCGCTGCCGATGGCGCCCCCCTCCATTTCGAGATCGACAAGATGATCGAAAACAAGCTCCTCATCACCGTCGCGCCGGACGGATATCTGAAACGGATGCGATAGAAATGTTGCGACAGGAAGTTACCTTACTTGAGTGAACTTAAGAAAAACATTTTAGCCAATTTTGGCGGCAGTGTGTGTACTGGGCTTATGGGCCTGGTCTTTGTGCCCCTCTATATCCATTTCATGGGTATTGAGGCGTACGGGCTGATAGGCATCTTTGCCACTATGTTGGCACTCTTTGGATTGCTAGACATGGGGCTGAGCAGCACCCTGAACCGGGAAATGGCACGACTGGCTGTGCAGGAGAAAAAAGCCCAAGAGATGCGGGATCTCGTGAGGACATTGGAGATTCCTTACTGGGCTGTGGGTCTGCTCATCAGCGTCATCGTCATCGTGTTGTCCCCGTTCATTGCCTATCGTTGGGTGAATGCGGAAAACCTGTCTCCAAAAACGGTGCAAACCGCTATCATGCTCATGGGATTGGCGGTGGCTTTTCAATGGCCGACGAGTTTTTACTCCGGTGGACTGATGGGGCTCCAGCGACAAGTGTTGCTGAACGTCATCAACGTAGTGATGGGCACCTTCCGCGGGCTGGGGGCGGTGTTGATCCTTTGGCTGGTTTCGCCCACGGTGGAGGCGTTTTTCTCATGGCAGATCGTCGTCAGCGTCGTCCATATTAGCATGATAGTCTTCTTCCTCTGGCGAAGCCTACCTGATGCCGCTGAACCGCCTCGTTTCCGCCGTGAACTGCTGCTGAATATCCGGCGATTCGCCGCCGGGGTGATGGGAATTTCCGTACTGGCCACCATCCTCACGCAACTGGACAAAATCATACTGAGCCGAATGCTGAGCCTGGAGATGTTTGGTTATTATACCTTGGCCTATGTGGTGGCAATGACCCTTTATCGTTTCATTGGCCCGGTTTTCTCAGCCACCTATCCTCGATTAAGCAATCTGGTGGCGTTAAATGCCAGAGAAGACTTAATAATATTGTATCACAAAAGCGCTCAGTTGATCTCGGCACTTGTACTGCCTGCCGCTATAGTGGTAGCACTATTTTCCAAGGAAATCCTCCTGGTGTGGACCCAGAATTCCGTGACGGCCGAGCGAACATACCTTCTAGTTAGTATTCTTGTTATGGGTACGGCCATCAACGGCCTTATGCACATCCCTTACGCCTTGCAACTGGCTACCGGGTGGACACGGCTGGCCTTCTTTGTCAACCTTGTGTCCGTGCTGCTCCTTGTGCCGCTTATTTTTGTGCTCACTAAATGGTACGGCGCGGTAGGTGCGGCAAGCGTATGGGTGATCCTGAACGGGGGATACGTGCTCTTTGCTATCCAGATCATGCACCGGCGGCTGATTCCCGCCGAAAAGTGGCGCTGGTACAGGAAAGATATAGGAATTCCATTTGTTGTATCGCTAACGGTTGCTGGCGCCTTTCGGCTGATAGTTCCTGCTCCTGCCGGACAGGTTTTTCTGTTAATCTATCTGGCCTCAGTCTCAGGGCTGACGCTAGGGATTACAGCCATGGCCACTTCTGTCACTAGAAACTGGATTAAGACTCAAGCGTCCGCATTGCGAGTGTTCCATGCAACCAAGTTCTGAGAAAATGACGATCTCTCGCAAAAAAACCCGAATCCCAAAAGTCAGTATCGGGATGCCTGTTTACAACGGCGGAACATCCACCTGAAGGGGTCCCCAAAAACTGGACAGGGGGTTAAGTTTTGCCAGGAGATTCGACGTAATAATAAGGACGCGGGGGATATGTTGTCGCTTTTAGTGGGGGAATACAGGAAAAGGAATGATGAGGGTACTTTATGTATGATGTCTTGATCGGAAGCGTCCAATCTTATGAGTGCCGGGATGCGGTCCGGGATTTCGTCGATGCGGCGTTTCGTATGGATGAGACGCTGGATGAATTCTTAGGTGCTTCGGAAAAGCCCCGACTGGTTGTTGTTAAGCCGAATTGGATTGCGGAGGCACGTCAAAATAGGCCGGACGTTTGGGAGCCGGTTATTACCCACCCTGTGCTTATTATGGCCGTCTTGGAATCTCTTGCGGAAAGGATGAAGGGGCTGGGAATAATATGTTTATGCGACGGACCAGCCACGGTGGCTAATTTATCAGCCATTCTCGATAGGGGTAATTTAAGAGATGGAATTGATGAATTCCGAAAGCGTTGGCCTGCACTCCGAGTGGAAGTACAAGACCTTCGCAGGGAAATATGGACGTGGAAAGAGCAAGTTATTGTTGAGCGCTTACCCAATATACCAGACTCACGAGGGTATGTTTCGATGAACCTCGGAAAGGATAGTCTTTTCTATGGTTATCATGGAGAGGGGCGTTATTATGGGGCGGACTATAATACCCACGAGGTGAACTCACATCATAGTGGCGATATACAGGAATATCTTTTGGCAGGTGCCCCGTTGGCATGTGACCTGTTCATTAACTTGCCTAAGTTGAAGACGCATAAGAAGACCGGTATAACCTGTTGTCTTAAAAATTTGGTTGGCATCAATGGTAATAAGAATTGGCTTCCACACCACATAGAAGGAGATCCGAGCTCGGGAGGAGACGAATTTTCAAGCCAGTCTCTTTTGAACACCATCGAATCACGTTTAAAAAAGTTCGGCCAAAGACTTGCTCTTATTTTTCCTTGTGTAGGCACATATTTGTATCGCAAGATGCGCAATTCCGGCATCGCCTTACTGGGCGATAGCGAGAAAAAAATCCGGGCCGGTAATTGGCAGGGAAATGACACTTGCTGGCGCATGGTTTTGGATTTGAACAGGGCACTTCTCTATGGAAACTGTGATGGCACCTGGCGAGAAACAGGAAAGCCTAAAAAATACTTAGCTATTGTCGATGGTATTGTTGGTGGAGAGGGAAGTGGTCCTCTTTGCCCAGATCCCGTAAAATCTCGGATACTTGTTGCCGGGACAAGTCCGGCTGAGACTGATGCGGTGGCCGCACAGATTATGGGTTTTCCTCTAAGTCATCTTTCAGTTATCGAACGTGCTTTTGATCATCACCGCTGGCCAATATACAAGCGGCAGATCCATGAAATCAGGATTTATGATATGCGTTTCGATGAGCAAGTCAGTGTCGAGAACCTGAAGGCAGTTGTTTCTGGTGGGTTTAAACCGCATTTCGGGTGGTCCGGTATGGCTGTGGATCATCGTTGAGTTGAATAAAGCTAAAGCGAGCAACTTCATGGGACACAACAGATGGTTTGATCTCTACAGCAGGATGCCCGTATGGCTGCAGAATACGGCCTGCTCTCTTGCCGGAATGAAGATGCGGCATGACAGGTACAATCGGACCTTTTACAACGCTCTGGAATTCCTTCGCCAGTCGCAATGGTGGTCACTTGTGGAACAGCAGGAGTATCAGAATGAGCAGTTACGAATGGTAATTGAGCATGCGTATCGGACCGTGCCTTACTACCGAGAAGTCTTCAATGCGCGAAAATTGACGCCCGGAGATATCCAGACCACCAAAGACTTACAGAAGCTCCCGGTCCTTGATAAGTCTACGGTTCGAACGCGTTTTACGGATCTCCAGTCCCGGGGGTGGCCTCAAAAACGGATTCGGCATGGGCATACGGGAGGTACGACCGGGACCTCTCTACAGTTGATTTCCGATGTCGACACACAGCCTTGGCAGTGGGCGGTGTGGTGGCGTCACCGCGAACGCTTTGGTTTGAAATTACAAGATCCATTTATCGTTTTTGCGGGACGTAATGTCGTGCCGTTAAAGTCGATGGCTCCACCGGTTTGGCGCCGAAATCTACCCATGAACCAGACGTATCTTTCGGTGCACCATTTGACCGAGATGAACTTGCCTGTAATCGCCGATTATCTTTGCAGTCGCAGGGTTAAGTATTACTCGGGTTATCCTTCGGCGATTTATTTAGTGGCGCGTTATTTTCTGGACAACCGCATCCGTCTGCCGCATCCCCCCCGTGTGGTGGCGACCGGTGCAGAAACCCTTTTGCACCATCAGAGAGCGGTGATCAGCAGAGCCTTCCAAACGGAGGTCGCGGATCAATACGGCGTATCAGAACAGTGCGGCAATATCAGCGCATGTGAGAGACACATGTATCATGTCGATATGGAGTTTGGGGCTGTGGAATTTTTACCGCTGGATGGCATGCCTGCCAATGTGCGCCGTATCGTTTGTACGGGATTCCGCAATATGGCAATGCCCCTGATTCGTTACGATATCGGAGACATTGCTACGTTATCAGAGGCGCCTTGCCCTTGCGGTCGCCAGTCCCCGACCGTTGAGAAAATTGATGGCCGGATAGAGTCGTATATTATTACCCCGGATGGACGCCAATTGGGGCGACTTGATTTCTTCTTCAAGGATACGGCAAAGATCAAAGAAGCGCAATTGATTCAGGTAACGGTCTCTTCAGTCACAGTGAGGGTCGTCCGCTCGTCGGGATATTCCTCAACCGATGAAACGTCTTTGGTTTGTGATATGCGCAGATATCTGGGGGATCAGATTGACATACAAATTGAGTACCTTGATGCCATACCGCGCGAGGCCAACGGCAAGTTCCGTCAAATTGTATCAAGCGTGTTTCGGGATAAGTATAGTGGTGCGGGCTTCAAATCTGGACCGCATGCTCTACCTTGAAGGAAAGTTCTTCCCGGCCGATCACAATCTGAACTATACGGACAAAATGAGCATGGCCGCCGGCGCGGAGGTTCGCGTGCCGTTCCTTGATCCCGATCTCGTGGCTTTTGCAACGCGTTTACCCCCGGAATTGAAACAGCGGGGTGCGACGGGCAAATGGATCTTCAAGAAAGCTATGGAACCATTGCTGCTGCGTGAGGTCATTTACCGGCCGAAAACGGGTTTTGGCGCTCCTTTGCAAAGGTGGTTGCAACAGGTCCTTCGCGAATATGTGGAGGAACTGCTTTCTGAAAATACGCTAAAAAGTGGAGGCCTGTTTGATCCGAAGGCGGTTAATGAACTGATAACCCTTGACAGATGCGGAAAGATCGACGCGGCGTACCCCATTTTCTCGTTCATCTGAATAGAATTATGAATGAGAATCTCCAACGATGAAAGGGCCAGAAGGAACTGAATGAGGCAAACGCTACAAAATATGAAAACCGGTAGGACTGAACTGATGGATGTCCAGGCGCCTGCGATCCGGGCGGGGCATGTGCTGCTCGCCTCGCGGGTTTCGCTCATTTCCGTGGGAACGGAGCGGATGCTCGTTGATTTTGGAAAAACAGACTGGGTCGACAAGGCTAGGCAGCAGCCGGAAAAGGTGAAGCAGGCGCTGGATAAGGTCAGGACGGATGGCCTGCTGCCCACAGTGGAGGCGGTCTTCAACAAGCTGGATGAGCCGTTGCCGTTGGGGTATTGCAATGCGGGGACACCTCAATGATACAAAAGCGTTAGTTGCCCTAAAATGTTTCAGAAGACCCCAATTACTACAATTATTCCGACATACCGTCGTCCAAAAATGTTACGACGAGCCGTTTGCAGCGTCTTGAGTCAGACTTACCCTCACTTTCAGGTGTGTGTTTATGACAATGCTTCAGGAGATGAAACGGCTTCCGTTGTCGCTGAATTAGCAAAATTGGATTCTCGAGTCAAATATCATTGCCATTCTGAGAATATTGGGGCGTTAAAGAATTTTATCTATGGGATGGAGCACGTTGAAACCCCATTTTTTTCATTTCTTCCTGATGATGATGTTCTCTTGCCTGAGTTTTATGAAACAGCAATGGAGGGTTTTAATAACTTTCCAGATGCAATTTTTTCTGCAGGTTCAATTATTCAGATGACTGATAAAGGAAAAATCATTGCTGTTTATTTGTCCTCATGGAAAAGAGATGGATATTACACTCCCCCTGATGGACTTTTTGAAATGTTGGAGAAATATGGTCCAGGATTTACAGCGGCTGTTTTTCGCAAAGACATTATTAAAAAGGTTGGCGTTTTTGATTTAAGCGTAGGAGCACCAGCGGATCTTGACTATTTAATTCGCACGATGGCGCATTTTCCTTTTGTAATTTCACGAAAACCCTGCGCTATTTGGACTACCCATTCTTCATCTTTTACGGTACAGTTAGGTTTCTCTTCGGACGTATGGCTTGGCTGGCTTAAGTTGATTCGTAATTTATCTGAAGATAAGACGATTTCTTTAAATGTTAGAATCCATGCAACATCAAAGCTAACTGGTAGGATAAAAAAAATGTTATTTTGGAGTGGGATTATATATATTAAAAATAATGATTTTGAAAAAGCCTATAAAACAATAAAGATCTTTCGGGATTATTATAAGTCGAAAAATGAAACATTTATTCTTTGCACTTTAGCAAATTTTCGAAAACACTTTCCACCAGGGTATTTTTTTTTAGTTTCAGCAAACAAATATTATAATAAAATTAAATATAAAAAGGATTATCGGTTGCAAGAACAATTTGGTCAATACGCTCGATTTCTTGAATTTTAATTAGACAAGTAAATTGCGAGTATTTGCATATTAACGCATCGAGAAAATTGATATTGAACCTAAACCCCGGACTTACGTCCGAGGAATCCTCCCGCGCATGCTTCGCATGTCCGACTCCGTCGGAACCCACTCCATCCACGGACTTACGTCCGGGGATTTGCGGCGGTATTTTAAAGTAAGGATGATGCTAAAGTTTCTGGAAAGGATATAAAATGTCGATGTATGTATTAAAGAAAAAAAGTGAAATTGAAAAAGCTCGTGTTATTTTGAAAGAACGAAATATTTCTTGTACTGATACATGGCTTGAGAGATTTATTAGGATAATGAGATTAAGCGGAGATCTGCCCGTTGGAGATGAAGTAAAGAGCTGGGATGTTCTGAAAACAATACAATTTATCGAAGAGAACATTGGGAATCATTCGGAAATCCTAGATATAGGTGCATATGCTTCAGAAATACCATGCATACTACACCGCCTTGGCTATATCAATATTAAAGGAATTGATTTGAATGCAGAAATAAAGCGAATGCCACACGCTGATTCCATTAAATATATCGTTTCTGATTTCATGAAAACACCTTTTAAAGAGGGCTCTTTTAGAGTCATTACTGCAATCTCAGTAATTGAGCATGGCTTTATCGGAAGTTCACTGTTTTCTGAGATATCTCGCATACTATGCCCAGGTGGATATTTTCTTGCATCCTTTGACTATTGGAAAGACAAAATTGATACCAGCGGAGTAATATTATTTGGCTTAGATTGGAAAATATTCTCATATATGGAAGTAAAAGAAATATTATGTGAAGCAAGTAAATATAATTTATTTCCTTACGGAAGCATAGATTATGAGGTGAATGAAAGGCCAATTGAATTTATGGGGAAGAATTATACGTTTGCTTTAATGATACTTAAGAAAATAGGGTAACACTCCGTGAGTGATGTTTAACATACAACAGTGATAAATCTCATTATGTTGGGGATTTTTGTTCGGATATGAAGCTATTGCCCGGCCCGATAATATTTGCGCAGGAATATCGCGTATTCAATCCTTAGAAGATAGGATCGAATCTTCTGTATTTAATGGGCTGCGCAAATGACCGCAAAAACCTCGACGGATCCACCGTCTCATATCTCCTGCTCGCCGAGAACATCTGGGACTTTGAAAAACATCGGTCCAAGGTCCATATCCTTTGTACCTTGGGCCGGGCCGACCAACGCGCCTGCTGACGCCAACAACCTGGCCTATCTCCGCCGCGGCGGCGGCCAGTACTTCGTGGTGGCCATGCCCTGGCGGAAGGGGACGGAAGCGGATGGCGCGGCTGCCCATCCCGGCCGGTTTCAGGAAGTCCGCGAAAACCTCCAAGTCAACGAAGCCCGCCTGGGAGACCGTTGTTACGTCGTCTGCTTCAATTGCTAATGGCATTTTTTTTAAATATACGAGTAGGCAATAATTATTAGAACAAACAGAAAGAATAGGAGATAATTGGATTTCGAAAATAAATAATTGGGGATTGAGCTTCAACGCCTACTCATTATGAGAATATTATTCATTTCACCACACATTCCGCCGAGAGAATGCGGAGTGGCTGACCATATTGCAAAACAAGTAAGCGAATTAATCAAAGGAAAAAATCAGGTTAGCATATTAACCGGGATCGAGAATGCTGGAAAGTCAGGGTTCAATGATGAGTTTATTGTTTTAGCGCTGGTTAAAAAATGGAATATTAGAGCCTATTTTCAATTGATAATGGCCATACGTACCTTTAATCCAGATATTGTTCATATGCATTATCAGATTTCTATGTATGCTGGAAAATCTTTTGCTACCATTATTCCCTTTTTAATTAAAATGATTAGGAAAGGGATTAAGACGGCTGTCACTCTGCACGATTTGAATCCTCCATATTTTTTTCATAAATATGAAATAATTATAAAAAAAATGCTTTATTTTCTCGTAAAGTATTCTGATGCTGTTATTGTTTCTAATAATATGGATTATAAAAAATTATCTTTAGAATTACCGCAAAGAGTTTTGGATCGAATCCATTTAATACCTATCGGCAGCAACATGACAATTAATAAAATCCAACACGCAGATAAGACTATGATAGGCCATAAAGTTGAAGATCTTATATTGGGCTTCTTTGGATTTGTAGCACCCGATAAAGGCGTTGAAATTTTATTGGAAGCTTTTGGAAGAATGCGAGTTGAATATAATAATCTAAAATTACTTATTATTGGCGGGAAAGGATATTCCAAAGGTGATTTCAATGTATACCTTAAGAGGCTTGACTTAATCATTTCGGCGCATGATATGGAGAAAGATGTAATATTTACGAATTATGCCGACATTGAAATGTTGAGATTATATTTGAGCATTATTGATATCTGTGTACTTCCGTATACTGAGGGCGTTACCACAAGGCGGACAACGTTTTTTACGGTAATGAGTATGGGGCTACCTACTGTTACAACTTGCGTCAACGAAGAATATTTGCCAGAAGGCTTAGAGGAGGGTAAAAATGTTAGATTTTTCAAGCCAAACGATGTGAATGGATTGGGATGTGTTTTAAAAGAGCTTTTAGGTTCTAAGAGAGAAAGAGAGGAGATGGGTGCGAATGCGTATGCATGGAGCTTAAAATATTCAAACGAAATATTATATGCGAAGCTAGATGCTATATATAAGAAGCTTGCTTATTCTCCGTGAAATGAAAAAGGAGTGCAGTACGATTAAAATCTTGGTAATAACCGATGATTTCTATCCAGATATGGGTGGTCGGCAAAGAGTGATATACGAGGTTGCCAAGCGGTTAGTTCGGGAGAGATATGATATACATGTTTTAACGGTTCAAACTAATCCCTCTCAGGCTCGATATCAAGAAATAGAGGGGATAAAGATACACAGATTCTCCATAGATAAGGGACGACATTTCACGAGATTTATCCGTTTAGTATTTAGGACGAAAAGAGAATTTGAAAATCTCTCAAAATCAGAGGATTTTGATATACTTCATCTGCATAATGGAACAACTGGATTTGGTGTAATGCTTAGTAGCTTAAGTAAGAAAATTAAAAATGTTTATACTTTTCACGGCCCGTGGCATAAGGAATACAAGATCCAGTGGGGTGCGATCCTAACCGAAGAGAAAAGCTATGTGAAGAGGTTAGTTAAGAGATATTGGATTCAAGTCTATTATTTCATTATGATTCTTTTACAGAAGATAATCCTCAAAAGCTTCAGTAAAATAGTTTATCTAAGCAATTATAGCAGGATGGAAATAGAAGAGCTATTGAGAAATATCCAAGAAGAGAAATTAGTGTTCATACCCGGGGGGGTGGATACAGAAGTATTCTCTCCTAATGAAAATAAAGATCTATGTAGAAAGGCATTAGGCTTGCCTAAAGATAAATTTATCATTCTTATGATTAGACGGTTGGAACCTAGGATGGGAATTGAAGATTTATTAACGGCTGTATCCAAGATACCTCAAGCGAAACGTGAGACTTTGATGGTGCTGATCGGTGGCAAAGGTTATTTAGAAGATCATCTCAAAAAGTTATCAAGCCACCTAGGAATTAGAGGGGAGGTCCATTTCCTGGGCTTTATACCTGACGAGCAACTACCTCTTTACTATCAAGCATCCGATCTGTTTGTTTTGCCTTCTATTTCCTTAGAAGGCTTTGGTTTAGTTACAGTTGAAGCATTAGCTTGCGGACTCCCTGTGCTTGGCACGGATTTTGGCGCAACATCAGAGTTACTAGAACAGATTGACAAAAGATTGATTTTCCCTGCTAAAAATCCTGATGCTCTTGCCGAGAAGATAATTTACTTCTCCGAGGCCGGGTTTACTAATTTAGGATTAAGTCCTAGTGATATAGTTGCACTAGTTAGAAATCATTATTCCTGGGATGTTGTAGCCTCCGCATACCATGCCTTATATACTAACTTGGTGGGAGAAGAGGATTATACAAGGCGTCCTAAATGATTGCGCATAATTGTCGGAGAATCATGTTGGGCTTACGCCAAAGTCGAAATCGCTCGAACACGGCATCAATCAGATCCTCGAGCTCGGGAAAATAGCGATTATGCGTACAGAGCCGCCGCGTCAACTTCCAAACTCGCTCGATGAGATTCAGATCCGGGCTATAAGGCGGAAGAAAATCGAGTTGAATTTGAGAGCGATGTTCTTGGAGCCAGGGCTGAAGAACCGCCGTGTGATGGAAGCGTGCATTATCCAAGACCAAAATGATCTTTCGGTCCGGTCGGGCGTGACGAAGAAGAATTCCCAGAAAGACTTGAAAAGTTTCGGCGTTAAAGGGTGTCACGGAGAACGTCACGAGGCGGCCATCGGCAGGACAAACGGCTCCGAAGACGGCCACGGACTTTCGGGTAGGCGCATGAAAGAGCACAGGATCGGCCGTCTCGGGGGGAATCCACATGACACACCGAGTGCCGTGCTACTGAAAATGGCATTCATCGGCAAACCACACGTCGACGTCCTCTCTTTGGGCCAGTTTTCGGAATTTTTTTATATGTGGCTTTGGCGGCCGGATCGGCCTGGGCGATCAAGGCCCGTGGTTTGCGCTTACGGAATCTCAGTTGATGGAATACCCGTTGGCATTGGCGAATGCCCATCTCGATCTGATAGACGGACTTCAAATGATGGCTCATCAGCTTTCCATCCCAAAGCGTTTGGGCATAGCCTAAGCGTCGCGGCTCTTGCCGGAGATCCTGGCCGATGGCCTGAAGAGTGTTCTCCGATAAGACCGAGGGCCGCCCGGGCCTATCGCCCTCTTCGAGTCCGGCAAATCCGCTACTCTGGAAGCGGCGGATCCAGTACTGGACCGTTCTCGGGCTTTGCCCCAGGAGATCGGCGATTTCGTAAGAACTCGTGCCCGAGCAGGACAGAAGGACGCCGTGGAGCCGGTGGTCATAACGAGATTCTTCGGACCGCTGGATTTCATTCTGGATGGCGATCCGCATGATATCCGCATCCGCGATTTCCAAACGTCGCATGATAGGCTCCTTTCGGAGTCCATCATATCAAAATTAATCAATATGCGCAATTATATATGACGGCGTGTATAGTCAAATGATGATTAGGTCAGAGAATCGGCGAGTAAAAAACTTAGTTTGGTTCGTTTTTCTGCTGGTGCTTACCGCCAACGGTCTGTTAAAATTAATCTTCCCCGACTTTCCGGTAGGCGTCTTAGTTGTTCTTATCGCATTATTTGTATTGTTGAAATTTCTTCATCTGATTGTGCTTAACAATCTAAGAATAATAAACACTCCAGTAAACGGGGTATTGGTACTATTTATTGCGTTCGGAGTGGCTCAAATATTCAATCCCTTTCTACATAAACCAGTAATAGGGTTTCAGGGATTTATAGCATTTTTCTTTCCCATATTGTTTTTCTTCGTGGGCGCAAATTTGGTAATAAAAAGGCAGCAAGTATACAAGATATTTACATATTTATTACACCTGGGGCTATTCGCTTCAATATTTGGAATTGTTCAGATTATTTTAGTTCAAATAGGTACAGCGACGATCGTTCCGACAGGCGATAATTATGGTTACTATTACTTGGGGAGTTTGTTAAAAGAGAAGGTTGTGCTAGTAGATGGAGGACCGCTCTTTAGGATCACGTCTATTTTTAGTAATTTTAGCTCATTTGCGTTCTTCTTAAATATTTTCATTTTAACAAGTTTTGGTTTTCATTTCTCGGGTCACAAAAAACGGTTTATATTAATGTCAATAATTGGAGTGATAGCACTCCTCTTTACCTTTTTGAGAATCGCATATATTTCTATATTTCTAGGGATTGTTCTCTTGGGTTACCTTAGATCTAATCGAAAGCATATTCTAAATACTTCCAAGCTCTTAATCGGCGGATTATTAATAGTATCGTTGTTGGTAGCTCTTCCCAATAATGTAGTAAGCAAGCGAGTGATGTCCCTTTCTTACAAACAATCGTCAGAATCTGGGGTATTGGCAATAATAATGGATAGGCTTAACATGTATGGAAGGTATTTAGAAATATTTAGGGGGCGTTTGTTATTGGGAAATGGTTTAGGAACGACCCTCGGCATTAGCGAGAAATATGCTGAGCAGCTTGAGTTTGGTACGGTTGTTGCAGACAATGATTTTCTTAATGTGTTATACCAAACAGGAATATTTGGTATTTCACTGTTTTTTATCATTATATTGAAAATATTTTATCATGGATATAAAATAGCGAAACGGGGAGATCAAGATCGGCTGATAAATATTCCAGCGATTATATACTGTATTTTAGTTAGTATAATCATTTTAGGATTGGCATATAACCCTTTAGTAGAAGTTCCTTCTAATTACATATTTTGGTTCCTTGCGGGTATATTGCTGAGCTATAAACAAAAGCAAGCAATGGAAAGAGGGGAGCTAAGATGAAAGTAGGGGTTGATTGCAGCCCGATTATGTACAAAAAGACTGGTGTGGGGAATTATGTGCACAATCTATTGCTGAATCTGGCCAAAATAGATACAATAAATAGCTATGTGTTATTCCTACAGTCTTTAACGCATTTAGATAGCGAAAAAACTGTTCGCTATGAATTTGCGCATAAAAAGACAGTTGCGATTAGGGCCCCGAAACCACTTCTTGATTTTTTCTGGTATAAGCTGAGATTCACATCGATAGACGCTTTCATTGGTAAAGTGGATATTTTCCATAGCAATTTCTATTCTCCTCGCATAAGAAAAGCGAAAAGTGTTTTGACGGTATACGACATGTCCTTTGCTTCATATCCAGATTTGCAAACTACTGCGGTCCAAAGGTTCTACCCTAAGGTTCGAGAGTCTTGCAATAAAGCCCTCAAAGTCATTACGATCTCTAACTTTAGCAAAGCAGAAATACTAAAATTCTTGGATATCCCTGAAGAAAAGGTCGAAGTGATCTATCCAGGTGTGATAGTTAATGAACCCAAATGTAGCAATAGTGATGAGGAGAAGCTGTTAAGCAAATATCAGCTGTCTGGAAGCTATGTTCTGTTTGTTGGAACGATCGAGCCAAGAAAAAATATTGCTGCTATAGTGAAAGCGTTTGAAATACTCCTACAAAAGTACAAATACCGATGTGAATTGGTAATAGTAGGAAAGTTAGGATGGAAGTACGAGGAGTGTCTTAGGAAAATTAGAGGCTCAAGAGCACAAAGCAGGATTCGTATGTTGGGATATGTCCCTGACGATGATTTGCCGATTATATATAAGCATGCCTCAGTTTTCGTTTATCCATCAGTCTATGAAGGCTTCGGACTACCCGTATTGGAAGCTATGGCTTACGATACACCTGTTATAACGTCGAATGTAAGTTCATTGCCTGAAATTGCGGGTGACGCCGCTCTATTAGTGAACCCGTATGATGAGGGGCAGATAGCTGAAGCGATGGATAAAGTTATGCGTGATCCCGAGCAAAGAAGACAGCTTATTGAAAGAGGAAGGGAGCAAGTCAAAAAATATTCTTGGATGGAAACAGCCAGGCGAACGCTTGAGCTGTATGAGCAAGTATATAATGAGAAATAGAGAGCCTGTCATATGAGAATAGCTATTGATGCCAGAATGGGGCATATGCACGTAGGTATGGGGGTATATGTCGGGGGCTTGATATCACATTTGGGAGAGATAGACAAGGCGAATGAATATTTTATTATTGTCAACAAGGGTAGAAACGCTGACTTCGTCCCCAGGCAAGAGAATTTTATTAAGTGGGTTACGTCAATTTCCTATGAAAACCATCTTACTCGGGATCTTTGGGAACAGGGCTATTTGCCCTTGAAACTGCATAGACATAAAATTGATATCTATCACGGACCTAATTATGTCTTGCCAATCTTTACTAAGGCTGGAACGGTGCTCACTGCCTACGATATGATATCATTCGCTACTCCTGAGTGGTATAAACCGATATCGCGATTTCGGGTTCAAAAATTGCTGAAATTATCAGCAAAAAAGGCGAATAAAACAATTGCTGGATCGGAGAATTCAAAGCGAGATATTATTAAAATATTGAGGGTACCGGAGGAGAAGATAAAGGTCGTCTACATTGGCATCAACGACATTTATAGACCTATCAATGATAAGCATAAATTAGATTCTGTAAAAACCCGATACGATATCGCCGATAGATTCATCCTGCATGTAGGTTCTTTGAACCCGCGAAAGAATATCCCTCGACTCATTGATGCCTATAGTAGGTTGCCGGCGAAGATTATGGAAGAGTATCAGCTTGTCATTGCTGGAAAGAGGAGCTGGCGGGCCGATGAAATATTTGCTAAAGCTAAACAATTCGGGCCGGAAGAAAGGATTGCCTTTACAGGTTTCGTTGCGGAAGATGATTTACCCCTGCTAATGAACGCGGCTGACTTGTTGGCTTTTCCCTCACTTTATGAAGGCTTTGGGATCCCCCCCTTAGAGGCAATGGCTTGTGGGACACCAGTGATAGCATCTAATACTTCTTCCATCCCCGAAATCGTCGGGGATGCCGCCTTGTTGTTTGACCCATATAATGTGGAGGAAATGGCTGCTGCGATGTATAGAGCCTTAACAGATGAACAATTGCGATATGAGCTGAGGTATAAAGGTTTTGAACGTATAAATCACTTCTCTTGGGAGAAGGCGGCGAGGGAGACCCTGGCACTCTATGGGGAAGCTTATAGGGTTAAAGGGAAATAAAAATTCCATTTTCATGAATAAGGCAGGCGTGCGTCCTGACAAGCTGTCCGAAGCCCGAGTCGGAAGCCAACCGACCCGCCAACCCAAGGGCATGGGAGCGGTGACCGAGTCTTGCGTGCATGTCGGTAACGACAGGTATGAAGCGTAGACAGGAAGGGAAACGAGGTGTGAGGGTAAACCCCGAAATTTATTCCGTCGAAGGTGCCGAGGGTCACGTCTGGACCCGCAGGCAGTATCGGCCGAGCGAACCGCCTAGCCGGCTGAACCTTCCGGGGGCAAGGGCTCACATCGAGAACCCGAGGGAACGGACGGAACAGGAGAAGCCCATCGGCAACCGCGTGGACGCGGGCGCTGGGACGCGAGGGAAGACCGGAGCGTCGGGGTGTGAAAGGCCGGTGGGATTCGGACTCTCTCATAGTAGCGAAGAAGCCCGCGAAGGATGGCCGAGCGGGGGGAGCGAAGGGGAGAGCCGAGCCGGGAACCTGGAGAAGGGACAGAGGAACCGCACTCCGAAGCGGGCTGACCTCTCCCCGGAACTTCTTCGGGTGGAGGAGGTGGCACGACGGAAACCGAAAGAACGGTTCACCAGCTTGGCCCATTTTCTGACGGTCGAGCGGCTGAAGAAAGCCTTTCATGAGCTTGACGCGGCCGCGGCCCCGGGAGTTGACGGGGTGACCAAGGAGGAGTATGGCCGAGACCTGGAACAAAACCTGAGCGAGCTGCAGGCGCGCTTGAGGATGGGCCGCTACCGGGCCAACCCGGTTCTGAGACGCTGGATCGAGAAGCCGGACGGAGGATGGCGGCCGCTTGGATTGCCCACCGTGGAAGACAAGATCGTGCAAGGGGCGGTCGTGGCCATCCTGAACAGCATCTATGAAGCGGACTTCTACGGGTTCAGCTATGGCTATCGTCCGAATCGGAACGCTCATCAGGCGTTGCAGGCGCTGCAGACGGTTTTGCAAAAGGGACGGGTGAACTGGGTGCTGGACGCGGATATCAGCCGGTTTTTCGACACGATTGACCACAAACACCTGATGACCGTGGTCCGGCGTCGCGTGACTGACGGACGGCTGCTGAGTTTGATTGCGAAGTGGCTGAAGGCCGGAGTCGTCGAAGAAGACGGACGACGGACATATCCCCAAAGCGGAACGCCGCAAGGAGGAGTGATCTCCCCGCTTCCGGCCAACATCTTCCTGCACGAGGTGGTCGACACATTCGTGCACGAGTGGAGGAAAGCCGAAGCCAAAGGGGAAGTGTACATCGTTCGCTACGCGGATGACCTGGTTATGGCCTTCGAGAATGAAGACGACGCCCGCCGGATGTTGGGGGAACTGGACCGCAGGCTGAAAAGCTACGGACTGAGCCTCAACCGGGAGAAAACGCGCCTGATCCGGTTCGGACGGCAGGGAGGCGACACGTTCGACTTCCTGGGATTTACCCATATCGCCGGACGAGACCGACAGGGGCGTTATCTGGTGAAACGGAAGACCGCCCGCACACGGCTGAATCGAAGTCTGAAGGCCGTCCACCAATGGTGCCGAACGCACCGCCACCGACCCGTGCAGGAGCAGCACCGGGAGTTGAGTCGGAAACTCATAGGGCATTACAACTACTATGGGATACGGGGAAATTTCAAAGCGCTCCAGCAGTTTTTCTACCGGGTCTGGCTGAGCTGGGCGCAAGCCTTGTCGCGACGCGGCCAAAAAGTTAACTGGCCCCGGCTTAAGCGTCTCCTGGCCGAAGTCTTTGTTCTGCCTCGTCCGAAGATCACGCATTCCGAAGGTTGGCTGAGTGTCAATCCGGGTTACCTGCTCGGAAGAGCCGGATGCGGTAACGCCGCACGTCCGGTTCTGTGAGGGTGAAATCCAGTAATGGATGATCTACTCGACTAGACCGACTAGACATCGTGATCCGCGGTGCAGGTTGGAATGGCTTATGTTAAGGAATGAAAATGAAGGCTTGTTTTTTTGTCAAGATTGACAGTCCGGATATTTTATATCGGAATGAGTTTTATAGCGTGGATTTGCAAATCCTACGGGATATGGGTTTTGATATTGAAATCGCCACGAGCGCCTGGCGCATCCCCAAAGCGGATGTCTATGTGGTCTGGTGGTGGACCTGGGCTTTTTTACCTTTGATCCGGGCCAGATTATATCGCCGGCCCATGGTTGTGCTGGGGGTGTTTGACCATGTAATGGTGGATGGATCGTTGGATCAGTTTTCCCATCGCCCCCGCTGGCATCAATATTTCATCCGCATGGTCCTGAGAAATGCCGATGCCAATGTGGTGTGTTCGCGTGATCAACAGGACTATCTCGGCAAGCATTTTGTTGTGAGAGGATTGGAATATTGCCCGTTGGCGGTTGACACCAGGCTGTATCAGCCGGCATCAATGCCGCGTGAAAAGTTTTTACTGATGTTTTGCTGGATGAAGACAGACAATGCCCGTCGCAAATGCGTGGCGGAAGCCATTAATGCCATGGCCAGTCTGCATAAAATGCACCCGGATTATCGTCTGATTGTGTGTGGAGAAAAAGAAGACGGATTTCCAAAACTGGATCAGTTAGTTCATTCGCTTAAGGCCGAGGACTACATTGAATTTCCCGGCGTCGTTTCAAAGGAAACGAAAATAGAATTAATGCAAAAATGCGCCATCTATTTACAGCCGACAATTGTCGAGGGATTTGGGCTCGCGATCCTGGAAGCCATGAGTTGCGGAGCGCCCATCATCAGCAGTCCTGTGGGGAGCGTGCCGGAAGTTGTCGGCGATACGGGTTTGCAGGTGGATGGACAGTCGCCGCCTGCCATCGCCGCTGCCGTCAACCGATTGCTTGCCGACGCGGCTCATCGGGAGGAATTGGGACGGTGTGCCCGCGAACGTGCCGTGACTGTGTTTCCGTTGGAGCGGAGGAGGCGTGAATTGACAGCGTTGATTCAGAAACTATTGGGTCAGTCGAGACAATAGAGGTTTGATA
>Ga0315274_10002563_pt1 | contig 27335 bp, 25 predicted proteins | sample YL17G02_20_MG_FD_203700 | JGI IMG/M metagenome (GOLD analysis project Ga0315274, IMG submission 203700) | Sediment microbial communities from Yellowstone Lake, YNP, Wyoming, USA - YL17G02_20 | ecosystem: Environmental > Aquatic > Freshwater > Lake > Sediment | place: USA: Wyoming | collected...
TGGCACTGGGTGCATTGCTGTGTAGGGGCGAAGCATGCTTCGCCCGATGGAGGAGTTCCACGTAGGGGAGGCGCTCTGCCGCCTCCCGCAAGCCGGGCGACCGCGGAGGGTCGCCCCTACAACAGGACGCGGATTTCTGCAAGTTGGCACTGGGTGCATTGCTGCGTAGGGGCGAAGCATGCTTCGCCCGATGGAGGAGTATGAGTATGGGTAAGAGTATGAGGATCCTGCTGTGAGCTACGAAATCGGAATGAGCGCCATCAGGTTGGGATCGCCGGAGAGACTGGCGCATACCGAATACTGCAGCAACTACGCCCTCGTCAGGGCGGTGACCGGCCTCGATCCCCGAACCGACGGCTCCGCATGGCGCAGGTTCCACGACGAGTGGCAGTTGGATATCCTCTGGCTGGCTGACGATGGACCGGTGCCCTGGCAAGACCGGGGCCGTACCACGGACATGGGCCATGCCGAGTTCCTGGAGGACGGAGCAGACAGGCGGGACACGGTCTACTGCCCCTTCAAGGATGCCGAGGAAGTGCTCTCGTTCGATGCCGTGGAGGAATACGGGCTGCCCGACATGGACGAACTCGTGGCTTACTACGAGCAGGCGCATCGGAACGGCCGGGAGGCCAACCCGAACCAGGTATGTCCCGGCGGCTACTACAAGACGATCGTCTCAGGCGCGATACAGGCGTTCGGGTGGGATATGCTCCTGAGCGCGGCAGCGGACAGAGGGCGATTCGACAAGGTGCTCGAGAGCTTCTTCAGGCTCGCGCTCCACCATTTCCACGCCTGGGCGAAGACCTCGATCAAGGCGTTCATCTGCCATGACGATATGGTGTGGACGCAAGGCGCCTTCATGCACCCGGACTTCTACCGCAGCGCGATCTTCCCCAGGTACAAGAAGCTCTGGGACGTGCTGCATGAGGCGGGCAAGATAGTCCTGTTCTGCTCGGACGGAGATTTCACGGAGTTCGTGGACGACATTGCCGCAGCGGGCGCGGACGGCTTCATCTTCGAGGCGCTCACGAGCCTTGACTACGTGATCGAGCGGTACGGGAAAACGCATTCGATCTTCGGGAGCAAGCTCGACTGCCGGACGCTGACCTTCGGCACGAAGGACCAGATCAAGTGTGAGGTAGACGACACCCTGAAGATCGCGAAGGCCTGCCCCGGCTTCGTCTTCGCGGTCGGGAATCACATCCCGAGCAACGTCCCGGTTGACAACGCGCTTTTCTACTTCGATTACCTGAGCAAGAACTGGTGGAGGTAGCTCCGGGTTCAGCGGCAGGCTACCGAAGGAGCGGAAGGCGGTGTGGCCGGCACGGAGTCCGGCCACTACATTCATGTGACGCACTTGGCGGTTTCAAGCTATGGCTACTCACCGGCAGCCGCGGCGGCGATCAGGCCCTTGCCGATCTCGTCGCGCTGAATCTGGTTCGTGCCCTCGTATATCTGAGTGATCTTCGCGTCGCGCATGTACTTCTCGATCGGGTACTCCTTCATGTAGCCGTACCCGCCGAAGATCTGCACCGCGTTCGTCGTGACCTCCATCGCCACATCGGACGCGAAGCACTTCGCCATCGCGGAGTACATGGTCGCCCGCTTCCCCTGACCTGAATCGAGCCACCGCGCGACCGAGTAGATGAGCGCCCGCGCGGCCTCCACCTTCATCGCCATGTCGGCCATCATGAAGCGCAGGCCCTGGAACGAGGAGATAGGCTGACCGAACTGATGGCGCTCGCGGGAATACTTCACGGCAAGGTCGAGCGCGCCCTGGGCGATCCCGAGCGCCTGAGCCGCCACACCTGGTCTGGACATGTCGAACGTCTTCATCGCAATCGGGAAGCCCATGCCCGGCTTTCCGAGCACGTTCTCCTTTGGAACCCGGCAGTCCTGGAAGATCAGCTCGCGGGTCGCGGACGCCCGGATGCCCATCTTGTCTTCCTTCTTGCCGAAGGTGAAGCCGGGGGTGTCTTTCTCAACCAATATGGTGGAGACTCCGCGCGCGCCTCTTCCGGGATCGGTGACGCAGAAGACCGTGTAGATCTCCGCCTCGCCGCCGTTCGTGATCCACTGCTTCGTGCCGTTGATGACGTACTCATCGCCGTCCGGGACCGCCCTTGTCGCCACCGCGCCAGCGTCGGAGCCGGCGTTCGCCTCGGTCAGTGCGAATGCCGCGAGCGTGCCGGATGCGATCCTGGGCAGGTATCTCTTCTTCTGCTCGTCGCTTCCCGCGATGAGAATGGGCATCGTGCCGAGACCGGTTGCCGCGAATCCGAGCGATATGCCTCCGCAGGCTTTCGACAGCTCTTCGGTGACGACGCACATATTCATAATGGGCGTGCCGCAGTCCATGCCCTCGTACTCTTCGGGGATGAACACGCGGAAGAGATCAGCTTCGGCGATGGCCTCGACTATAGGCCAGGGGAACTCGCCGGACTCGTCGTACTCGGCTGCGACCGGCCGGATGCGCTTTTCGGCGATCTCATGCGCGACATCCCGCATCATCTGCTGCCCTTCCGTGAAGAAGTAGTCCATTGGTGCGTTTCTCTCCTTTGGTATCGGCGCCCATTACACCAGAATGCGGCCCCAGTTTCATGCCCGGGTGCCGCAATCAAGGTCAGCAGTTAGACGCGGAATGCGCGATGTCCTCCCCTTCCGGGTAGGATGCCTCCTGTGGATTCCGCAAAGCGGGTCAGCATCTGTCTCGCCTGGTCCGGCGCTCGCGGTAGAGGCGCTCCGTGAAGCCGCCTTCCCTGAGAAATGCTTCTTCCAGTTTGTGCAACTGCCGGCCGAGGAGGTAGCTGGCCTGGTTGATGATGCAGATCAGCGTGTTGGCCGCTACCTCGGCGGAGGCGGCGGAGATGCCGTAGGGGTCGTATGGGTCGGACGGATCGGACGGGTCGGACTGGTCTGCTATGTTATTGATTCGCGGCAATGGGAGGGCTTTCCTGCTCGTGCCTTGCTTGGGCGCAGGGAGGTTTTCGGGGAGGTGGTGGGAAACTAGAGTGCAGGACGTTGGGATGGAGGCGGGCCTGATGGCAACGAATAACCGGCTCTTGGCGGCGATTATCTTTCACGGGATGGTGACGATGATGAGTCAAGCTCACGGCGCTGTAACGATCGGCTCGCGGCTCGAACCGCTTGTGGATGACTTCCTCATCGAACGCATGGACGGAGTCGAGCTGATGCTCCACCATCCGGTCGTCCGGGAAGAGGTCATCCGGTTCGATGCGCCTTGGGAAGGCGAGACCTGCGCGTATGTCACGATATTCAAGGACGGCGGCCTCTACCGCATGTATTATCGAGGCTCTCGGAACGATACTCTCGAGCCGATGGTGACGTGCGTGGCGGAGAGCAAGGACGGCATCACCTGGACCAGGCCCAGGCTCGGCATATTCGAGTTCCAGGGCTCGAAGGAGAACAACATCATCTGGATGGGCAACGGCTCGGACGGCTTCACCCCGTTCAAGGATGCAAACCCGAATGTGAAGCCGGAGGTGGCTTACAAGGCAGTTGGCCCGATGAGAGGAACGGACAAGAAAGCCGGCCTGTGTGCCTGGGTATCGGGCGACGGGTATCGCTGGAAGCTCCTTCAGGACAAGCCCATCATCACGAAGGGCGCATTCGACTCCCAGAATCTCGCATTCTGGGATGCCGAGCGGAAGGAGTACGTGTGCTACTTCCGGGACTTCCGCAGCGGCATACGGGAGATCAAACGGGCGACTTCCAGGGATTTCGTGCAATGGAGCGAGCCGGAATGGATCACGTACACGGGCGCGCCGCCCGAGCAGCTCTACACGAATGCGATCACGCCCTACTTCCGAGCGCCGCATATCTGCGTCGGCTTCCCGAAGCGCTTCGTCCCGGATCGGAAGGCGATCGAGTCGCACCCATATCCTGGGGTATCGGACGGCGTGTTCATGACCAGCCGGGACGGCCTGAGCTTCCACCGATGGCCGGAAGCGTTCATGCGGCCGGGACCGGACCCGAGGAACTGGACGGACAGGAACATCATGGCTGCCTGGGGGATCCTCGAACTCGAGCCGGGCGAGATATCCATCTACTACTCGCAGCACTATCGGCATCCGACGAACCACATGGTTCGCGCGACCATACGCACGGATGGGTTCGTCTCCGTACACGCAGATGGGAGAGGCGGCGAGATGCTGACCAGGCCGCTGATCTTCGATGGGAAGGAACTGGTCATCAACTACTCGACATCCGCGGTCGGCGGGGTGAAGGTCGAGATTCAGGACGCGGCCGGGAATCCGATTCCGAGCTTCCGCATGGCGGACTGCCCGGCGATCTACGGAGACGACATCGAGCGCGTGGTCAAGTGGAACGCCGGGAGCGATGTGTCATCCCTCGCCGGGAAGCCGGTGCGCCTGCGGTTCGAGCTTCAGGACGCGGACCTCTATTCGATACGATTCAGATAGAAGAAGCCAGGGGAAGAATTCGAAGCACGAAATTCGAAATCCGAAACAATACCAGATAACCAAAACCTCCGCTTCCGAACACTGCCGCAGGTATGTTTAGAGCATATTCTCATTTGGGCTTTGCTTTTTGTTTCGTGCTTCGAGTTTCGAATTTCGAATTTACCCTTCCGGTTGTACCGCCGCGCCGTAGACCGCGCGCGGTGCCCCGGTGCGGAGGGCCCAGGCGCTGTCGCCGTAGGACCAGTGCCACCACTCGCCCGGATAGTTGCTGAAGCCCGCGGCCAGCATGACGTCAATCAGCATCCGGCGGTTCTTTGCCGCGCGCGGCGTAATCAACTTCGAGTAGGTAGGAAATGTCTGGAAGGCGCTCTCGACCGGCTTGATCGTCGAGCTCATATCGGGCTCCCGGCCATCAGGCCCAACTATGGTCAAGTCCACGGCGCCGCCGGTCGTATGGCCGGGCGGATGCCTTGCATCCGGCGGAGCGAGGAACTTGTTCGTCTCGCGCCGAAGCCGGCTCGCGGGCCAATCCGGGTGCTTCTCGGCAAGCTGGCAATAGAAGCTCTCGTACATCTCCCGCTGGTGATCCAAAGAGCGATGGGCGATCTTTATCTTCAGGCCGTGTCCATCGGGCAGCAGCGCCTGAGCCTTTCGGAGCATCTCCACTACTGCCTTCCTCGCGAGCATCGGCCTGCTTCTCACCTGAATCTCCGGCAGAGCCGAAGCCATGTCAACCAGGGGCTCGCCGTTCTCCCGGATCGGAATCCGGTCAATCGCGGCAACCGGCTCGCGCGGCGGGCTGCTCAGCGCGGTGTGCGGCTTCCGGACGATGACGATCAGATTGTCCGAGTCCAGCCTTTCGTACGGCTCGTTCGGATAGCCGCCGTAGACCTGCAGGTTCTCAAACCCGGCCTTCTCAAGTCGTCCCACAAGCAGATCGCGTAGGAGAGCGCGGTGAGTCGAGGAGTTCGCAGACATCCGCCACTCTCCGGCTTCCTTGGTCAGTGTAACGAGGTTGAACGTGAGGGAATCGTCGTGGAAATCGAAGAACCGCAGGAACAAATACTCGCGCGTGCGCCGCCTGACATGCACGAGCGGCATGAAGCGCTCCCGGCGGCCGAGTATCCGGTCATAGTTGTTGTTGTGGATGATGAGGACGCCGCCGGGAAGGAGGACTTCCAACATCGAGCGCAGCGATTCGTCCAACTCCTCATCGGAGAGCACGTGCGGGAGAGAGTTGCCCAGACAGGTGACGGCGTCGAACATGCCGCCGACCTTGTCCAGCTCGGTGAAGCCCGCCTGCACGAACTCAATGGGCCGGTCTCCCGCGTTCTCCCGCGCCTTGTCGAGCATCGGCGCGCTGATGTCCGCCGCGGTAACGTGATAGCCCCAATCGTGGAATGCGATCGCGTGCATTCCCGTGCCGCAGGCGGTGTCCAGTATTCTTCGGACGCCGAACTCCCTGAAGACGCGGGTGAAGAACGGCCTTTCCCGCCTGAGCCGCTGCTTCCAGGAGATCAGCAGGTCATAGGACGAGGCCAGGTGATCGTATAGATCGCTCATGGTTACAGGCGGAGTATTGGAGTACTGGAGCGTTGGAGTATTGGAAAACCCATTACTCCATTACTCCTCTACTCCACCACTCCATTCTCCTTTGTAGACTGTGTTCGCCGGGCCGGACATGAAGACATCGCCCCGATCCGGCCATTCGATCTCGAGCGTTCCGCCCGGTGACGTGACACGGGCATACGCGCCAACAAGCCCGCACAGATTCGCCGCCACCAGAGCCGCGCATGCGCCGGTGCCGCAGCCGAGCGTCGGTCCAACCCCGCGCTCCCACGTGCGAATCCGCAGTGATTCGGGCGACTCGCGCGAGCACCAGGTCACGTTGATTCGCTCAGGGAAAGCCGGATGCGTTTCGATCACCGCGCTTGCCGCGGGAATGGTCGTCCAGAACGATTCCAAAGACGCGCAGATCACAGCATGAGGGCTTCCGACCAGAACAGCCGTGATGCTGTACACTTCGCCGCCCGCATCGAGCGGATAATGGATCACTTCGTCCACGTCCAGGTTCGCGGGAATGTCGGCCGGTCGGACTGACGGCCTCCCCATGTTTACCTTCGCGCCGGCGGAGCCGTCGGCCGCCCGAATCATCTCCACGTCGCGGAGACCGTCTCTCGCTTCGATGACCAGCTCCCGGCTCGTGCTCAGCCCGGCAGCCTGAATGTAGACGGCCATGCAGCGGAGACCGTTCCCGCAGGAGTCCTCGCTTCCATCGGCGTTGAACATGCGCATGCGGAAGTCGGCCCTCTGCGACGGAAGGAGCACGAGCAGTCCGTCCGCTCCCACGCCGGAACGCTGCGCGCACATCCGCACGGCAAGGCTCGGCCAGTCGAGCTCGGGCATGTCAAGCGCGTTTATGAGAACGAAATCGTTGCCGATCGCTTGGACTTTGGTGAAAGGAATGATGTTCATCGTTCATCGTTCTTCGTTCAGCGTTCCGAGCATCATGCTCACCCTCGCCCTATCTCCCCGGTCCATACACCCAGGAGGCGGGCGGGTGGCGATTCGGAAATCACCACCCAACAAAGAAAGCGCTCCGAAGCCGAGAAACCGCCATGTTGGGCAGGCATCCAAGTGTTGGGCGGGGATTTCCGAATCCCCGCCCCAAGGGACAGGGAATTCGAGCTACCCCGTATCAATCTCCTCGAAGCGGAACTCGGCCGTCTCGGCAACGCGGTTGAACCATCTGAGCTCCGGGTCAACCAGGAGGAACCACCATGCGGACGGCCTGTGAGATGTATAGGTCAGGCCCCGGGCGACCAGAATGGCATCGCGCACGAGCCAGAGGCGGGCGAGCTCGGCCTCGTACTCGATCAACCTCAGCGTGTCGCGGGCGCTCTGCGACTCGTCTCCCGTTTCGAGAGACCGGACTGTTCGCTTCAGCTCCAGGCTGCGATTGCGGGCCTCGTTCGCTTCCTCGTTTTTCTGCTCGATCCGATGCTGAATCCCGGCGCGGGTCTGTTCGTGCTTCCGAAGCTCTGCCGCGAGCTTTTCAGCCTGCGAGCCGGAGGCCGTTCCTTCCACCTCCAGACGACCCAGCTCGTCCTTGAGCGGCTTGATCGTCTGCCGGAAATGCTCTCCCTTCTCCACCTCGAGCTGCTGGATTTCCTGCTTGATCCGGTGACTCAGGTCCCTCAGCCCAACGGATTCTGCCTTCAGGGGCTCGGCGCGCCGAGACAATTCCCGTATGGTGGAGTAGGCCTTCTTGTGCGCTTCGATTCGGGACGGCCAGGGCTCCCCCTGCTGCTCGGCAAGGAATGCGAGGAGGTCGTCGGTGGCGGACAGGCCCCTTATCCGGTCAAGTAACTCCTCCTGCTCACGCACAGTGACGCGCCAGGAGTCGGCGAACTCCCTGGATGTGATCTCCCCCTGGCGAAACGCGGCCGCCAGATGTCCGGGCAGGCGGAAAGTGGCATTGCAGGCGGCGAGAGCATCCCACGTATGATACCCGATTCGCAGGATGGGATAGAACGGCAGGCTCACTGCACGCTCCTTCATCAGAGCCGCCATTTTTTCGCAGCGCGGGACATACGCCGACGCCTGCTCGTGCAGGACGAATATGAACTCGCTCGCCATCATGAGGATCAGCGTCAGGGCCTTGCCGACCAGCGCCGTTTCCGCGCCCAGGTGGCGTTCGACCAGATCCGCGAGCTCCTCCGGGGTGGTGGGCAGTGTGTCGGTCGGGAGCGAGAACGGCTCGGCCACGTCTATCACCACTTCGCCGTCACGCAGGCACACCGTTCCCCTGCCCTTGTAGGGAACAACGAGGTCAAAGGGTATCGCGCCGGGAGGGAATCGGTCCAGCGTGTAGGTATCCGAGCCCTGCACGGCGAGGTCGTACGCTTCCTGGCACACCGCCCTGGTCTTCGGGTTGAGGAACGGTGTAAGCAGATTGAACCTGGGCAGGCCGGCAGTTGACCGGTTGAAAAGGAACAAGCTTGTCGCGCGGGTCAGTTCCAGATTCGGCGGTTGATAGCCCAGGAGGCGCGTGTAGGACCGGAGAAGAAAGTCACGATACATATCCGCGACCGTCGCATCAGGGCGCGAATCAGCGTAGGCGTGGACTTCGGCGATGAGCTCGTCGGCCGCGCGCCGCGCCCGATTCGCGTCGAGTTCCGAGAGACTGTCGAGCATGTGCGCGAACCCCCATTCCAGCAGTTCGACCAGGTGCGGCAGGGCTTCGCTCAACGGGATGCAGCAGGATATCTCGGTGCCGGAGTCCGCGTGCGCCAGCCCGCGCCAACCCCATGCTTCGGTCGCAGTGTCAATCAAGGCATCGCGCCCGCCGGGATAGTTCTTGGCAATCTGATCGAGCTTGACGCCGTAGTTCGCCAGCAGTTCGCGCCCCGGAATGGTCTCGCTTCCGAAAAGACTTGATATTTCCCCGGTGGCCACCCAGAGGTCCCTGGTAGTGCCGTCGTTGTGAGGAAGCATGGCCCAGCGGTGAGGGAGATTCAAGTTGGAGGGAATCTTCGAGAAGTAGTCCGCATCGTGGATGCCTGCCACCAGCACGGCCTCGGGAAGCCGCTGCTCGAGCAGGCGGCAGAGAATCGCCTTCATGGGCTCGTCCCAGTAGACGGTCTGCCCGAGCGCGAGCAGCTTCACGCCTGGAAACTCGGTGCGGAGACGGGACAGAACTCGGTCGAACGAATCTCGTGAGTTGGGCATTGGCTTGTTGACTGAACACTACTGACTGCGGGCGGCAGAGCACGGGCGCGCTCGCCAGACTCCACAGGCAGCGATCACCGATCAGTCCGGCGACCTAGAGAATGATAGCACAGCCTGGATACGAGGTCAATCGCGCCTACGGGACGATGAGCTGGGGAGTAAAGTCCGCCACGTCCGCCGACACCATATAGTACCGCACTCCGCCCACCGCGCCCTCGATCCAGCTTCCGAGTCCGAGGTGTACGTGCCCGTACACCAGGATGTCAACCGAATACCGCGCCAGCAGGTCGGCGAACTCGTTCGGGCGAAGCCGCTCATCGAACGGCGGGAAGTGGAGCATCGCAATTCTCGGGCTTGCCGATTCGGGGATCGAACGCAGCCCCCTTTCCAGATACTCCAGCTCCCGGAGGAGAATCCTGTCCGGCTGAGCATTCGAAGAGGGGGCCAGGGCGCCCCTGTCGGGCTGTTGCTCTCCACTGTCCACTGTGAACTGTGAACCGTGAACTCCTTCCCTCGCTTCCCAATCCACACGCCATCCGCGGGTGCCGGTTATCCCTGCGCCGTCCATCACAACGGAGGTGCCCTGGAGGAACGTCAGATTTCGATCAACGATCCGCTGGATGCGCGACGTTGCACGCCTCTGCCACCAGTAGTCATGATTGCCGCGTACAAGCACCTTCCTCCCCGGACGCTCGGCGACAAACTCCAGGTCCGGCATGGCCTCGGGGAGACGCATGGCCCAAGACAGGTCGCCCGGCAGAAGAACTAAGTCGGCGCCCGTGACGATGAGGTCCCAGTTACGACGTATTCTCTCCGGGTGGTCTACCCAGGCCGGGCCGAAAACATCCATCGGCTTCGGCTCAGCGAAAGAAAGATGGAGATCGGATATCGCGTATATTGCCATCGCGTACGTTCTCCGGTTTCAGGGCTAAACTTACATTCGGACGGAGACCGCCCGTTTCCTTTGAGGATACCCACAACGTCGGGAGAACATACACAGCGCCTGTAGAAGAAGGGACGGCCCGGCTGCCGGGAGGGAATTCGGCATGCCGGGCCGCATCATGGGGATTACTTCTGCAGCCACTTGCTCGTGTAGACCACGCCCCACGCGTTGTCCCCCCCGATGTTGGCATACTTGAAACGCCAGTTGGGGGTCTGATTGTAGCCGAGCGCCCACACGAAGTGCCTCGTCTGACCAGGAAGCATTAGCGATTTAGAATCGGAAGACGCCTCCGGCAGGTACTCTGCAGCGGCGCTGAACCGCTTCGACAGCGGAATCGCCACCCCGCCGAACAGGCCTTCGAGCTGCTTCGTGCCCCAGCAGAGGTGCAGCTTGACCGGGAGCTTCATGCCCGGTATCGCCACCGTCCTGAACACGCCAGCGAAGAACGACTCCTTAACCGGCAGTTTGCCCGCCGGGGCCTCGTGATCGTCGGAATCGTACAAGTTCCAGATTCCAAAGCCCAAGCCCGGCATGCCGTCCTTCTCGCCGATAGCCTGATAGTGCAAGTTGACCTGGGTACTGCCCGCCCGGGCATTGCCGGGAGCGCTGTTCCCCTTCACGGCGATCTCCAGCCCCTTGTAGATCGTGCCATCAAACCGATAGCACCACAGCATCTCGTCTTGAGTCGGCGTGCCCTCAGGCGCCTGCGCATTGTACGGGGCTGCGACCTCCAGCTTGTACATCCCTTCCGGCAATACCTCTGCAACCGGGATGCAGATCAGTCTGTACGCGAAGGCGGCGCTGGCCATCGCCAGCAACACCATGGCGATCAATACCACCACTAAGATTCGTACCACTTCAAGTGCCTCCTTTGAAGATTCGATGTCTTCTGAATACTATGATACCTCCCTGCAAGTTTCCTCGATGAACCACCTCCATACTGGGCGGCGCCGGCGCCTTTGCCGTGCCACCGGCCGAAAACGAGTCTATAATTCCCGTTTGTCTATCACTACGCGCCGCGCCCGACCTGTCATTCGGTCCAAAGTCCTGGGCTCAACCAACCTGACGCGCGGCGAAATGCCTAGAGCCGATCGAATACGACTGGCTATCTTCTCTTCGATCTGCTCCAGCTTCCCCACGGTGTCCGCAAAGATGCTGTCGGACACTTCCACCTGGATCTCCAGATCATCCGCAGCACCCCGGCGATCTATCACCATGCGGTAATGCGGTTTGGTACCCTCGATCTCCGCCAGGAGAGCTTCTATCTGCGACGGGAAAACGCTGATGCCCTGCACGATGAGCATGTCGTCGGTTCGAGAATGCACTCTCGACATCCGCGCCAGGGTTCGGCCGCACTCACAAGGGCTGAACTCCAGCGATGTCAGATCTCTCGTGCGGTATCGGATGAGCGGCAGGGCTTCCTTGGTCAAGGTCGTCAACACCAGCTCGCCTGCCTGACCGGGCTCGACAGGCTGCCCGGTTCCCGGATCAACGACCTCCGCTATGAAGTGATCCTCTGCGACGTGCAGCCCGCATTTGCACTCGCACTCCCAAGACACACCCGGACCCGCCAGCTCGCTGAGGCCGTAGTAATCGCTTGCGGCTATGCCCAGGCGACCTTCAATCTCGTCACGAACTCTCTCAGACCAGGGCTCGCCGCCGAACAGTCCCACGCGCAGAGAGAGCGCCCTGGGATTCACATTCGCCTCCTCGATCTGCTCCGCGATGGACAGCGCATAGGTCGGAGTTCCGATGAGCGCGGTGATCTTGAAGTCTCTCATGACCGCGATCTGGCGCTCCGGATTCTCCGCCGACACCGGTATCACCGAAGCACCGATCCGCTCGGCCCCGTACTGGAAACCGAAGCCGGCCGTGAATAAGCCGTAGCCGAAGGAGACCTGCACTACGTCGTCCTTGCCGACCCCCGCAGCCGTCAGAACCCTGGCGGCCAACTCGCTCCAGTTATGGAGATCGTTCGCGGTATAGCCGCACACCGTCGGAGCGCCCGTGGTGCCCGCCGAGGAATGTATTCTGACAACGTCACGCAGTGGAACGGCGAACATGTCGTAGGGATAGCCCTCACGCAGATTCTCCCTGGTCGTAAATGGGAGCCGCGCCAGATCGCCGAGCGTCCTTATACCCTCCGGGGATATCTCCAACTGATCGAAAAGTCTCTTGTAGAACGCTACGTTCTCGTACGCCCTGTTGACGCTCGCCTGGAGGCGCTCCAACTGAACCTGCTGGAGCTCGTCCCTGGACATGGTCTCATATCTCTCGTTCCAGATTCCCATCGGCCTTACTCCCAAACGTGGCGATAGCCCTTCCCGAGGTACGCGCGCTGGACTTCCTTGTTGCGCAGAAGCTCAGCCGCGGTATCCTCGAGGATTATCTTGCCCGTTTCCAGCACATAGCCCCGATCGGCGATGCCGAGCGCGGCTCTGGCGTTTTGCTCGACAAGAAGCACAGTCGTGCCCATATCCCGGAAGCGGGCGATAACTCTGAAGATCTCCCTAGCGACCATCGGCGCGAGTCCCACCGATGGTTCGTCGAGCAGAAGCATCCTGGGCCGGCTCATGAGAGCCCTGGCGATCGCAAGCATCTGCTGCTCGCCCCCGCTCAGCGTTCCTGCGCGCTGCTTCCATCGCTCCCTCAATATGGGAAAGACGCTGTACACGAATTCCAGGTCTTCCTTCATCCGCTCCCTTTTTTCAGCCCTGCTCCGATGGTAGGCTCCGAGCAACAGGTTATCAGCCACGGTCATCGGAGCGAACACCTGCCTGCCCTCCGGCACCTGGCTGAGCCCCAGTTTCACGAGCCGCTCAGGGGCCATATTCGTGACCGCCCTGCCGTCAAAAACCACCTCGCCCGCCGAGGCAGGTACAATCCCGCATATGGTATTCAGAATGGTCGTCTTGCCCGCCCCATTGGCGCCCACCAGTGCCACGATCTCGCCATCATTGACGTGAAGCGATATACCCTTCAAGGCCTGGATGCCGCCGTAGTAGGTGACAAGGCTCTTCACTCGAAGCATGAACCGATATCCCCATTCGAAAATCGAACATCCAACGTCTCCCGCCGGAGGCGGGATCCCGTCTGAAGGCGGGACAACTCTGAACGTCGAACGGCGACACGTTCAAAGTTCGAAGTTGGAGGTTCGAAGTTCAACACTCCTCGCCGAGATACGCGGAGATCACAGCCGGATCTGTTTGAACGTCGCGCGGCGTGCCCTCTGCGATTTTCCTTCCGTGGTCAAGCACAACGACCTCGTCCGATATATCCATTATCATCCGCATGTCGTGATCCACGACGAGCACTCCCACTCCCGAGTCCCGTATTCTCTGAATCAGCGCCGCGAGCTCTTCCGCCTCCCGAGTGGACAGACCGGCAGCGGGCTCATCCAGGAGCAGCAGGTCCGGCTCGCTGGCCATCGCCCGGGCGATTTCGAGCAATCTCTGCTGTCCGAAGGGCAGGTTCGTCGCCACCTCGAACGCTCTGGACTCCAGGCCGACGTTCGCCAGATGTTTCATGGCCTGCTCGAAGATACGCTTCTCCTCACGCACGACCCAGGGCAGGCGCATCGCCCCTTGCACGAGGCCTGCGTGACCCTTTGCGTGCAAGCCCATCATCGTGTTTTCGACTACGGTCATGTTGCCGAACAACTGCACCATCTGGAACGTCCGGGCAACGCCAAGATTCGCAATCTCGTGCGGCCGTTGGCCACTGATGTCACGGCCTTTGATGTGCACCCGGCCCGACGTTGGAGCATAGACACCGGAGAGCACGTTGAGCGCCGTAGTCTTGCCGGCGCCGTTCGGGCCGATCATGGCTTTGATTGCTCCCGCCGTCACTGAGAAGCTGACGGCATCAACCGCAGTCAGGCCGCCGAACGTCTTCGTAAGCTCAACTGCCTCGAGAATGACAGCTTCACCCATCACAGCTCCCCCTTGGATGCCGCCCGTCTCGCCTTCGTCATACGCCAGCGACTCGTCATATCCACTGCCGCCTTCGTCAATCCCATAGGCAGAAAAACCATCACGATCATGAGTATGAGGCCGAACACGATCACCTCGTAATCCTCGAAGCGCTGAAGGCACTGGCTCAACAGGGTGATGGTGCCCGCACCGACTATCGCTCCCCAGATGCTGGCCATGCCGCCCACGACGACCATGACCACCAGTTCTATCGAGAACATGAATCCGAACGGGTCCGGATTCACGAAGCGGATGTAATGGGCGTACAGTGCGCCCGCCAGCCCGCTGTACATGCCGCTGAGCACGAAGACCTGGACCTTGTACTTGGCCGTGTCCACGCCGGAAGAAGCGGCGGCCGTCTCGCTCCCGTGAACTGCCCTGAGCGCCCGTCCGACCCTGGAATCCACGATGTTGTAGCTCAGCCATATCAAGAGCAGCACGAAGAACCAGACGACGTAGTAGTAATGCCGGTCCTCGAACAGCTCGAACCCCGCTATCGAGAGCGTGGGCAATCCGGTCAAGCCCGAAGTGCCGCCTGTCAGCGGATAGCACTCCACGAATACTATCCGGACGATCATGCCGAATCCGAGGGTCGCCATGGCCAGATAGTGCCCCCGCAGCTTCAGGGTCGGCAGTCCGATCAGGTAGGCCACCAGGCCGGCGACGACGACTGCGGCCGCGAGGCCGAGCCAGGGCGGCCACTTCAGCATCGTCGTCAGGATGGCGGTCGTGTAAGCTCCGATTCCATAGAACGCTGCGTGTCCCAGCGACACCTGACCTGCATAGCCCATCAGCAGATTCAGCCCGAGCGCCAGTATGGTATAGATGCCCACAAAGATCAGTATGCTGATATGATAATCGCTCGACAGCAGCCACGGCAGCACCGCAAACAGAACTGCCATGACAGGAAAAGGCCATATCTGCCTCCGCGGCAGCGCTATCTTATCGCCCATCACGACCACTCCAGCCGAAGAGGCCGCTGGGTTTTGCAAAAAGGATCAACAGCAATACCACAAACGCGATTGCGTCCTTGTACGCCGATGAGATGAGACCGGCCCCAAGCGATTCCAGCACACCGAGGATGAGACCGCCCGCGATTGCGCCTCCACCGCTGCCCAGGCCGCCCAGGATCGCGGCGCAGAATCCTTTCAGGCCCAGCATGGTTCCCATATCGTATGATGCCAGAGTGATTGGCGCGATGATGATGCCGCCTACCGCTCCCAGCGCCGCGCTGATCGCAAATGCCCAGATAACCATCGAGTTGACGTTTATGCCCACCAGACGGGCGCCGTGCTTGTTCACCGCCGCAGCCTTCATCGCCTTGCCGAAGGTCGTGCGCTCGTGGAACAGATACACCGCGAGCATCATCAAGGCCGTGATTCCGAATACCCACAGGCTCTGGGGAACGATCGCGGCTCCGCCCACTTTCACGGAATCACCCGAGGAGAACGGCCTCATCGGAAGCGCATCCTTCCCCCAGAGCAGCATGGCGCACCCTTTCAGGAAAATCGAGGCGCCGACCGTAACGATGATCAGCGATATCGGCGACGCCTCCTGAAGGCGCTGGACAGCCAACCTGCCCAGTATCATGCCGACCAGTGCGACGAGGATCACGGATGCAAGGATGGCGGGGACCAACGACATGCCTGCTGCCGCGAGCACGAAAACCGCGACCATGGCTCCGAGCATCACAAACTCGCCCTGAGCGAGATTGATTATCTCGGTAGCACTGAATATGAGTGTAAACCCGAGTGCTATGATTGCGTAGATGCTGCCGACAGTGATGCCCGAGAGGACATACTGCAGGATTTGACTTTGTAAGTCCAATGCCGCTTGACACCAACCATTCACTCCCCAAAGCGATATCCGCCTCGGGGAAAACCAACGCTCGACACCAATGCTGGTTCACGCTTGCATGCATGGAGTACGGGCGCGACAGCGCCTCACGCATTCGGCGTAAGATACACGGGCCCCGAACAACCGGGGCCCGTGCAACGGAACTACCGCATGAGTCTCCACTTGCCGTCTTTGATGGTAACCAATGCGAACGCACTCTTGCTGAGACCGTTGTGCTCCTCGGGGGTGAAGTTGAACACCCCGCTGATGCCGACGAAACTCTTCGTGCTCTCGATTTCGTTCCGAATCTTGGCCTTATCCGGCCCCACCTTGCGAAGCGCTTTCACGACCAACTGGATGGCATCCGAGGCATGTCCGCCGAAGGTATCGGGATCGCGCCCGAACTTGGCGTGGAAAGCCTTCCGGTACGCGAGCAAGGTCTTCTTCTGCGGGTCGGTGTTCGGTATCTCGTCAACTACGATCAACTTGCCAGCAGGGAAGATCACGCCGTCGGCGGCGTCACCCGCGAGATCAATGAACGTCTTGTTCGCTATGCCGTGGCTCATCAGCAGCGGCATCTTCATGTCGAGCTGCTTCATGTTCTTCGCAACGATCGCGGGACCCGGGTTCGTGCCCCAGCACACCACGGCCTGCGGTCTCTTCGACTTGATCCTGGTCAACTGAGCCGTCATGTCGGTATCCTTGTCGCCGAACGACTCCTCAGCGAGGATCTTGATCTTCGCACGGGCGGCCTGCTCCCTGAACTGCTGCTTGCCGCTGTCGCCGAAGGCATTGGAGACACTGATGGTGGCAATCTTGTTGATGCCCTTCTTCTTCATGTAGTCTATCAACCTTGCCACCGCGTGCACGTCGCTCTGCGCTGTCTTGAACACCCACTTGTTGACGGGCTGAACGATCTTGACGCCGGCAGCGCACGAGACCAACGGCAACCCCTCTCGCGTCACCGTATCCAGCAGAGCGAGACTTTCGCCCGTCTGGCTCGGCCCCACGACCGCCACCACTCCCTGCTCGATCAACTCCTTAACGGCCAGAAGAGTATCTGTCTCCTTGCTCTTCGTGTCGCGAATGATGATCTTCACCGGGTGGCCGTTGATGCCGCCAGCTTTGTTGATCTGGTCCTGCAGTAGCAACGCTGTGTCCCGCTCCGGCGTGCCCAGCGGCGACGCGGGACCCGTGACGGCGAACACCGCACCGATCTTGTAGGGCGATTTCGCCGCAGCCTTGCCGTACGCTGTCGGCATGACAGTCATGACGATCAGAGCCAGCAGGGCTGCCAGTAGTCCGAAATACACCAGCTTCCTACTTCCGATTCTCCTACCCATGTGCAATCCTCCAGTCTCATAGGGTCTATTCCGTGCAGCCGCCAGAACCCAGGTTTGGCAGATCTGCCTTCCCGCACAAACCGGCCGGTCCCACGTCGGCTTTCCGCATCTAGCCCCACTCAATCGCACAGCCGGCTTGTGAAATATTGCACGAATGTACATAGAGCATATTATGGTAGCTGCACCAATCGTTGTATTAGGTGAGTCTGCGAAAAATCCTCCTGTTGAGCTTATTTTTGCGACTACTTTTTCGGGAAGGCGGGAAAGTGTACGGAGGATGTTGGCATCCTTCGGCTCAAGGGTTATAATGTAGGCCAAGGGGAGATGCTCATGAAGACTCGCACAGTTTCCGCCATTGCTCACAGGGGATTCTCATCGGCCGCACCGGAGAATACACTCGCCGCCTTCGGGCAGGCTGTCGAGTTGGGACCGGAGATGATGGAATGCGACGTCAGGCAAAGCAGGGACGGCCGACTGGTGGTCATTCACGACCCTACCGTAGATCGTACCACGAACGGCAAGGGACGAGTCGGCGAGATGTCGCTTGCTGAGCTCAGGGAACTGGACGCGGGCGCATGGTTTGGCGCGGAATTCGCCGCCGAGCGCATACCGACTCTCGAGGAAGTCCTGGACCTATCCAGGGGCAAGGTAGATCTGATCATCGAGATCAAGGAAGACAGCCTGGAAGATGAGGTCGCGGACATGGTGCGGGGTCGCGGAATGTCGCAGGAAGTCCTCATCGCGTCGTTCCATCACCGCATTGGCGTTAGAATGCCCGAGCTGGATCCCCGAGTCCCCTTCATTCCGCTTGTGGGTCTGCCGGCCAGAGTCAGCGAGGAAGAAGCTGTGCGGCTGGTGGACGAGGCGGCGGCCGTGAACGGCGCCATATTCGGCGTGAACTACAAGGCGATCACACCTGAACTGGTGAAAGCCACTCATGCGGCGAACATGCGCCTGATGGCCTGGACTCCGGACGATGAAGCGGGCATCCGGTCAATGGTTGACATCGGAGTGGACATGATCGGGAGCAACGAGCTTGCCCTCCTGCTCAGGGTGCTTTCGGAGATGGAGGTGAGGCCCGCGCATGCGGAGCCCTGAACGTCCAACATCAACCTCTCAATTGCCAAGTTGGGCGTTCGAGGCCGGAAGTCTCCCTGGTTTCCCCGTCGCCAATGTCTCGATGTCCCCATTTGCAGGTACTTGGACAGTGTGCTATAATCGCCTTGCCCGACATCACCGGCCACATGAGACTTTCCACGAGGGCGGACCGCCGACACATGATTTAGGGAGGAACAATGGAAGCAGTTCTGGACCAATTGAATTTCGACCCGGATGGGCTGATACCGGCAATCGTGCAAGACGCGGAGAACGGCGACGTGCTCATGGTCGGCTACATGAACCGCCGCGCAGTGGAACGCACGCTCCACGAGAGAATGGCTTGCTTCTGGAGTCGCTCCCGAAATAAGTACTGGGTAAAGGGGGAGACGTCCGGGCACTTCCAGTTGGTGAAGGACGTATACGTGGACTGCGACCAGGATGCCGTACTGATCAAGGTCACCCAGATCGGAGCGACATGCCACAAGGGCTACAGGAGCTGCTTCTATCGCAAGGTAACGCCGAGGGGCAACCTTGAAGCAGTGGCGGAAAGGATCGTGGATCCCAAGGAGGTGTACCAAGAATGACGGGCGGCACCAGCGGCGCCAAGCAGCTCGCAACGAGGTTGCTGCTTGCCTGCATACTTGCTGTTTGTGCCGCTGCATCTTTGCAGTGTTCCCCGGAATACCGCGCCGTCACGCTTCTGTATACGAACGACGTACACGACCAGTTGCTGCCGTTCAGCTACCCCGATCCGCCGAACGACAAGCTGGGCTATTCGAAGATGCCTTTCATCAAGAACATCGGCGGCCTTGCGCGGATCGCCACCATCGCGCAACGGGTCAAGGCCGAGACTCATGGGAATTGTCTGCTCGTGGATCAGGGCGATCTGCTGGAAGGAACTTTCTTCACGGTTGAATACGAGGGTGAGGCGGATTTCGCTGCCATGTCTGCGGCGGGCTATGATGTGATGACCCTCGGCAACCACGATTTCACCACCACCCTGGACCAGCTCCGGCGCAACATCGCCATTCCCAAGTTCCCGATCGTATGCGCCAATGTGGTGGATAGGAAGACCGGGAAGCTCATCGTGCCGCCGTATAAGATATTCGATATCCAGGGAGTCAAGATTGCTGTCCTGGGGCTGACCACCAATGACGGCGTGTCCGAGGTCAAAGCCATCAAAGAAGGGCTGGATGTGCTGAACCCAATAGAGACCGCGAAGAAGTATGTGCCGACCCTCAGGGAACAGGCGGATATCATAATTGTGCTCGATCACGAGCATCCACCACAAAACAAAGAGATGGTCCAAGCCCTGCCGGATATAGATGTCATCCTCGGCGGACACGCCCATGCCAGGCAGGAGACGCCAGTGCTCCTTGATACGGGGCAACAATCTGAAGCCTTCTCGGTCGGCGGCACAATTTTCGGATACACCTATGAGAGGGGCGGCGAGGTCGGGCGGCTGGACCTTAGGTTGAGGAAAAATGGTGAGCGCTTCGAGGTAATGGGATTCAAGGGTGATCTCATCCCGGTCAACTCTGAGATCCCGGACGATCCTGCCACCGCGAAAGTGATAGACAAATATTACAAGCCGATAGCAAAGTATTATAACGAGACCTTGGGAGAGGCTGCAGATACGTTTTTCAACAACCGTGCGGGCGAAAACACGGCGCTCTATCTGATGGCCGACGGAATGCGCGAGATCGCCGGCACCCAGGTCGCCATGTACGGCGAGTTCGGATGCAGGGGCGACCTGCTCAAGGGACCGATCCAGATGACCGACGTCAATGCAATATCCCCCTACAAGGTCAAGATGGTGGTCATGGAGATGACCGGTGCGCGACTCAAGCAGGCGATCGAGAAGTTCATCCCCGGCGTCTCCGGGATGCGGTACAAGGTGGCGAGTGTGATTGCGACGGAAGGCCCCAGGAAGGGCAAGGCGATCGGCAAGTGGGTAGACGGCAGCGTGGACGGTAAGCCGATAGACGACAATGCGATCTACACGGTCGTGACCCACGAATACATCGTGAAGCTCTACTTCCAGGACATCGCCAATCCCAAGGTCCTCGATATGGACTGCCGCACGGCGGTGGCAGAGTATGTCAAACGGCACAAGGTAGTTTCGCCTGTGAAGGACGGCAGGCGGGATGCCTCGAGGGATATAATAAACGACTAGATATGGCAGACCTTATCCTCACGAACGGCCGGTTCTTCACCCTCTGGTCCGAACGCCCCCGGGTTTCGGCGATAGCAGTGCGCGGCGGCCGGATTGTGGCAGCCGGGGACGAGGCAGAGATTCAGGGGCTTCGCGGCGCCCGGACTCCGATGATTGATCTCCGAGGGCGCACGGTCATTCCCGGCCTCACCGATTCGCACGTTCATCTCATGCTCTACGGCAGGTACGCCCTCATGTGGGCAGACCTCGGGGGAAGCCGCTCGATCGCGGAGATGCTAAACCGGCTGCGTGACCATGCATTCTCATCCGCCCTCGAGGGAGGAGGTTGGGAGGAGGGTGAAGACGGTGTAGATAGTTTCCACCCTCACCCTAGCCCTCTCCCTTGTAGGGCGAGGGAAGAGGGGCCCTCCGAATGGATCCTCGGACGCGGGTTCGACCAGGAAATCCTGGCCGAGCGGCGCTTCCCCACCCGCGAAGACCTGGACGAGGTGAGCCGCGACCGCCCGATTCTCATCTCCCGCCTGTGCGGCCATGCCTGCGTGGTGAACAGCAGGGCGATAGAGCTCGCCGGGCCCGAGAGACTCCCCGAAGCAGGTCGGGAGAGCGGCCTCCTGACAGAAGGCGACATGGACCCGGTGTGGGAACAGATGCCCGGGGCCTCGTTCGAACAGCTTGTCGAGGCGGGCACCTTCGCGGCGGCGAAGGCCCGATCCACGGGGATCACCGCCGTCCACTGCCTGATCAACTCGATGGACGAGCTGAACGCACTGCGTCACCTGCACGCATCGGGAAGGCTGCCCGTCCGGTTTTACGTGCAGGTGTCGTACAGTATGTTCCCCGAGCTGACGAAAGAAGGATTGAAGACCGGCTCGGGCGACGACATGCTGAGGATAGGCTCCGTGAAGATGTTCGCCGATGGGTCAATGGGCGCCAGGACAGCCGCCCTGAGCGAGGACTTCGCGGATGACCCCGGCAACCGGGGCATACTCCTGCACACGGATGAAGAGCTGACCGATATGGTAAGGAACGTCCACGGGGCGGGTCGGCAGGCGGCGATCCATGCCATCGGCGATCGGGCTGTGGAGCAGGCCGTGAATGCCATCGAAACCGTTCTCGCCGAGACAGGAGAGGATAACTCCGCACGCCGCCACCGGGTCGAGCATGCCTCTATCCTCTCGGAGAAGCTCGTGGAACGCATGGCCCGCCTGAAGATCCTCGCCGCGGTGCAGCCGCAGTTCATAGTCACGGACTTCTGGACGATAGATCGCGTTGGTCCGGAGCGGTACAGGTGGGCATATCCGTTCCGAACGCTGATGGAATCGGGCGTGCCGATGTCGCTCGGCTCCGACTGTCCGGTTGAGCGGCTCGATGCTTTCGAGCTGATCTGCCGCGCCGTGACCCGCGACGAATACTCGCCTGACGAATGCCTCACCGTGGAAGACGCCGTCCGCCTGTATGCGCTCGGCGGCGCGCATGCGGCCTTCGAGGAGGCAAACCGAGGCTCGATCGAGCCCGGCAAGCTCGCGGACATGGTCGTCCTGGACCGGGACATCTTCAATATTCCCGCTTCCGAGATCGCCGAATGCAGGGCAGAGCTTGTCCTGGTCGGCGGCACATTGAGCCGGGCTTCCGCCGCGTAACTTCACCTAAACTTCCCCCTCATCCCTACCAATAATGAAGTCAAAGGCTCTGGAGAGCCGAGAGTCAAGGCGTCCAGGGCCGGCCAACCACAGCTAACTACTCCAGGCTACTTCGTGAGGTGGGGCGATGGCAAATGCCGAGTTCAGCATTGCGCTGCGCAACTACGCCGGTGTTCCGGTCGTGGAACTGGTAGGTGAGATCAACAAGAAGACCCTGACCGCACTCAGCGATATCCTAGGCAAGCTGGCGCGAGCCGGCCACTACAATGTGATGATCAACCTGAAACGCGCAGCCTGGCAGAATCTCGCTGCTCTCACGTCCCTCGAAAAGATAGCCAAACTATTTCAGAGTCACTACGGAAACGTGGATGTGATAGCGGAAGCGGAGCAGATCAAGGGGTTCTGCAGATCAAAGCTATCGCAGAACCTGTTTCGGTTCTTCACTTCGGAAGGGCAGGCGCTGACGCGGATCAAGAGGCTTCCGGCGCCGTCGGTCGGCGTAGTCACGCCGACGTCTGCGCGTCTCACCGACTCCTGACAGAAAAGGACAGCGATTATGACGAAGCCGGATACCAGTCTTCGAGTTGTCAACGTCATGGACCCGGTCATGTGTCTTCGATGTCCGAATGCGCACATCGCGGACGTTCTATTCACCGACGGGACAACCAGGAAGATGTTCTACTGCTCCCGGCTGGACTGCGATAACTGGTGTGGCGAATCAGGAGAATCCGAAGACGAGGCGGAGGAAGACAGGAAAGCGGCGTGACACGCCCGGGCACAGATTGAGGATTCGGGGCTGACCGCCCGAGGATTTCGAGACCAGGCCGCACATTTAGTCGTTAAGCATCGCGCATCACAGAGCAAGCAGTACAAGGGGCTGCGGGCATCACCGCCTGCAGCCCCGCTCATTTGCCATGCTGCGCTTACTCGTCCTCGCCCGTGCCCACGATCTGCTGCTTCGGCTCATCTTCGTCTGTCTGCGAGTCAGTCCGGCCCTTCCCCGTCTCAGTCTCCTGCTTGAGATCGGGACGGGCGGCTTCCGCATGCGCGGGCGTCTCCGCCTCGGGCATGACGACCTTCTGCACCGTGCCGGTCTCGGACACCTGAATGCTCTCCGAGTCAACTGCCGTCGAATAGGGGCGGGCGACCGAGATCTCGATCCTCTCGCACAACGCGCGCCACGCGCCGTTCTGCGGCAGATGCACCAGAAAGGCTGCGAACGACATGAGGGCGAACAGCGCCGATACGGAAACTGCGAAGAACGTGCCCGCCGCCGCTCCGCCGAGCATCCAGTAGGAACCGAGGAACAGGCAGGCCAGGCCCGCGAAAGCGCTGATCCCGCGCCCGGGCATGATACCCGCCTCGATGAGGAGCAGCGCCAGGCCCGCGAAGAGCAAGGCTGCGCCCATCCAGACCGCAACGCCTGCCGCAATGTATGATGCGAAGACCAGGCCGACACAGAGAACTCCGACCGTACCGGTCGCTCCCCAGGTGCTTATCGCGGTCAGTTGGGAGATGAGCAGCATCATGCCCAGGAAGAGGAGCAGCGCGGTCGCCCACGGTTGCACCACGAAGCCCGCGATCGCCTGCACCACGGGCATCCCGCCCTGCGAACTCGGTGATCCCGGCGACTGCGGATCGCCCGGGCACAGTCCGATCACACCCACGACAAGCAGGCACGCTATCGTTACCAGGTAGGACAATCGTCTCATGTTTACCAGTCCTTACCGGGAGGAACGCTCGATCCGCGTCTCCCTCTATATATACGGCTGGGCATTTCCGCTCCAGCTATTGCGCATGCCGGCGATGAACATCATCCATCCCTCGCGGAGCGCGTTAAACAGGCACGAGAAATACAGACCGATACGCTCCGGAAGGCTGAGCCTCATCTCAGCGCGTATCTCGGCGAACTTCGGCGCGAACTCCTGCCAGAGATCAAGAGCCGGCTCCTCGCGCGGCAGCTCGTGAACTACGTCCAGAGTCTCTTCCAGCTCCGCGAGCTCCGCCCGGCACTCGCCGCAATCCGCAAGATGCTCTGTCAGGAGACCGGCCTCCGGTTCAGCCAGATACTGCTCCAGATAATCCGACATCAGGTCTCTTGCTTCCTGGCATTTCATGTTTATCCCTCCCTGAGGAGCCCGAGGTACGGTTTGAACCTGTTCTTGAACGCTATCCTGGCCCGGTGCAGCCGGGACTTCACATTGGACAGCGACATCTCCGTGATCCGGCTTATCTCTTCGTACGACAGTTGCTCGAAGTCCCGAAGAGTGATCAGAAGTCGCTGCTCCAGGGGCAGAGTGGCTAGAACCGAGTTGACTATCTGCTGGAGTTCGTGAGTCTCGGCAATCGCCTCGACGTCGGCGGAGTAGTCAGGCAGCTCGGCATTCGCCTGATCGCCGCACATCTCGTCCAGTGATTCCTCGTGCACACAGGAGCTGCGGCGCAGGCGGTTCAGACAGACGTTCCTGGCGATGCTGTAGAGCCAGGTAGAGAACTTCGATTCACCCCTGAAGCCCTGAAGGCCGCGAAGGGCGTTGCAGAATACGTCCTGGGTCAGGTCGTATGCATCCTCGCCGTTCACCATGCGGCTGACCAGGTTGAAGATGGGCGTTTGGTACTTCTTAAAGAGAATTTCGAAGGCGCGCGTGTCCCCCTTCAGATACTGCCTGACGAGGGCCATATCCGGATCCAGCTCTATCACCTGAACAGCGACCGCGCCGGCCACACCGGATGTGCGCGTCTCGGTGTTGTTCATGCGGAGAATCCTCCAAAGGAACAGCTCACCACAAGGGCACAGAGGACGCAGAGGCGGGAAAGGGTTTCAAGTTCCAGGTTTCAGGTCTCAGGTTTCGGGTCTCGGGTTTCAGGTTTCAGGTTTCAGGTCTCAGGCTGGGCGTGTTAGCCAACCTGGAACTTGAAACTTGTAACCTGCAACCAGTCTTCCTCTGTGTCTCTGCGGTTCAATTCCCCCATTCATTCCGACACACCGACGCTTCAGGAGTTGCACTACGTCAGAAATATCCGGTGGTCCTTCACGCCGGTGAGAGCATCTATCAGCAGCCATAGACCCGCGACGGTGAATTCGCCGAGCACGAGCCCCAGGAAGAACGGCCGGGCGCGCACGAACCCACGCATTCCACCATACCGCAGGATAAGAACCTTCGTCAACCAGCCGACGAGAATGGAAAACCACAGCTGGATCATCGGCCACGAGGGCCCCATCGCGTATCCCAGAGGATGGAACGGCCACCAGGAGAACCGCACGCGCATATAGGAGAGAAGCAAAGTGACTACCGCTCCCACGCCGGCGATGGTCGGGATCAGGTACGCGGCGAGTCCGAAGGACGGGAGAAGCGCGCCGACCAGCATGACGACGTAAATCGTCATCAGCTCGGCGTGCGTGAGAGCGGCACGGGGAAACGCCCGGTGGAGAAACGTATTGACAACCGTGATCATGAACATGAACATCAGCAGCGGCGCCATCGGCAGGTGGGAGCACGCCATCCAGGTGCCGCGTATCAGCAGGTCGCTGTACGGAGTGACGAAGGCGATGAGAGCGGTGAGCGCGAGTCCGACGAGCACCGATCGGGCGGTGACCCCGTGGACAGGCTCTCCTTCGGTGGAGAAGAAGGAGGGCTTCCGCGCGGGCCCCTGCACTTCCGGAGGCGTGGTGCTCATACCAACTATTTAGGGCGGAGAACGGGAGAATCCTGCCGTGCGGGAATGGGCGAAAGGGCGAATGGGGGATGGGGGGATGGGGGAGCGGAAGTATGGGAGTATGGGAGTGCGGGAGAAAGGGAGTATGGGAGTATGGGAGAAGGGGGGAAGAGGCCAATCGGAATCCGGATTACGCATTACGCATTACGCGTCCATTGGCCATCAGCCATCACCGTGTCTCTCTCCCCGTCTTCTCCACGTGCATGACGCCGCGTGAAGTGCGCGCTCCGACCGCTACTATGATGAATGCGAGCGCGTTCTTGCATACTTGCGAAACCTTGGGCCATCTTTTTCCGTTATAGATATGGCAGAGGCCGTTTAGCGCTCACAGTCCTGCAGCAGACGATGAGAGCGGGCACTTTGGACTGCGGCGAGGAGCACGGCCTTCAAGCCAAAGCGAAGGCTTGGCCTTCGCAGTCCAAAGCGGCGATTCTCGCCGCACTCCGAAAGGGGGAGCTATCATGCGCAGATTGAGTATGGGAATCAACCGGGCCATCATCCTCGCGCTCGTCGTCGCGGGGGCCGGGGTCCCCGCGAGCGCGTGGGGATCGGGCAGTATCGTCGGCTGGGGGCAACACGTCGTGGGCGTGGATCTCGCCGGGCCGTTCACGAAGGTCGCTGCGGGCGGGTCTCACAGCCTGGGCGTGAAATCCGACGGCTCGATTGTCGCGTGGGGATACAACTCCTCGAGCCAGTGCAACGTGCCGGCTCCGAACTCGGGGTTCGCCGCGGTCGCGGCGGGCGCGTTTCATAGCTTGGGCCTGAAATCCGACGGCTCGATCGCCGCATGGGGAAGCAACGGCGCCGGCCAGTGCAATGTGCCGGCCCCAAATTCGGGGTTCGTCGCGGTCGCGGCGGGCTATGGACACAGCCTGGGCCTGAAAGAGGACGGCTCGATCGCCGCGTGGGGATCTAACTACTACGGCCAGTGCAGCGTGCCGGCTCCGAACTCGGGGTTCGTGGCGGTCGCGGGGGGCGGATGGCACAGCCTGGGCCTGAAATCCGACGGCTCGATCGTCGCATGGGGATACAAGTACTACGGCCAGTGCAGCGTGCTGGCTCCGAACTCGGGGTTCGTCGCGGTCGCGGGGGGCGAGATTCACAGCCTGGGCCTGAAATCCGACGGCTCGATCGTCGCATGGGGAAGCAACGGCGCCGGTCAGTGCAATGTGCCGGCCCCAAATTCGGGGTTCGTGGCCGTCGCGGCGGGCGGGCGCCACAGCCTGGGCCTGAAATCCGACGGCTCGATCGCCGCGTGGGGGGACAACTACTTCGGCCAGTGCAGCCTGCCGTCTCCGAACACCGGGTTCGTCGCGGTCGCGGCGGGCGGGCGCCACAGCCTGGGCCTGAAATCCGACGGCTCGATCGCCGCATGGGGAAGCAACGGCGCCGGCCAGTGCAATGTGCCGGCCCCAAATTCGGGGTTCGTCGCGGTCGC
>Ga0315274_10002565_pt1 | contig 27330 bp, 20 predicted proteins | sample YL17G02_20_MG_FD_203700 | JGI IMG/M metagenome (GOLD analysis project Ga0315274, IMG submission 203700) | Sediment microbial communities from Yellowstone Lake, YNP, Wyoming, USA - YL17G02_20 | ecosystem: Environmental > Aquatic > Freshwater > Lake > Sediment | place: USA: Wyoming | collected...
TCTTAGCCGCCAGTCATGGCTCCGCTGGGACAAGCCCAGCGGCGGCCTGATCTTGACGGGCTGGAACTTGGCGAAGGGAGCGGAAGCGAGATGCGCCCGGGCGAAGCGTTCTGGAGTGCGGCGGCTTGACGCCGCTTTCCCGCGGCGCTATCTTCCTCCCACGCGTTCTTGGGAACGGGGCACTGTCAAGGCAGGAACGGAGCATCCACCCATGAGAAAGCTGGCCCTGGTTGTCGCGTCCTTGCTGTCTCTTTCCCTTCGGCCCGGCCTGGCACACGGCGAAGGCGGCGCCCCGCAGGCGCTCGAGTATCTCGGAGAGCGCGCGAGCCGCATGACCGCGGCGCTTCCCGCCATGCCGAGTGAGATTGCGGCATGGGAGCGGCGTCGCGAAACGGTCCGCGGGGACTTGGGGGCGGTCCTAGGCCTGCCGCGGCGCGAGGCGATGAGGGGCGCCGTCCTCGCCTCGCGCGAAGACGGGGACGTGGTTGTCGAGGAGGTCGCGTATCTTTGGTCCGAGCGCGCCTACGTCTCGGGCAACGTCGTCCGCCCTCGCGGAAGAAGCGGGCGTCTGCCCGGCATCGTCGTGCCGCCGGGCTGGGTCGGGCGGCTGGATCAGGCCTACTACAAGAACTTCGTTTACCACATGGCGCGGCTCGGCTGCGTGGTTCTCTTCATTGACGATCCGCGCGTCGGCAAACGCCAAGCGCCCTACGCGGGTCTCTACGCCGCGGCGTCGGCCGCCGGAACGCAGGTCATGGGCGTCCAGGTTTTCGACACGTTGCGCGGCCTGGACTACCTGCTTACGCGAGGGGACGTGGATCCCGGTCGGATCGGGGTGGCCGGCCTTTGCCAGGGATCGGAGCAGACGTGGCTGGCGGCGGCCTTGGAGGAGCGCTTCCAGTTCGCCGTTCCGGTCTGCGGCACGACGACCTATGAAGGATGGGCCCGCATGCCGTTCTTCGAGTCCGTTGCGCTGTCGGATCCCTCGCCCTACGTCGGGAACGTCTTGCGCTACACGGATTGGCATGAGATCAACGCGTGCATCGCCCCGAGGCCGGTCCTCATTGCCAGCAATTCCGGCGACAACTGGTGGCCCGTCGAGGGGCACAAGAAGGTCGTGCGAACCCTTGAAGGAGTCTTCGCGATGTACGGCGCGCCTGACCTGTTCCGCCACATTTTCGACCTCCGCTCCCATGACATGACGCCCTACATTCCCGACATCGCGCCCTGGATCGCGAAGCGCGTCGAGGGGTTGTCCCCTTCAGAGGCGCCGCCTCTGCCTTGCGGGGAACCCGTGGACCCCGACTTCAGCATGCTGCGCTACATGCAGCGGCGCATGGAGCGGCAGGCGGCGACCTTCCCCCAGCGCTTCCCGTCGAAGACCGCATGGGAAGCCTGCCGCAAAGACATAGTGGAGTGGCTTCGGGAGGCGTGCGGACTGGACACGGTCCACGCGGCGGGAGCGGGCGAGCACCGTGAGGGTCCCTCAGAGAGGCGGGGGGGGATCGTGCGGCGGCGGCTCGATCTGTCGGTGGACGGCGATTACGCGTGTCCCGCCACTCTTGTTTGCGCCGAGGAGGCGCAAGGGACCGTCCGGCGGCCGGCCGTCATTCTCTCCCATGGGAACCAGGGACACATGCGCAGCCCTGACATGGACCGGGCCGCGGTCGAACTGGCCCGGAGAGGTTGCTGGGTCCTCGCGCCCGAACATGCTTCTCTCCATCCAGACAGTTTGCGCCGAGCGGAAAGCAACGGGTTCGTCAGCCTCTACGGGGTTGGCGACACGGTGGGACTCCCGCCGCTGGCCCTGCGCGTGTTGGATGACCTGGCGGCTTACCGTTTCCTGGCCGCTCGACCGGAGGTGGAGAAGGGTCGGATCGCCATCGCGGGGGTTGACATCGGCGCCGTGGACGCCGCCTTGGCGGCCGCGCTTGAGCCGGGCCTGGCGGGGGTCGCTTGCCTCGGCGCGACAACCGCGCGCGACTGGGCCTTGGAAGCGGCGCCCGGGATTCTACTGTTCGACCACATCATGCCCTATCTCCCATCCATTGTGACGAGGACCGACCTGGAGTACTTCTACGCCGCCGTCGCCCCGCGTCCCCTCTTGCTCGTTCGCTTCGGGGATCGCGCGCGGTGGCCCGATTCGGGATTCGACCGCGTGAAGGCGCTGGCCGGTTCGGTTTATGAGGTCCTGGGAGCGGGAGGGGCTTTTCTTGCGATGGAACCCGCGGATCTGGGAGATCGCGGGCGGCGCGGCGCAGAGGACGCCTCGGTCCTCGGAGAGTTGATCGCGGCGGCCGCCGCGCTTCTGCCGCCGCCCCCCGAGCCCGGCGTCGTCGGGTCCTCTTCTCCGGACACGCGCGGTTTCTACGCGCGCCACGGCGTCCGCAAGGCGCCCCCGAGCATCCGGTTCGCCTCATCATCGCCGGCGAATCGCTCGATCTCGGGGTCCCATTTCAGTCTCCTGCCGAGGCGGATCGATATGTCGCCGAGAAAGCAGAGCGAAGTGGAGCGGTGAGCCGCCTCAATGGGCGAGCAGGTCGGCCCTCGGCTCTTCACGGCTTCCAGGAAGTTCTTGTCGTCGCTGTCCGTCTCGAAGAGGCGGATTTCGTCCGGGCCGATGACCGACTTCAGAACCGATTTCGGGTGCGCCTCCGGAGTCCCGTCATAGGTCAGGTAGATCCACCCTTCGCTTCCTTCAAACCGGATGCCGAAGGGATTGTGGCCCGGTTGCGTCAGGTCCGTGTAGTTGACTTTGACCCCATCGGCGTAAGTGTAGTCAATGGTCCAAGTCAGGGCGGTGTCGAAGAGGCCGTCCTCGGGAAAGGTCCCGCGTCCGTCGATCTCGACGGGCCCCGTCTCGTCGGCGTCCAGGGCCCACTGGACAATGTCGAGATAGTGTATCCCCCATCCGGCCACGAACCCGCTTGCGGCGAAGTCCGAGATGAACCAGTGCCCGGTCTGCAGGCAGCATCTGGAGGAGAAAGGCCTGCGCGGCGCGGGCCCGAGCCACATCTCGTAGTCGAACCCTTCGGGCGGCGTTTCGGGCGGATCGACGCCGGCGCGGGCGCCGCCCGGACCGCCGACTTTGACCGAGCGCACTTCGCCGATGCGCCCATTGCGCACCAGTTCGCACACGAAGCGCACGAAGCTCCGCGCGCGCTGTTCGGTCCCGTGCTGGAAAACGACCCCGCGGCGTCGAACGGCGGCCCGCAACGCTTGGCACTCGGCGACGGTCATGCCCAGGGGCTTCTCGACGTAGACGTCCTTGCCCGCCTCAACCGCGGCCAAGGCGATGGGGACGTGCCAGTGGTCCGGCGTGGCAATCATGACGGCGTCCACGTCGTCGCGGGCGAGGACCTCGCGGAAGTCGTTGTAGGCGGCGCAGCCTCTGTAGGCTCCCGAGCGCGTCTTGCTCGCGTAGTGCGCCTCCGCTTCATTCCTGGCGGCTTCGCGGGTCGCTCTGTTGACGTCGCACACGGCCAGCACTTGGCCGCCGTGGGCCATCAACGTCCGCATGTTGAGCCCCCCCCTGCCGCCCACGCCGATGCAGCCCAGCGCAACCCTCTCGCCGGCCCCAGCCGTGGTCGCATCGCCGAGAGCGGAGGACGCGATGACGCGCGGCGCCGCCCATGCGCTCGCGGCCGCGGTTGCGGCGGCTTTCAGGAACTGGCGTCTCGTGCGCTTGGGTTTGGCCATGTGCGCGCTCCTCTCTTACCTATCCGTGGTTGGGGAAGCCGTGGCAAGAGAAATCGGCGCGACACCTGGCGGGAAAGCTCTTGCTTTCCCCCGGGAATCGCGCCACAATTCGGTCGCGCGCCTGGGGGAGCCTAACGCCTGCCCTTGGATCGGGTTTCGAGAAGAATGCGGCACAACTCAAGCGCCAAGGGTTTCACCCTCGTGGAGATCATGATCGTCGTAGCCATCATCGGCGTTCTGCTGGCCATTGCCGTGTCGGGTTACCTCAAGGCCAGATGCCAGTCGCAAGCGAAGGGTTGCCAAGAGAATCAGAAGAAAATGGCGGACGCGGCGCAACAGTACTACCTGGACAAGAACACGACGTCGACTCCTGGCTATTCCGATCTCGTCGGCTTGACTCTCTACCTCCAGCGCACCCCGTGTTGTCCGACGACGAGAGAGCCGATCGTCGCGCCGGACTACGGCGCGAGCGTTTCTTGTCCCAACGGCATCACGACGCCGGTGACCCACGAAATCGCGGGCTGACGGGGGCCTGAGACGGACGCGAGGCCCTTCCGCTTCTTTTCTGTTTGCATTGCATCGCTCGCGCAGGCAGACTTCTCATGGAAGGAAGGAACGCCATGGAGTATAGCATAACGAGGCGCGACGAGCATCTCCTGGTCTCCGTGGCGGGCGAGATCATGTGGGACACTTGCAGCCGTCTCCGGGAGGGAATAGTCGCCCAGATTGATCCCTTGACGAGCAGGATCGGGGCGGAGCGGAGCGACCCGCGGGACGCGGGTTCGGAAGGCGGAGACACCGACTGGCTGCCGTTCTGGGCGCGAGCCAAGGCCTCCGGCTCGCCAAAGCAGAAAACCATGGCGGACTCGCGTCGGGGCGGACGGGATTCCGCTCTCTTCTCGCCGCGGCAGCCCGGCCAGGCCCACGCGGCGCGGAAAAAGGACGCGGAGGACGCGAGTTCGCGGGGCGCGAGGGTCAGCCGCCTGTGGGTGGACCTTTGCGAGACGACGCTAGTGGACAGTGTAGGACTGGGCATGCTGATGGGGATCCGGCTCACTTGCCAGCGCTCCAAGGCGCGCTTGACGCTGATCGAGCCGTCGGTCGAAGTGATGCGGGTCCTCAAAGCCGCCAAGCTGGACTCCTTTTTCGAGATCGTAGACAGGGCGAACAGCGAAGTTCAGGAAGTGCTGCGGGGACTGTGAAGGAGAGGCTCGGGTTTCGGGCGTCTGCGCGGACGCCGTTGGATTGGGATCGGATTTGGCCGGACGTTGGCATACCCGGGCCTGGAGGCGCTCGGGCACTCTCAACTGGGGAAGGGAGAAGGCCATGAAACACGGAATCGGCTTGGCTGCGGGAAAGGTCTGGGCGTATCTCAACGAGAACGGCGAGACCCCCACGTCCGCGATCGCGGGCAAGACGGCGCTGACGGCGACCGAGGTCCAGCGGGCCATCGGGTGGCTTGCCCGAGAGGACAAGATCGAGATCAGCAAGGCAAAGCGCACAGAGACAATACGCCTCCGATAAGAGCCCTCGGGACGCGAGAATGTCCGAGCCTTTCATGTCCGACTCCGCAGGCGTCCTTTTCGTCCTCGCCGCCAACGCCGCGTTCTGGTTCCTGCTCGAGCGGAAGACGAAATGGAGACTCTTCCACTTCGTCCCCCCGCTCCTCTTCATCTACATCATGCCGGCGGTCTTCTCCAACACCGGCCTCATCCCGACCAAGCACGCCGTCTACGACTGGATGGGGGACCATCTCCTTCCGTTCTTCCTTGTGCTCCTTCTGCTGGACGTGGACGTCAAAGCCACCGTGAAGGTGATGGGCCGCGGCGTGTTTGTCATGCTCATCGGCTCGGTCGGCGTCGTGATCGGCGCGCCCATCGGCTATATCGTCGTCAAAGGGTGGCTCGGGCCGGAAGCGTGGAAAGGCTTCGGCGCTCTCGCGGGATCGTGGGTCGGCGGGACGGCGAACATGGCCGCCGTCGCCGAGAGCCTGGGAACGTCGGGCACGGACTTCGGTCTGGCCGTCATTGCCGACAATCTTGTTTTCCTCGTTTGGCTTCCCATTCTCCTCCAATCCAAAAACCTGGCCGGGTGGTTTCACAGGTTCACCGGCGCCGATCAGGATCGCCTCGACCGCATGAAGACCGCGGCCGGCGAGATCGCGCGCGACAAGGGCAGGCCCCAGATGCGCCACCTCCTCTACCTCATCGCCGTCGGATTCGGCGTGGCGTGGGTCTCGACCGTCGCCGCCGAAGTCCTTCCCTCCTTGCCGCCGGTTCTTACGACTTCGACTTACAAGATCCTGATCGCGACCACTCTCGCCCTCGCCGTGAGTTTCACCCCCGCTCGCCGAATCCCCGGCAGTCACGAACTCGCCATGGCGCTCGTCTACCTCTTCGTTGCGCGCATGGGGGCGAAAGCCGCCATCGAGGGACTGGCCGGACAGGCCGTGCCGTTCCTCGTCGGCGCGTACATCTGGATCTTTATCCACGGCGCCTTCATCGTCCTCGCGGCCAAGCTCCTCAAGATTGACGTCCACACCGCCGCCATCTCGAGCGCCGCCAACATCGGCGGCGCCGCTTCGGCCCCCATCGTCGCCGCCTACCACGACGAACGCCTCGTCCCCGTCGCCGTCCTCATGGCGCTCATCGGCTACGCCATCGGCAATTACGCCGGCTTCCTCGCCGCGTGGCTTTGTCATCTTGTTGCTTGAGGATCGCGTCCGCGCAGCCAGTCCCATCAGTATCGCCGCGAGTCGGCGACAAGAGGACTGAAACACGCAGGCGTTCGACTTTCGGGTTGGCATTCCCGCGTCTCGCCGCCAGAATGGTGCGACGGTCCTGGCCGTTGAAGACGCGCGGCCTCACACAGTGAAGGAGTGGAAACGATGAGAAGAGCGTGGGCGTTTGTCGCAGCCATTCTTCTGGTTCTCGCGGACGGGGTCCGTGAGGACGCATCCCTCGCGGTCGGCCAGATCCAGTCGTCGGGCGCCGACTCGTGGGACGCGGCGGATGGGGTCCGTGAGGGCGGGCAGCCGCTCTTCTCGTTCGGCATCGTCGCCGACGTCCAGTACGCGAACGCGCCGGCGTCCGGTTCGCGCGATTACGCAGCTTCGGTCGGGAAGCTCCAAGCGTGCGTCGAGCATTTCAACTCCATGGATCTCGTCTTCGCGATCCAACTGGGCGACTTCGTCGACCGCAGCTTCGCCGATTACGACGCGGTTCTGCCGATCTATAACCAACTCACGGCGCCCCACTATCACGTTCTCGGCAACCATGACCTCTCCGCGGGCCACATGGCGTTGGTCCTGGAGAAGTTCGGACTGGAGAGGGGGTATTATGATTTTGGCCGCGACCCCTGGCGGTTTATCGTGCTCGATACGAACAATCTGGACGACGAGGACCAGGTTGCTTGGCTCGAGACGACGCTGAACGCCGCCGCCGCGGCAGGCGAGCAAGTCGTCGCTTTCGGCCATCATCCCTTGGATTCCATCGCAACGGGACGGCAGGTCATCGATCTCTTTGAGGCGTCCGGCCGCGTTGCCGCCTACTTCGCCGGCCACGAGCATGCCGGGGGATACCGGGTCGAGCACGGAGTCCACTACGTGACGGTCGAAGGCATGGTGGAGACGGCCGACACGACCGCATACGGGGTCGTCGAGGTCTACGCGAACCACCTGCGAGTCGTCGGCTATGGAAGAGTGAAGAGCCGAATTCTGTCGAGCCGCCTTGGGGTGAATCCCAATCCCGAGGGGATCCCGCTGCTGCGGATGCGACTTGGCCTCGACGAGACCGACGGCCCGTGGGCTCACGATTCGGGCGATTTCGCGTATGACGGGATCTTGGAAGGCGGCCTGTCCTTCACGAACGACTCCGCAGGCGGAGTTGACGACAAAGCGCTTCGGTTCGACGGGGTGGACGACCGCGTGGTCGTTCCGGGCGTGCTGGACGTTCCTCCCGCCGAAGGCGCCATCAGCCTATGGTTCAACCTCGCGGGAGACTTCCCCGCCGCGAGTCGCAACGACCAATACCTGGCGTGCAAGCAAGGCGGAGACAGGGACGTCTTGTCCCTTCGCCTTCGGGCGTACGATGGGACGCTGGAAGGGATAATCAGGGACCGTAGGGTCTACGCGAACGCCACGACGTGGTCCGCCGGGACTTGGCATCGCGTTGTTTTCACATGGGGGTCCGGTGGGATGCAGATGATCGTGGACGGCGTCGCGCAGTCCGACACGGACCCGTTCCAGGGGACCATCTCTTCTGATTCCACCTACCCCCTCCACATCGGCTCCTCCGGACTCCAGGGCGTTCCGAGCCATTTCTTCCAGGGAACGATCGACGACGTCCGCATCTACGATTGGGCGTTGAGTCCCGGGGACCTGTCCCTGCCCGAGGCGACGTTCGCCGCGGCCTGCTCCGCCGGGGATGAAAGCGAGACGACCGTGACGCTCGAAGTCGTTCTCTCGAAGGTCGCCGAAGAGCCGGTCGCGGTCGCATGCGCCGTACTGGGAGGCACGGCCACGCCGGGCGAGGACTATGTCCCTTCCGTCGGCGCGCTGACCTTCGGTCCCGGCGTCACGACGCGGAGCATTTCTCTATCGGCGCTTGATGACTGGCGCTACGAGGCGGACGAAACGGTTGTGGTCGCCCTCACCGGCGCCTCGGGCGCTGTCCTCGGCGCCCCAAGCCGACACATTTACACCCTCCGGAACGACGATTTGGACCCGCGGATGGAAGTCCGGCCTCTCATCCGGCAGCTTATCAAGCGGCTCTACAAGACGATTCTCCTCCGGGATCCCGAACACGGCGCGGTGGACGCTTGGGACATCTACATCCGCTACCTGATCGAGCAGAAGGTTGACATTCGGTTCATCCCCTGGGAGATTGCCCGGCTCTTCTTGCTCTCCAGAGAATACGCCTTCCGAGGGCGCAGCGATGCGGAGTTTCTTTCGGACTGTTACCGTGCGGTCATCGGTCGGGTTCCCCGGAGCGGGGAGATCGGCGGCTGGCTCGCGGGCGCGTGGAATCGCGCCGAGGTCATGGCGATCTTCTCCAATTCGGAGGAATTCGCGGCCCAGGCTCGAACGCTGTTCCCGGGCCTGGAGGGCTTGCCGACCCGCAATCTCGTCTCGACGATGTATATCGGCCTGCTGGATCGCCTCGCGGACACCAGCGGCCTGGTGTACGCCGCCGCGCAGTTCGACACGGCCTTCACCCAAGGAGGAACCGAGGGAGTGCGAGCCCAAGCCAAGACCATGGCGCGCGAGATCATCGCGTCCGACGAGTTTCTCGGTAAGGAGCCGACCCGCGAGGATTGCGTCGTGCGCTTCTACCGCGCCTTCCTCGGGCGGTTCCCAGGCGACTTGGAGATCCACTACTGGGCGGAGGAACTCGGGTCGGGCCGAAGGACCTACAACGACATCATCGAGCTCTTCGCCGATTCCGCGGAGTTCACGGCGAAGCTGCAGGAATACTTCCAGCCCTCACCCCTGTCGGGAGGCGAGCGGCGAGAGGACTAAGATCCGCTCCCGCCGGAGCGAGTGTGAGGTTGACAAAGGGGGATTTCTTCCTTGAGAATGGGGTTTTTCGGGGGCGGGGTGGGTTGCTTGCGCCTGCTGCCGAAGGGCGGAAATGGGCATGATCGAGAGCGCTGGGAAGAGGGTTCGCGAACAGGCGCCAAGCCGCTGGGACCATCTCCCGCGCTGGGAGGGGAAGTGCCGGACGTACGGCGTCAAAGTGCAAAGGGAGAGGATCGGTTACGTCAACGCGATCCTCGAAAGCTACGAGTGGATCGCGCGTCTCCGAACCGAAGACGTCGCGCGAGGGGTTCTGGAAATCTGCGTTCCCGAGGAGTGGGACGAGCTGTACGGGTCCGTGGTGCGGGCATTGGCCTGCGACGTCGAGATGGAGTTCCTCGATTGACGGCAGCGAAGGAAGACGTTCCGTGAACGACAAAGATAAGGGACAATTCGCGACGAGCGTTCTGTTCTGGATGGGCGTGGCGTATATGACCGTCGTCGTCTATATCATGACGCCCTACACCCATCAGCTCGACGACATCAAGGTTACGATGATCCACCTGCTCGGCCCGGGCATCATCGTGACGTATCTCGGGTTCCTTGCCCTCGGCATGGTCCCCCTCCCGCGGCGGACGGCGTTGATCCCGCTGGGGGGCTACTATCTGACCGTCGCCCTTTCGGCCGCCCTCTCCGAACGGCATTGCCAGTGGCAGGCGTGGGACATGGCGAAGATGCAGTGGGTGCTGCTCGGGCCGTTTCTCGCCTTCTTCGTCTCGGGCGCCGACCCCCGCCGCCTCCGCCACGCTCTGGTCTTCTTCACGCTCCTCACTCTCGGAAGCGCCATATTCGGGCTCGTCCACTATCTCGGCGGCGCCAAGCTGCTCCTCGGATACTATGAGTGGGCCTATGGTCCGGAACTGCCCCAAGTGGCGCCCTTTGGCTACCTGCTGGCTCGGACGTTTGACGGCGCCCAGGAAAAGGACCTGATGCTGTCGGTCATCCTGAACCGCGATTTCTACGCCGCATTCCTCTTGCTGACGATCCCCATCGCGATGGCGTCCGGGTACGTCTCGCGGAAGACCTCGTGGCGGGTGGTGTCAGGCATAACGCTCATTCTGGGCGCGATCTGCCTGAGTCGGACGAAGAGCCAGACGAGTTTCATCGCCTTTGGCATCATCATGTGTCTGATCGCCATCCTGTACTTCTTCCTCTCGGGGGTGACGCGGGAGGTGCGGCGGCGGTTCCTGGTTGTTGCGGCGGGCGGCTTGGCGACGGCTGTCATTCCCCTCGCCTTGGCCGTCGAGCCGGGATGGTTGGCCGCTCACGTCAAGAGCCTTGGCGTGCCGATCACGGCCCGTCTCATCATCTGGTCCGGCGCCTTGGGGATCTGGCGCGACAACCCGTTCCTCGGGGCCGGCCCCGGCACGTTCGAGCAGTTTCTCCCCATATACCAGCGGCCGGACTATTTCCTCTACGAGATTGCGCACCGAACCAACTTCGCTCACAACTTCTTCCTCGATCTCTTGAGCGAGACGGGGATCGTCGGTTTCGGGTTTTTCATGGCTTTTCTCGGCCTCCTCGCCTGGAAGTGCCTCAAGAGAATATGGCGCGATCCCGATCCCCGCGGACGCATGATCGCCATCTGCTTGTTCAGCGGCCTCACGGCCTTCCTGATGAACAACTTCTACAGCCCGAACGCGCGCTGGCCGATCGGCGCCGTAAACCTCTGGGCGGCGCTTGGCCTTGTGGCGGGCATGTGCAACGTTCCCCTCGGGGAGAAAGCGGCCGCAAACGCCGCGATCGTCGCCCTTCCGCCGGTCGCGTTGCGGCGCGCGGCGTGGACGCTGTGCGGGCTGAGCGTCGCGGCTTGGCTCGGCTGGCTGCCCCGGAGCGCCCAGCCGAAGTGGATGCGCGAGAACTTCATCAACTCCACGGCGGTCTACGGCGTGACCTTCTTCCGGGCGTCCATGAGCAACAACGACGGGGTCAATCTGGTGGGGACCAAGCCGGATGAAGGTTACGTCAACATACTGGCCAGTCGCGTCACGCGTCTCAGGAGGGACCTTTCGAATCCGGATCTCTCGCCGGCCGAAGCAACGCAACTGAAGAAGCGTCTCGGCGTGGCGGAGGAGCAGTTTGAGAGGGTGCGTCTCGAGGCGATCCGCTGCTTCGAACGGGCCGTCGAGATTTGCCCGACCATGGCGACCAGCTATTACAAACTGGCGACGCTTTACTATTTCGGGCCGCGAATGAAGGCCGGGCGAGAGGATTACGAGAAGGCGCTCGAGACCTATCGAAAACTCCAGGAGTACGCTCCGGAATACGCTCAGGTCCGTCTGAACCTCGGCCATACGTGCGAGGCGCTCGACATGCGCGAGGAAGCGCTGGAGGAGTACGGCAACGCGGCTCGCGTGTCGATCGATCCCGATACGAACGCTCCCTACATTCAGCTCCTGCTCAAAGCCGCGGTCGAGGACCCGGAACGGCGAGAGGAGCGCCGCGCTGAAGCGCTCCGCGCGGCGATCCGCCTCTTTGACGCATGGGAAGAGATCCTGACCGACGGGCGAGAGATTCGGAAAAAGGCCGCGGAGAAACAGCGGATCCGCGAAGGAGTCACGAGGATGCTCGTCCGCACAGCGCAGGTTGCCGGGGACACGGAGCAGGAAATCCGGGCGCTCCGCAACTGGCTCGCCCTCAGGCCGGATGAAGAGACTTTGGTGCAAGGCCTCGTGAGGGCTTACCGGCGAGCCGACAGGCGCAAGGAAATGGAAGAGTTCCTGGCGGAGAGAGTCCGGGAGTTCCCCATGAGGACGAAAGAGCGCGCCTGGCTGGCCGAGGTTTACCTCGAAGAAGGTCGGATTCGCGAGGCGAAGGAACAGGCCCTGATCCTCCAGCGGCTTGGACCCGGGCAAACGGCCGACGCCAGCTATCTGCTCTTCAAAGTCTATGAGGCCGCGGGAGACGTGGAGGAGGCGGCCAAGCACGCCAGGGAGTGCGTCGCGGTCGAACGCGACGGGACGCGCAAGAAGGAATGCCAGACGTTTCTGCGCCAAAACGGTCTTCTCTCCCCTCCGTCCTAAGCCTCGTGAGTGCGCGGGTTTTCCTGTTGCGCCTTTTTCGGGGAGTGAGCATCCTGCCGGAGGGGGAAGCATGCCGAGGTTCCCGATGGAAGCGTAGGCGATCGGCCGCGGGGAGAGTCGTGAATGGCTCGCGGGAAAAGAGCGAGAGGCGCCCGAAGCAAAGAGACAACCGGGCCGGCAAGAGACGAGGCGAGGACGGCGGCTTCGCGCCCGGAATGGACGGCGCCCCTCTACCGCGATGACGAGGAAACGCTTCCCTTTTTCCGATCGCGGTGGGCGCCCCTGGCGGCCGTTGTCGCGGCGGCCGCCTTGGCGCGCTTCGTTCACTTCTTTTTCATCCGGGCCGCGGATCCTTCCTTCGCTTACTGCTTCAAGGGGATCGACTCCTACACCTACGATGAGTGGGCGCTCAAGATCCTTGGCGGCGATTGGGCGTCAAGGCATCAGAAGGTGTTCTACTACGGCCCCGTCTATCCCTACTTCCTCGCGCTCATCTACGGCGTTTTCGGCCACCGTTACGCGGTGGCGCACGTTGTTCAGTTCCTCCTTGGCGTGGCGACGGGCGTTCTGGTCTTCCTTGGGGCGGCGCAATGGTTCTCGCGGCGCGTGGCTCTGGCCTCCGCCATCGGGGTCGCGTTGTGCCCCGGCGTCCTTTTCTATGAGAGCACGCTGTTGCCGGCCACCGTCACGTTCCTCACGCTCGCCGCGTTCTTATGGCTGATGGGAGCCGCTCAGAATCGCCCCTGGCGCTGGCGGCTGTGGCTTGCGATGGGTTGTTGTCTCGGCGTCTCCTCGCTGCAACGAGCCAACTCCCTCTTGTGCGTGGGAGGCGTGGCCGTGTGGGCGGCCGTCTATTTCCGCCACTGGCCGTGGCGGCGTCGCGTCCTGGCCCTCGCCGTCTTCGCCCTCGGCGTCTCGCTGGCCCTCCTCCCAACCACGCTGCACAACCGCTTGATCGGAAAGCAGTGGGTCTTGGTCACAAGCAACGGCCCCAACCTCATGTACATCGGCAACGCCCACGACGCCACGGGGACGTTTTCCTATCCGCCGTCCTTTCTTGCCTTGAGAGAAGAGCAGAAGAAGCGAGAGGTGTCGATGAGCGCCGAGCTGCGCCGGGACATCCTCGAACACCCCGGCGCCTGGGTTCGGCTCATGGCAAAGAAAGCCTACATGTTCTGGGCGTCCCACGATTCTCCTGACAACTTCTCTTACGACCTCTACCGACGCTTCAGCCCCGTCCTGCGCTTCAATCCCCTGGGGTTTTCTCTCCTCGTTCCGCTTGGGATCGTCGGCCTCTTCCTGAGCTGGAGACGCTGGCGGGACCTTCTGGCTCTTCACGCCTTCATTGCGACCTTCTGGGCGTCGATCGTCGTGGTCTTCGTCGTCGGGCGGTACCGTCTTCCGGTGGTTCTCGCCTTGAGCGGGTTCTCGGGTCTGGCTTTGTGGCAGGGGTGGGCCTGGCTTCGCGGGCGAAGGTTCGCGCCTCTCCTCGCGGGGGTCCTCTCCGCGACTCTCCTCTGGATCCTTCTGGGCCTGTACAGCGCCGTGCCTTTCGGAATCCGTCCCAACGATTTCGGCATGTTTGCGCGATTCTACAAATCGACGGGCCGGACTGACGACGCCATCGCGCTTCTGAGGGAAGCCTCGAGGTTCTACCGCCGCCAGCGACCGAGAGATCCCGAGGGAAGAGACGCGCGCGCCTTTTCCGTCCAGTCCGTTCAGACCTCGTTGGCCCAGTGCCTTCTCGAGGAGGAAAGATGGGCCGAGGCGCAGAAAGCGCTTGAAGAACTGGTTCGCGACGATCTGGCCGGGGAGGAGCAGGCGGGGATGCTGGTCATGGCCTATCTTCGCCAGAACAAGACGGACCAGGCGGCCGCTCTCCTCGAGCAGCTCGTGCGCCGGGACCCGGACAACGATAGATGGCACGACCTTCTCAGGCAGATTCAGGCCGCGCCTCCGGGGAGTTGACCGCCATGCGGATTCTGATAGACGCCTCTTCCCTTCTCCCGCCTCGGACCGGCGTGGGCAATTACACGTTCAACCTCCTGCGCGAGCTGCTGGCGCTCGACTCCCTCAACGAGTACACGCTCTTCTTCAATTCCCTGCGCCGGCCTCTTCCACGTCATCCGGCCTGGACGGGCCGGGCCAATGTCGTGGTGCGCCACTGGCGCGTGCCCGGCCCGTGGCTCCACCGCGCCTGGCAATGGTTCCGCTTCCCGCCCGTCGAGTTGTTTGCAGGCCGGGCGGACATCATCCACGCCCCCGCGGCCATTGTCCCGCCGAGCCGGCGCGGCGCGGCGATGGTAGTGAACGTGCACGATTGCTACTTCATGCTGCACCCCGAGCATGGCGACTCTCTGGGCGGTCTCTACCTGCGGGCGACGCTGCCCCGAGCGCTGCGACGCTGCCAGGCGGTGATCTGCCTGTCCGAGTTCACCCGGGGCGAGGTCCTCGAGTTCTTCGAGATCGAGGAGGGGCGGACGTCGGTCGCCCATCCCGGCGTGGACACCTCGGTCTTTCATCCCATGCGGGAGAGCGAGCGGCTCGAGGCCGTTCGCGTCCGTCTGAATCTGCCTCGGGATTTCCTCCTCACCGTTGCCACCCTCGAGCCGCGTAAGAACCTGGAGACTCTGCTGCGGGCCATGGCCCGCCTGCGCGACATCCTCAGCGATCCGCCCGTGCTGGTCTGCGCGGGGGCCGAAGGCTTCCAATCAGCCGCCCTCTATCGACTCATGACGGACCTGCGCCTGAGTCCTAACGTTGCGTTCACCGGCTACGTTCCCGACGAAGACATGCCGGTCCTCTACAACATGGCGTTGGCCTTGGTCATGCCCTCCCTGTACGAGGGCTTTGGTCTGCCGGTGCTCGAAGCCATGGCCTGCGGGACCCCGGTCATTGCGTCCGACATCCCCGCGTTGCGCGAGGCGGGGGGAGACGTCGCCCAATACGCGCCGCCCACCGACCCCGTCGCGATGGCGGAAGCGATGCGGGACCTCGTGCTTTCCGACAGCCGGCGAACCGCCGCTTACGAGCGCGGCCTGGCGCGCGCCGCCGGGTTTCCCTGGCGCGAAACGGCCCGCAAGGTGCTAGCGGTCTACGAGCGGCTGGACCCGCGCTGGCATGCGTCCTGAATGGGAGACGGGAGAGGTTTTCTTCCGATGGGGAAGTGGTCCCAATGCGGGATGAGGTCTCGAAAGCGGGGCGCAGGCTGGCGGGGCGCCGGTGAGGGCCCGCGCGACGCCAAGGACGCAGTGCGAAGGGAGACTTCCGCAGGTGGGATTGCGGCTCTCAGCCTGCTTTTCGCCTCGATCTTCCTGGCTCGCATTACCGTCGTCAACGATCAGGACGTTTTCCTGCACATCGGCGCCGGTCAGTGGATCGTGGAGAATCGGGCCGTTCCGCGCGCCGATCCTTTCTCCTTCTCCGCCGCCGGCGCGCGCTGGGACAATCATCAGTGGCTCTTCCAGGTCTTCGCTTACTCCCTTTTCCGACTCGGCGGTCTCGCCGCTCTCGGATTGGCTCGCGCGGCCATCTGGACCTTGTCCTTCTTCCTTCTCTATCGAGTCTGTCGTCTGCGCGGCGCGGGGGCCGGTCTGGCCGCGACGCTCGTCCTGGTCGCCTCGGTGGGGACCTGGCATTACAACGAGCCCCGGCCTTACATCGTCACGCCCCTCGGTCTCGCTCTTCTTGCCCTCGCCGTCGAACACGTTCGACAGGGTGAGCGCCGCTGGATCGCTCTGCCCCCTCTTGTCATGCTCCCGTGGGTGAACGCCCACGCGGGTTTCACCGCCGGCTGCCTTATTCTCCTCATCGCTTTCGCCGGGGCGTTGGCGCAATCCGTGCGGATCCCCTCGATCCGCGCCATCCGTGTTCCATCATGCGGCGAACAATGGAACAGGGACCGGACGGATGGGACGGGTCATGAGCGCGGACCCCGTCCGCCGGACCCGCGCGAGCACAGCCGGGGGTGGCCGTGCCACACGTCCCCAACTGTGTCGTCCGCCGTTCTTCGCGATTTGTTTCTTTGCGGGGCATTGACTCTTGGCGCGGTTCTCTGCAATCCCATCGGCTGGCGAATTCTCCTCTTCCCCTTTCGCGTGGTCGGACACGAGCTTTTCATGGACCTGATCCAGGAATGGAACCCGTCGGTTCTCGGCCTCGACAGCGCCCCGTTCTACGCGCTTGCCTTCTTCCTCGCGTTGCGGGCGCTGACTCTCGGCAGACGGGCAAGGACCGGGGATCTGGCGTCTCTCGTCGCGTTCACGTTGATGGCGCTCAGTTCCAGGCGCCACACGGTTCTCTTCTTCTTCGTTCTCACGCCCGTCGCGGCGGAATGGATCCAGTCGCTCCGCAAGCCGGACCCCGTCCGCAAGCCGGACCCCGTCCGCAAGCCGGACCCCGTCCGCGTGATGCGATATGTCTCGCCTTCGGCGGCCCCCGCCCCCCTTGCCTCGGCCTCCCACGTCGCCCCATCGGGGGATTGCGATGACGGTCCCGGCAGATGGCGGCGGATCGCGGGTTGGAGCATGCTTCTCCTCGCTGCGGCCGTCTGGACCTTTCCGATCGTTTTGTCAGCGCGTCTCCTGAAGTTCGGCCTCGGCTACAACACGGACATTTTCCCCAGACGGGCCGCGGACCTGATTCTTGAGTACAACCTGAAGCCGCGCCTCTTCAACGGCTACAACTTCGGCGGCTATCTCATTCACCGCCTCTATCCCCGCTACAAAGTCTTCATCGACGGCCGGGCGGACGTATACGGCCCCGCGTTGAACGCCTTGTATGTGAGGATCTTTACCCTAAGGGACGGAACATGGCGCAGAGATCTCGACGCCATGGGCGCCAACGTGGCGCTGCTCGACACCCCGGCCGACGACAAGCCGTGTCTGGTGGACGCGCTCGCCGAATCCCCCGAATGGGTCCTCGTCTACTGGGACGACAAGGCGTCGCTCTTCGTTCGCAAACCGGACCCCGTCCGCGACATCCCCGAGCACCAGCGCATCATCCGCGAACGCGGCCTGCGGATGATCCACCCTCTCAAGACGGACGGAAACCAGGCGGACCGATGGCGCACCGCCGAGGAGCAGGCGCAGGGCTTGCGCGAACTCGAACGCCGCTCGCGAGAGGACGAGCCGTGCGCCGGCGTGTGGCAGACGCTCAGCTACATTTACGGCCGCATGGGCAATCCCCAGGCCGTCAGGAAGGCCTTGGCGGCGGTCGACTCCTATCTCGAGATGGTTCCCCAGCACGGACCCCGTCCGCGCGACGCGTCCCTGGTTTTCCGGAAAGGTCAACTGCTCGAATTGGACGGACGCCCCGAAGAAGCCCGGCAATGCTACCTGCGAGCTCTCCGGATTCGGAAGGGCTACGGCCCCGCGCTGACGCGGCTGGGAGTCCTTGCTGAAGCGGAGAAAGACTTCGAGACGGCCGAGAGATGCTATCGCCGCGCTTACCGCGCGAAACCGATGGACCTCGTGGGCGCCAAGCAGTACGCCAACAGCCTCCTTCGGCGAGAAGCGTGGCGCGACTCCGCCCGCGTGCTTCGAGACTATCTTCAGGCCGAGGAGAGCGATCGCCAAGCGTGGAAGATGCTGGCCTATTGCTATGAGATGACCGGCGAGGTTTTCCGAGCCGCGCAAGCGAAGGAACGCGGCGAGGAGCGCGAAGCGGAGGGAAAGACTCCATAGGAGGGAGGAAGAGCCGGCGTCTACCGGGCGACATCGTTGGGGGAGCCGCGGTCGCCCGCGCCGCCGTTCGACGCGGAGTACCCTCCCCCCTCCGGCTTCTCCAGCGCCAGGCTTTCATTCAGGGTCTCGAGGACGGCGCGGAACTTGATCTCGTTGCCCGAAGAGGCGTCGATGAGGGCCTCGTGCGACTCGATCATGTGCGCGATCCGCTCGAAGCGCGTTTGACTCGCCAATTCGGCCTCGTCAAAGGAGTCCGAGACCCCAGCCGGGATCTTCTCCAAAACGTCATCCGACCCCTCCTCGCTCGGGCGAACGTCGAGGAGGTAACCCAGACCCAGCATTCCCATCTGGCGGCGGGTCGTAGGATCCGTGTGCACGACGACGGTGCGATCCTTCCGGCAGGCCGCCTGGTGGAGGCCGATCGAGGCGATCGTGCCCATGAACGTGCTGTCCAAGGCGGGGCACTGCTCGAGGTCGATGATATAGGCCGGCGAGTAGTCGTAACGGTTTAGCTTTCCGGCCAGGCCCCGCAAAGTGGGGCTCAACTCCAGGGCGCCGCGTCCCACCACACGGACAACGACGACGTCCTCCGCGGGCTGGGCGTACAGCACTCTCCCCGGACTTGCGCTCACACTCGTTCTCAACTCTTCCCCTCACACATCGGGCCGGACCTCGTCCGCAAGCCGGACCCCGTCCGCAAGCCGGACCCCGTCCGCAAGCCGGACCCCGTCCGCAACGACCTTCACGTGGACGCGTCGTTGCCGGGGACCGTCGAATTCGCAAAAGTACACGGCCTGCCACGTTCCCAGGATGAGCCGGCCTTCCTCCACGAGGATCCGTTCCGAGCAGCCGACCAGCGTGGACTTCAAGTGGGCGTCGCTGTTGCCCTCGCCGTGCCGATAGGGCCAATCACGCGGCGCGAGGCGATCGAGCCCCATCAGGAGGTCCCGCGCCACGTCCGGGTCCGCGTTCTCGTTGATGGTGACTGCGGCGGTCGTGTGCGGGCAGTAAACGACGCAGATCCCCGAGGAGACGCCGCTTTCACGCACCGCGTCGCGCACCTGCGCGGTGATGTCGACCATTTCCGCGCGGTTTCGGGTCTGGACGGGGATTGTTCTCATGACAGGCAATTGAGTGCGGCGCAGCCGCCCTCGGCTGCGACCTCCCAAGAGGATCTTCAACTCCCCTCGCGCGCCCCCTTCACGCGACCGCGCCCTGCGGGCGGCCGCCGCCCAAGAAGAGATCCCGACGGGCGACCGACGCTCCCGAACGCCGTTGCCTCACGACGCCGGCCCGCCGTCGAGCGAGTGAACCGCCTCGACGAAGGCGTGGATGTTCTCCAGAGGCACTTCCGGCTCGAGAACGTGCGTGGGCGCCAGGATCAGCGCCCCGTCGCGGCCCACGGTCTCCGCCATGCGCCGCACGGCTCGCCTCACGTCTTCCGGCGCGCCGAAAGGCATCGTGGTCTGCGTGCCGATGGTTCCGTCCAGAACCAGCCGGTCGCCGTAACGCCTCTGGACCTCGATCGGGTCGAGGCACTCGGGTTGGACGGGATTGAGGATCGTCACGCCGATCTCGATGAGTTCGGGAATGATCGCCGCGACGTTCCCGTCGCTGTGGTACCAGATGTCGACGTCCGGCTTGATTTCGCGCGCCGCTCCATAGACTTTCGCCCAGCGCGCTTTGATGAAACGCCGCCAGAGGTCGGGAGAGAACATCAGCGCGGACTGCGTGGCGACGTCGTCGCCGCTCGTCAGGTAGTCCACTCCGGCGCGGGCGGCGGCGCGGGCGGCGGCGACGTTGCGCTCGGTCAGTTTGTCCAGAATGTGCTCCGCCCACTCGGGCTGGGCGACCATGTCGGTCAGGAATTCCTCGAGGCCGCGAATCTGCCAGGCCTCCTCGAACATATGGCCCGCCCAGCCGCCGGCGACCTTGCCCTCGGCGTGGGCGGCTTCCACCTCCCCCGTCATGTGGTCGGCCGTGTAGCCCTCGAGGGTCGGGTAGGGGAAGGCCTCGATGTCCTCGAAGCGCCGCGCGTTCCGCAGGGGGCCCACCATCCGCGAAAAATGATAGTAGCCCGCGGGGATGTTGAGCACTCCCCGATCATCGATCCATCCCCCCTTGGGAATCTCCATGTCCTCGTAGTAATGGGAGAAATCGTGCTTTGGCAGTTCCGCCGGGGGGCGAAGTCCCACGTTGCGCGGCTGAAACATGCCGAAATGCTCGGCCAGATCGTCCTGCGGACCCAGGCCGCAATCCTCGCGGAGGCGCCGATCGAGGTCCTCGGTGAAGCCCGCGTGAAAGAGGAAACCGCTGTGTGGCCGGCGCCCCACGGTGGCCCGGAAGCGTTCGAGTTGGTTCATCGTCGGGCGATCGGCCCCAGGCCGCAATCCCCATTTTCCTTGCGCGGCCGGCTCAACCGCAGGCCGCCACAGACGTTGAGCATAGCAAAGGCCCGCCCGCGCAGGCAAGGCAAATCGTCCGCGCTTTCCTCTTGCGGCGCGGAATCGCCCAGCCTGACGGATAGCAGGCTGATCGAACCGTTCGAGGAGAACTCTCCCGCCATCGCCCACTTGACTTGCGGGCTCATAGCAGGCAGTATGGCAGAAACGGCGCCTGGCCGCCAGAAGTCGGAATCCAAGAACATGAGCAAGAAAAGCCGGCGGGCCATAGCGAAGAGAGCGCCCCAGCGAACGAGCAGACCTTGCGGTTTGGGTTGCGCGAACCCTCCTGGCGGGCCTGGACCCACGTTGGAAGATTGCGCAATCCGAATTCGACATCGCATACACAACGAGCGCTTCGAGCGCGGATGGCAGGCTGATCGAACCGTTCGAGGAGAACTCTCCCGCCATCGCCCGCTTGACTTACGGCCTCATAGCAGGAGGGCATGAGATGAGAAGCAAACTCGCTTCGCAGTTGATGGCCGTCGCGGCGCTGATCGCCGTTGGGATCTATTCGATCCGGTGCAAACCGGCGTGGAGCCCGGAAGGCGATCGCGTGGCCTACATCTATTCGACGAAACACGAAAACAAAGAGACGTGGGGAATCGCGATCTGCGACGTCGGCGCCCGGAAAAGCCGATCCATTCTCCAAGTCACAGAGGATACATCGGAGGACGGCGGGGCGCCGGCTGAAGTCCTCTGGCCCAAGAGAGGCGAGGACTTGATCTGCGTCTCTCTGGCCGAGAAGGGGAGAACGAAGGATGGCAAAGAAGCCAATAGCGCGATCGTCTCGAAGGTCAACGTCCGGACCGGCGAACGGGCGAGAATCATCGACGCGCCGACATCGGACAGCCTCGAGAGTCTCGGTTTCGTGTGTCCGGCCGTACTCGACAAGGACCGGTGGATCTGGATTCGCGGCGAAGACGCCTCCATCCGATTGGACCTGAAGCGAAAAGAAGCCACCGTGACGCCGGGCGGGAGCTGGGTCTTTGGGGAGAGCGGGAAAGTGCGCTTCGTGCGTCCCGACCCGGACGGGAGCATCGTCTTCGGGAAGATGTCCGGGTTGTTTTCCCGCAAAGAGAAAGATCTCTTCAAACTGGCGGGGACAAAGGACGGCAAATGGTTTCGAGCGCCCGTGGCCGCCGCCCCCGCCAAGAAGAAGCGGTTCGCTCTGCTGGAGGCCGGGAACGACAGCAAAACGCTCGCTCTCTTGACGGAGCGCGGGAAGGTGGTGAGAGAGATCCTTCTGCCCCGGGACACGAGTCTTCCGCCTCTGGGGGAGGAAACAGATTTCGCCGTCCTCCAAGGAGCCTGGCATCCCGAGGGCAATCTTCTCTGGTTCGTGGCGGAGTTCGGCGGCGGGGCCGAAGAGAAGCGCGTCGGCATTGCCGAGATCGACGTCGAGACCGGGATCGTCCGCCGCATCGAACTGGACGAGGCCTGGGCCGGGGACAAGGCGAGCCTCCTGCAGATGTCCCTCTCCCCCGACGCAAGGCATCTCGCCTTGTCCATTCTAAGGTCGGAGGACCGTGTCGTGTTGGGGCTGGTTGACCTGGCCGCGGAGAAGCCGACCATCGTTCCTATCGACCTCCCGGCCGGCGATGAGGCTCCTTAGCCCAGGCATTCGCAAGTATTGTGACGCATGGTGGTTCCTGGGAGGTGTCAGACAGGATGCACAAGATCAGCACGATTGAGGCGCTTTTCCATTCATCCTGTAAATCCTGTTAATCCTGTCTGGAAAAGAATACGTCGCCGAGCTTCTGAGATGGAGCACTTAGACGATGCTTCACGAGATCGCCGACGCCGTCTTCTCCGTCCTCTGCCATCAGGAAGCCGTGCGCTGCTGGACGCCGGGGGGGAATGCCCTGCCCTTCTGCGAGCGATGCACGGGGGTCTATGCCGGGGCCGCTCTCGCCCTCTGCCTGGCGCCGCTGATGCGGTTCAGGCCGGGCAGGTGGGCGCTCGTAGTGCATGGGTTCTTCCTTGTTCAGATGGTTCCCTTCGGCTTTCATCTGGTCCCGCATCCGGCGACCGTCCGGACCTTGTCGGGCCAGTTCTTCGCCATCGGCGCCCTGTTTTTTCTTTGGCGCAACCTCTTCCGGCGATGGCGCCTGGATCGCGCGGATCGCGTCGGCGCTCCGGCGGGCCGGCGTTACGGGTTCGGGGTCGCGCTGTCGCTGGTTCTCCTCCAAGCGCTTGTGCGGGCGCCGTTCCCCTTCGCCCAGGGTTTCTTGGAGTTCCTCGCCGTCCTCGGCGCGGCGGCGCTTTGCGTGACCGCGGTCCTCACCATGTACGATCTCCTGTCCTCCGCATGCCCTGCCGCATGCGCCGGCCCCCGGCGGCGGACCGTCCGCGCCGGCCCCTCCCCGCCGGATCATCCCGAGGCGAACCATTCCTCATCGCCCGACCGGGACTAGCGGGACCGGCGCCGCGAGTCGCGCCTAGTGCTGTGTCACGCCTGAAATGACGGACAAAGAGGGGAGGGCGGGCGTCCCGCCCGCCAACCGCGGGCAGGATGCCCGCGCTCCCCTGCTTGCGGGGCGCTCGGAAGGTCATGGAGAAGCGGGCGCGATAGGAGGAGCCGCGGTGCCGCTTGTAGTGTGATTCGTCTCGTGGCGCGGCGATTCGGGTCGAGTCTCGGGCGTCAGGCCGTAGAAGTCCTACACCAGTTGGTCGATCTCCGCGCCTGCCGCGTTTGTTCCCGAGGCGGTATCGATTTTCTTTCGCCGGAGCCGCTATGCTCGCACGTGAACAATCTGTTTCTAGACGGAGTCGGCTCGCCCGCCCGAAAGATCGTTTTTCATGTTTCCCGTTTCGTTCGCCTTGAAGGATCTTCTGTCATGAGAATCGTGAAGTTTGCCTGAGTGAAAGGGTGGTCGTCGGTAAGCGCTTCCCGTAATCCCTTCTCTTCCATAACCAGAAAGCTGGCGCAATCGGTTGCGCCCCATTCCTTGTCCAACCGTGAAGCGTAACGCTCCGTTGCGGAATGGGATTGGATGCTGGTTTGGGGAACGATCTCGACATTGGGATCCTTCTCGAGAGACCTGATCGTTTCCGCGGCCGCCCGGCGCGTATTCTCACCAGACCCACTCAGACCGTTCAACACCTCCACCAGAACCATTTCGGTTGTCACGATCCGACACGGCCCCAGATTGTCTGACGCCTCGCGTGCCGCGGCATGCAAACCGTCGTTTTCATTCAGGAGGCCAATCCAATAGCAGGCGTCAGCAAAGACCGTCTTCATTGTTCGCCCTCCTTCCCGCTACCGTAAAGGTAGTGATCGAGGTTGGCGGCAAGATCGCTGGGCACCTTACGCCAATCTTCCTCGGGAACGGATTTGCCTATCGCGGCAATCACCTCCCAGATAGGCGGCGCCTCAGGATCGAACGGCGTTTCGCCAAGGGGATGTTCCTCCATGCGGTCAATACTCACAATCCGGCGCAGCTTTCCATTGGGTTCGAATTCCCCCAATCCCTCGATTCGCAACCGCAACTGATTGCGCTCGTACAGAGCTTTTGTGATCGTCTGCTCCTGACCTGCGCTGAAACTGCCCGAGACGCGAGAGCCGTCTTCCAGTAGGACCGCAAACGCGCCATCTTCGCCCGCTTTCACATCCGCCGCACGCACCTCGCCGACGAGGTCCAACGTGTCTTCGTAACTCTCACGCCGCGCGCTCAGGAGGCGCTGCCGGATGCTTTCGTCGAACCGCGGCCGTGGGCCCGCCATGTCGCGACCGTCAAGTTCGATTCCCTCGCCGGGCGCCAGCGTTTTTCCCCAGTCCTCGAACATGGGGATCACATGCGCCGGCAGCCTCTCGGGGAAAGGCGCGTCGTTCCGGGCTGCGATCAGGGTAGCATCGAGAATCCGCGCCGCCTCGGCCACTTCATCCGATTCATATCGCGGTTCCAAAAAAGTGTTTTCTTCCTCCTCCACAAGACGCTCGACGGGTACGGAGCACGAGCCCTCGCGCACCTCATGAAATCCCAGGTGAATGTTTTCCTCGAACCCCCGCGGCAGCCGCTCGCGATCGGGATTTCGCCGCCGCCATTCCTCTTTGGCCGTCTCAACGAGCAGTCGCTTGTATGCCTGCAATTCGGGCAGGATGTCGAAATCGAGCCACCCCTTGTTCTCCTCAAAGCGTCCGCCAACGAAGTGCCATTCCCTTAGAACGTGTCGGATTAGTTTTGCCATGAGTCGTCACCTCGCGCAAGACTGATCAAGATTCCCATCTGAACGCTGGGTGCAAACGGGCTCGTCTTCACCAAATTGTATTATACCATAAGCGACAACCGCCTCAAGACTCATCTATTCTCTCCGTTTCTGGTTTCCGCCGTTCTGGTTTCCGCCGTTCTGGTTTTCGCGGGGATCCGCGGTGTTTTGCTCGGCGTGTTATGCAGGTCTGCGCAATGTTGCTCTGCTACTGCGCATGGCGGAAGCCGCTTCCGTGCCTGGATGAAGCGCGCCGCCCCTCGTTGCGCCGGGACGGTTCCGGGGCGATCACAGCAGAGCGGAACGTCCGACATCCGCGCGATCTCAGCCGAGCGCTGTTCCCAGGGCGATCACAGCCGAGGGCGGCTGTGCCACACGAGATTTGTTGGGGAGGCGGGGACCTAAGGGTCAGTTCTTCCGGGCGTAGAGCTTCTTCATGTCCTCGAGCGTGAGCGGCTTGAAGTCCTTGGCGTGGCCCGCCTGGCCGAAGTCTTTGACTTTGCCGAGGATGACTTGATAGAGGGCCTCGCGCGCGGGGCCGAGGTACTTGCGGGGGTCGAACTCGCCGGGTTTTTCGGCGAAAACCTTGCGGATGGCGCCGGTGACGGCGATGCGTCCGTCGGTGTCGACGTTGATTTTGCGCACGCCGCGCTTGATGCCGAACTGGATGTCTTGCATGGGAATGCCCATGGTCGCTTTCATTTTGCCGCCGTACTGGTTCACGACCGCGACCAGCTCCGGCGGCACGCTCGAAGAGCCGTGCATGACGAGAGGGAAATTCCTGTAGCCGGCGTCGGCGAGCTTCTTCTCGATCTGCTCGATGCGGTCGAGCGCCAGGGCCGGGGGCAAGGGGTTGCCGTCTTTGTCGTAGCGAAGGGTCTTGTAGGCGCCGTGGCTGGTTCCGATGGCGACGGCCAAGGCGTCGCAGCCCGTCTTGCTCACGAAATCCACGACCTGGTCGGGATCGGTGAGGTGGGCGGTGTCGTCGGCGGCGAGGCCGGCGCCGTGGCCGTCCTCGATGCCGCCCAGGGCGCCGAGTTCGGCCTCGACCGTGACGCCGCGCGCGTGGGCGTATTCGACCACCGAGCGGGTCGTTGCGACGTTGTATTCATAGGAGGCGATCGTCTTGCCGTCCTTTTCGAGAGAAGCGTCGATCATGACGGAAGTGAAGTCCAGGCCAATGGCGGTCTTGCAGGTCTCGAGGCTGTTGCCGTGATCGAGGTGCATGACAACCGGGATGTCGGGATTGTCGATGACGGCGGCTTCCATGATCTTCTGGAGGTAGACGAGGTTGGAGTATTCGAGAGCGCCCCGGCTGGCCTGGATGATGACGGGCGAATCGGTCTCGCGGCAGGCCTTCATAATGGCCTGGATCTGCTCCATATTGTTGACGTTGAAGGCGCCGACGCCGTAGCCCCCCTTGGTGGCCTCGTCGAGCAGTTGTCTCATTGGCACGAGCGGCATAGGTTCTCTCCTGTTTTCTCTTGTTTGGGCGCAACCCCTCTCACGACAAGCCCGGAGGCGGTTGGACGGGTCCTCTTTGACCGGGATCCTTCACGGCTTCCGAGTCCCGACTTCGGAGTTCGCCGAGTGTGCCCGCCGCCCGCCTCGAAGGCGCTCGGGACCCATGAGACTGTCAGAGCGCCGTGGAAATGTCAAAGAGAAATTCCCCCAAGAGGAGTTGGGCCAAGAGGCAATGACCGGCTGGGGCATGCTCGGATTCCAGTGGCTCGAAGGGGCCTTGACGTTTCAGCCCTTCAGGCCGGCCTTCGCGACGCGCTGGGACTCGGACGCGTCCTTGGCCCTGCGAATCTTGGAAAAAAGATTCTCGCCATTTTCATCCTTTCCGCTAAGATCGGCGAAACGATCCGGGGCAGACGCTGAGACGTCGTTGCCCAATGCCCTCCAGCGCCGAAGCCGCGATATGCCTTCCTGGACGCCCGAGCAAACTCTCGCCATCGAACGCATAGGCTGCGACCTGCTGGTCTCGGCCTCGGCCGGCACGGGCAAGACGGCCGTGCTTGTCGAGCGGATCGTGCGTCTGGTCCTCGACAAGAAGAACCCGACGGATCTGGACCGGTTTCTCGTCGTGACGTTCACGGAGGCGGCGGCGTCGGAAATGCGCGAAAAGATCGCCGCCGCCCTCAGGGAACGACTCGCCGAAAGCAGCGCCCAGGCGGTTGCACTCAGAGGCGCCCCGCACCCTCCGCGCGAGGTCGGCTCTTCCGGCGTTCTTGCTGCGTCCGATCGTCTGCGCCGGCAGGTTCTTCTCCTGGACCAAGCCCGGATCTCGACCATTCATTCTTTCTGCCACAATCTGCTGCGGCAGCACTTCCACCGTCTCGGGCTCGATCCCGAGTTCGCAATCCTCGATGAGCAGGAAATGCGCCTTCTGCGATCCGAGACGGCGGAAGCCCTGTTCGAGCAGGAGTTCGACCGCGCCGATCCCGCGTTCCTGCGGTGGCTCGACGCGTTCGGCGGCGCGGACCCTGAAATCCGCGCCCGGAGTCGCGTTCTGCGTCTCAATTGCTTCCTCGAGTCGCTCCCCGACGCGCCCGCGTGGATTGAGCGTGTGCGCCGGTCGTACCCCGTCGCGCCGGACGGGTCGGGCGTTGCGCGTCCGTTTGAGGAGCACGAATGGTTGAGCGAGTGGCGCGAAGGGCTCGGAGCGTCGCTGGGTGAGCTGACTGCGGCGTTGG